>Ga0210025_1003286_pt1 | contig 14795 bp, 5 predicted proteins | sample CryGeyme20150102_FD_183989 | JGI IMG/M metagenome (GOLD analysis project Ga0210025, IMG submission 183989) | Groundwater microbial communities from Crystal Geyser aquifers in Utah, USA - Crystal Geyser metaG 2015-0102 (SPAdes) (version 2) | ecosystem: Environmental > Aquatic > Deep subsurface >...
ATCATCATAGGTCCAAATATTGGCAAGAGATCATAAGGGTTTGAGTTAACTCTGGTCAAATATTTCAGGTTACGATCATTATCATAGGTCCAAATACTATAAAGAGTGGCTGGCGTACCCCCCGCCAGGGGCCATTGATTATTAGTACCTGGTACCGTACCACACCGTACCAGTAGTCTACTCGGTAGGCAGAAGTAGTAGTCTACCGTAGTACCTAGTAGTGTACTTACCTGATAGTCGTACCATACGGTAGTGTAGGTCTACTCGTACCGTAGCGATTACCCAGGGTGTACTCTTTCGAACAATAGATTCTCATTGGTACCAGTACCAGGTACTGGTACTTTGGTATCGTAATACTGCTACTGGCAGCAGTACCAGGTACCTGCACTGGTACTAGTACTAGGAGCAGAACAGTTCCACGACATTCTTCGGCTTCCCTACTTTCTGATCTTTTTATAACATGTTCATGAAAGGGATTCCTTAATAATGGTGCTACTACCGTACAAGGTACTGTACCTGGTAGTACTCCTACTAGTAGTAGTCTACTAGTACCACTAGTACGAGTAGTGGGTAGACTGTACTGATACACTGATACCACTAGTACCTACTGGATATAGTAACTGGTACTAGTACAACTGTCCCAGCTAGTACCTACTACTCTGCCACCCCACTACGGTAGTGGTAATGCCAATACTACCTCAGATTTTCTTTAGAAAGGCTCTTGATTCCACTTTGGGTTTTTACGCATGCGGCTGCAAAGAGCTACGGTACTACTGTACCGGTAGCTAGTACAAAAATGGTCCTACCGGTACTTGCTGTTGAATGCAGAAAAAAATATTAGCGCGAACTTATTAATTACTCAGTATACGTTGTTACTCGAGTATTATTTTTATTATTATTTTCAGTGCTGAGATCATCAAGCGAGGAAACGCCTTCGAAATGCTGGAAAAAGGAGTTTTCCACTCACGATATCTCACTGCATGCTGTCACAACATATTATAATGATAGTCATCGAGTTCAATAAATTGTTTTTCTTTTATTATTATTGATATTAAATAGAAAAGAGATCAAGGATGATCAACTAACTGTGCAAGAAATGTATGTAACTTGGTCACATCACAGAGTGATTTTTCTTTCACTTTTCGCTCGTTTGGAAATTGACACAATCACTAATCACAATTCAGCAGAGAACGTCTACTTTTCAATCTCGTCGTCGACAAGATCCAGAAAGTACGGCAGCCATTGGGGTCTTCTGCTTTCGGAAGAACTTGATGGCAACTCATCGTTTTCATATACACTTGTTGACAAGGAATTGATGGGATTTAGACGAACCTTTTGAAAAGGTTGAGATGAATGTTCTTTAGTGGTAGCAGCAGCAACTTGGCTTGCCACAGCCACCACGCCATCCCATGCCGCTCCTCCAAGTACTAATCCAAGTCCCACGAGTCCCATGGCCGATGTTCCAATTTTATCACAGGCTTGTGCGTACGTAGTTTCCGAGTCTTCCAACGTTGTAGAATTCAAATCTCCAAAAGTTTCCGCTACTAATTCGGAAACACCCTGCGTGCATATCAGACCAAATCGGGCAAGATTGGCAACGCCTGATTTGGCAACCTTGGTAAGCACTTTGACATTGTTTTCATTCAGTTCTGCCTTGGGAATATCAATTCTTGGCATGATGTTTATGTTCGGTACCAGAAACAGGTTTGAGAGCGCATTATTCGACTTTGAGCGGAGAGCAGAAGCAGTAGTAGTAGTAGTAAAAGTAGTTGATTTTGTTGCAGCAGAAGCATCAACAGAAGCAGTAGTGGTAGTTTCTGTTATTGATACCGTATTGATCGCATCGTCATTGGAGATTGGAGGTAGTGGTTCCATGATTGCTTCCTGCTGTACTTGTTTTTGATCTTGTGTCGCAGCTGTTGGAACAACGACATTATTGGAAAGAACGGTTTTGGATTCATGTTTGTTTTCGCCCTTGTCAGAATTGAAAATCTTGGTTTCAGGAACGGTCAAAGACTCGTCCATCGCTTTCAAATCAAGCATTGCCTTGTGGCTGTCTTCTTTAATAACGAGCTCGACATTATTGTCTTGCAGCGTTGACTTTTTCACTGTAACTTCTTCTTTGACCAGAAGAGGCAAATCTCGCATTTCGTCGTCGTCCTTGTCGTCTTCTTTTTCTCCTAAGTTTTCCTTGGCAATCTGGTTGACAGATGCAGTATTATTTTCCTTTTGTGCTTTATTTTGTTGCTTGACAATAAAAGTGTTGGTGTGTGCTACGACTGGCTTTGTTTTTGTTTCAATATGGATCCTGTTGGACATTAGTTCGTCTTCTTCTTCTTCTGCTGGTGGTGGCGATGAAGATGGCAAAACTATTATTATTTCATCTACTGCCTCGACAATATCGGGACTGGCAACGGAAAATTCCTTACCAACAGATTCGTTCCGAACTTGAACATATTCTGTATTGATATGGGAATCCAAAACATGAATGGCTGTACTTGTTGTTGTTGTTGTTGTTGTTGATGATGATGATGATGATGATGTTTCCTCATTGGCGCTGCTGTTTTTGGAGTCCATGACTGTCACAAGAGACGTTGGCATCATGCCATCCATGTTCTTGCTATTACGAGTCTCGAATAGTGCTGCATGTAACGTTACAGAGTCATTTTCTTCTTCATCATCATCATCTTTTTCTTCTTTTATATTTGTTGGTACATGATGATGATTGTGTTGCTCTAATTCTTGAATTTCTGCCAATCCAGACATTTTATTATTCTTTTTGTGATTCTTTTTTGTTTTCTGTTTCTTTTCGTGTACGGATGATGAAGTTTTAAAACCTTTAGAGAAGGTAGAGGAAGAAAATGATACTGGTTGTGATACCTCTTTTGTTGTTGTTGTGCCAATGGAATGTACCTGATCTCCTTTGCAATTGGTGGTGGCAGCCGTCGCAGTACTCCTAGTAGTAGTAGTTGTTGTTGTTGCTGTTGTTGTTGCATTGTCGGTTTTTGGCAATTCTTGAACCTGTTCCAAACCCAAAGATGTCTTGTACACCTGTTTGGATTTTGATCGTTCTTCTTCCTCTTTTTGTGTATCATTGAGCCATGAAGTTTCAATTCTTTCAGTTTTAGTTGATACTTCCGATAGTACTGTCGTTGTTGATATTTCTGTTGGTGGCGGTTTGGGTGCTACTACTGCTGTTGGTAGTAGTGTTGGTGGTACTACTGGTACTACTGGTAGTGATTGTTGTTGTTGTTCTTGTTGTTGTAGGGATGACTGAACCACCATTCTACCAATATTAACGGGTTTGTAGTTGGTTCCAGTTTGAATCCGATTGGTAAGAGCAGCTTTCGTATCATCCATAATTCCAGCATATCCTCCGTCAGCAACAATGGCTTCCATCATTGTTTTTTTGGTAACATCCCGATTATTCTTACCATGATTATTCGTTGTGGAAGATGGTGCAGTAGTAGCGGTAATAATGCCGCTGGATATCCTAGTAGTTGCCGTTGCAGTTGCAGGTGGAGTAGACGTTGAAACAATGGAAGGTTTGGGTGGAACCAAAAGGGAACCATCCGTCGTGTCGTCTGCTTCTACTATTCCTTCTTTTTCATCGTCGTTATCGTTGTCATCTTGTGAGAAAAAGTGCTGGGCTGATTTGATTTCGTTTGGGTCTGTCATGGTCCAGAGTCTGGTGCTGGTAGTACTACTCGTAGTAGCAGTAGAAGTAGTAGTAGCAGTAGAAGTAGTAGTAGAAGTGGTGTGAAAATAATGAGGCATGTTTGTTGCCACCATCCTGTGATTGTTACGCTGAAATGTACCACCAGTCGATCGCTGAGAGACGATCCGGATCTGGATCCATCCAGCAGCCTGGACCGTAGTAATAGAGTAGAGGTTCATCCATAGTAGTAGTAGTAGATATTGGAGTACCCGTATGAGAGGTAGTAACGACATCTTTATTTTGACTAAATAATTGATTCAATGGATTGATGGATTGATTTAGATTTACTCTAGTAGATGATAGATGATGTTAGGAGCAAGTAGACTAGCTAGTTAGATAAGAAAGTTGGTTGGCTGAAAGAATACTTATATGTTATGGGTATAGAGTATAGACCAACTTTCTGTAGGCAATCGCTATTACTGTATTACGGAACTTGATTGATTGATAGTAGACTAGTAGGACTACTACTCTTCCAGTAGTACTAGACTACTAGTCTACTGCCATGAAGAAAACAAGATAACATCCCTGGTACAGTAAATACGTTATGGTTATCTGGGAATCAACCGACCATGCCATTGACGTCAACATACGCTCCCCTATCTTCTCGCGGAGATGGACGCACACCGGATAGTTAAATATTTAAATACATTCACTACAGTGCCACTGGTACTCCGAGTAGTTCTTTGAATGGTCTGTCCCTGCATCCGAAAATCCGAATGACATCATTATTTATTTATTCATTTATTTTCACAAAATCTTTTGATGGGTTTGTTTTTGATGGGTTTTGATGGTTGATGATACTGTACGACGAAATATAATAAAATAAAATAAAATAAAATAAAATAAAATAAAATAAAATAAATCTTTGTGGTTGGTTCATGGCAGTCTTACCACAAAATATAATACGGAGTATTGTATAAAACGACAGAGACACCACCAAACACTTGCTCCTTCCCCCACCTCGTTCTGTTGCTCCTACACCGTCACAAATTATTATTATTATTGGTAAAGGCAGTCACGAACAGCATGACACGTCTTCTTCGTCTTGTTGTTGGTGTTGGTGTTGGTGTTATTGTTTTGCTGTTGTTTGTCGGTCCCGTTCATGTTTGTCATGGCTTTATTCCTACTACCACAACCACAACCACAACAACAACAACAGCAACAAGCATCACTAAAACCACCACTGCGATGAACAGTGGTCGAACCGATCATACAACGGTACTCAAAAGTTCCATCGCCACTGCTGGTGCTACTGCTGCTGGTGCTACTGGTGCTACTGGTGCTGGTGCTGCTGGTGCTGATGATGATAGGGATCCTATGATTGCACTTTCCAAAGCTATGGAAGAAGCAGGGTGGACCAAATCTACTACTACTACTACTACTACTACTGCTACTGCTACTGCTACTGCTACAGGTACTATTCCACCACCACCACCACCACCACCACCAAAACCACTACAACAGGAAGAACAAAGAAGAAAAGGAGGCATTGGAGCATCGGCTTCGTACTTGGAAAGTATGACCAGCATTGCAACTTCTGTCTCCTCCTCTCCTGTTTCTGCGTCAATATCATCGCCATCACTATCATCATCATCGTTTTCATCTTCTTCTGCTTCTATCATGTCCACACAACAACAACAGCAGCAGCAGCAGCAAGAGCAGCAACAACAACAACAGCAGCAGCCGAAAAGAAACGACGACAGTATTTTGTCTGGTAAGAACACAAACAATAAAAATACATCAACTGCAACTGCAACTGCAACGGCACAAACAGCAACCAACAATGTTCGGATTCTTAAAGAAAATACAATCTTTGCGAAGGGACCACGTCCTGCTGCATTGATTGCAAGGGATGGAACTAAAATTTCGGAATCAGATGCTATACAAAACGCTGCACGGAACAAACAAACATGGAATGGAATTGAATTCTTTCTTACATCAGCCGTATGGATTGGGTTTCCTATTATTAGTTTGTATGTTCTTCCACCAGAAATGGTACAAAATCGTATAGAAACAGTGTGGCAATCACAATCACAATCACAACAACAGTGGCAGATGTTGTCGCCGTCATCATCAACTACAAAAGAATTTCTAACGAATCATGGTATATGGGTACCGAAACAAAATAGTAACATTGATGGTGGTACTGTTCAGCAAAATGGGATGACTATCCGATCATTCCTTCAAGCGACAACACAGTCAGTACAAAACTGGGTTCAACGAGAACAACAATTGGCATTACACAAACCATCGTTGAGTTACGAAGCCTTTCAAAGTCGTATTTTGACTGGTAATTATCGGGAACCAACGACGACGGCTGATGACAATAATGCCGTGGTTGCTACGCCCAAGCCACTACTACCACCACCATCATCACCACCATCATCACCACCACCACCACCAAATCAACAGCATCAAGAACCACGAACACCTACAGCAGCACGAATCATTTCGGCTGATAATGGTTGGCAACCAGTAATGGCAACAGCATCATCAGCATCAGAACAACAAGAACAACAAGAACAACAAGAACAACAAGAAGAAGAGTTGGTCGTTGAAGGAGGAAACAATCGTTTATGGGACGACAGCAACCAGCATTGGGACCTGGAAAAACAAACGGAACGAACAAGTCCAAAACAAGCTATCATTCCTACCATTGCTGAGACAACAATAACACCAACAATGACACGATTGAATACTCCTGCGGTTGCTGTTGGAAGTGTCAATGGTGTGGTGGATGCTGGTAATCCAGTTGACCTTCGGCAGCAACAGCAACAGCAACAGCAACAGCAACAATACGAACAAATGTACAATCATTATGAGAATGACAATTTGTTCGTGTACAATGACGGTTCGTCTGGTTGGAATACAGCAAAAGGCGGCACTCAAATGATGATAATGAACGGTGGTTATGATACTATTGTGGACAATGATTACGACTATTACCACAGCAGTGATTATTTCTCATCGGATTCGCACCATTACAACAATTATTATTATTATGGACAGCAAGAGGAGGATTTGGATCAGCCGCAGCAACAGCAACAACAAGAGCTACAGCAACAAATCTATTATCCTCACGGCCACAGCGATGGATACGGCTCTCTCTTTTAGACTTACTACTATGCAGAAATGACTCAAACAGTACCAGGTGCAGCATTAGCTTGAAAAACATCATAATCAGTAATAGTGATGTAGGCGTTTTATTAACTGATGTGTATTCTAGTTTGTGTGATTTGTACGTAGCAGAGCAAAATAATAGTATGTGTGTATCAGGTTTCTTCATTGTTGTCGACAGTACTTTACATAAGAGAAGTGTCGGATAGCGGCAAGTCATACCCGTATTTCGGTTCCAATGTCCAAACAAGGATGGGATCATTGTTGCTTGACTGTGGAGCCAATGTAGAGTCATCGTCACTCGATAAGGGTTCGCAAGCCCCCGTTTGGGGCACAGCTCGAAATGCTCCAGTAAAAGGCGATGCCTGGTTCGCAACTGGTACACCATTACTGCTACTTTCCAAGTTTTGCTGTTGTGCAGGATCGTAAGCTTCGGCCGACCACGTTACATCCTGTCGAGATATTGTTTCTTTTGTGGCAGCTCCAGATCTCATGCTTTCGGCGGCCATCTTTGCGGCCCGTAATTCGTTCGTAATTATTGCTGAGAGAACTTTTGCTTCTTCTTGTTCAACAGTCATTTTGGATAACTGCGCTTTCAATTCAGACTCCTTCGCTTTACGTTCTTTTTGTGTAGCATCAGCTTGCTTCGTCAAGACTGCTTCCTCCTGGCGCTTTGCCTGTAGCGCTGCTAGTAGTTGCGACTCCTTCTCTTTGGCGTCAGATTCTTGTTGTAGCAAACCATTCTTGGCCTCGACAGCCGCTTCTGATGCCCTGTCCTCGTTATCCGTTTTCTCCTTCGATACTTCGGCAGCCTTCTTAGCTTGACTTCTCGCTTTCACTTCTTGTTCTTCGACTACTATCCGTTCCTTTGCCATCCGATCCGCCGCCTCCCGCAGTTGCATTTCCTCATTTGCTTTCGCTTTGGCTTGTTCTATAGCAGCGTTCTTCTTAATCGCTACATCGGTGTATGACTCAGGAAGGCTCATCGAAGCCTCAATGGCAAGTCGTTCTTCTCGGGCATTTTTTGCAGCTTGCTTCAAAAGCTGTTCCTGTTCTTCTTTGGCTTCAGCCAATTTGGAAAGCATGTCAGCTTTCGAACGTAACGCTTCTTCATTGAGACGGATTGCATCTCGGGCCTTTCCCTGGACTTTCTCTGCCAGCTTAGCTTCTTCTTCGCGGGCGCGTGCAAGGGCAGCAAAGCGTTCTGCTTCAGCTCTGGCTTTGGCATCTTGCAGCTTGAGTGATGCTTCAAGATCCAAGATTTCCTTCTTTGTATCCAAAAGCTCCTGCTTGAGAGCAATCTCTGCCTTTCCTTTCTCTTTTATTTCTACCAAAAGCTGCTCCTGCTTTGCACGGGCAGAATCCGCATTTTCGAATATCTCTTTTCTCACGACCTTGGCCTTCTGATCCAAAATAGATTCTTTGGCCGTTTTGATAGCCCTTGCTTGTGCTGTCTTCTCCACCTCGGCATCATAGGCTAGCTTTTTAGCCTTTAAAGCCGTATCCATTGCCATGTTTTCTTCGCGGATTCTTTCGGTGGTATCTATCAAGATCTTGATTTCCTTATCGCGCATTTTGGCTTCCTCCTTAAGGCGCATCACTTCTTCTTCCAGATTCCGAACTGTCGCTTTGGATGGCGAGTTGGAAAGTGATGACAATGGACTCAACGATGATTCGACCGCCTTTGTTGGTGGTAGAAATGTAGCACCAGGATCTGTTGGTGGGTCTACAGTTTTTGTCTCAGGAGCTATTGGAGACATTGCTTCCGACTTAAACTGACTCGGCTCTGCAGTCTTAATTGGCAAGGAAGGTGACACTATATTCCCCGTATTATCGGTTGGCGTCGGTGTAGCTGAAGAAGATACTGCTGGAGCTGAAGATGAGCCTGCTGGAGTTGAAGACTCAGTCGTGGGGGTTGCGGCCACGGTATTGATTGTGCTTCGCTGTTGGTTCGTAGGCTGACTCTGCTGTATTTGTGAGCTTGGCCTCACCTGCGAATCGCCACCTTCTGTCACCAGAACTTTTGCTAACATCTCGTCCACCAAATCAGAAAATCTTGACCCGATGGCCTCAAACTTTGTTGTTGGATCATAACTGGGCATTGTGGGCGGTTCGATTTGGCTGATTTTATTCTTAGCCGTGTTCAACTGATCAGCAATACTACCCACCATGTTATCTTCCAATTTTGACAGGTACAGCCTGTCCAGCTGAGGCTTCAAATCAGAGTTGGGGTCTAGTCTTTCAAGTTGTTCCTTCAAGTTGGGCAGCGTGTCGAGATTTTCGAGCTTTGAAATAAGCTCCGTAGATAATTCCGTGCTTTTGAGTTTCAGCTTGAGCTCAGGGGAGACGTCAAGCTTGTCCACTTGGGCATCAATATTATACAGCAAGCCTTTAGGTGTTTCCATAGCAACATCCTTATTATCTTGATTCACACTAGGAACAGCAGGTTTTTGTCTTTCAGCCACCGAGGTCTCAGCTGGCTTTTCGGAAATAATCTTGTTTGTTTCCCGGTTCAAATTCGGTGCCAGAAAGGTTGTAGACGCTGCATAAATAGCCAACGAAGTAGCAAGTCCAAGTCCTGCAACACTTGCATATTTGCGGATTTTCTTGGCAAATTTATTAAAGTCTCCATCATCCACATCTTGAGACAATTTTGTGAAATCATCCCTAGGAATAGATCCTTTTGCAAATGCAATATTTTCTCGGTTCACAAAAGCGTTACTTTTGGAAGAGCCAGTAAGAGCGGTGTCCGAACCCGTAAATTCAGATTGAGAAGTAGCTTTAGTCCTAGTCGATTCAGGGGCTCCAAAGCTAGGGTTGCTAATCGGTTTGGAGAAAACTGGACTTGCTTGACTTCCAAAATTGGGTGGACCACCAGTGCTGGTTGCATATGATGACCCATTTGTTGATCCTGGAGCACCAGCAAAGCTGGAAGTGCTACTGGGCTTGGAAAATGGAGATGGATTGTCACCAACCTTAGGAAAACCAGAAGCACTGACTAAAGAAGGAGCAGTAGTAAATGACCCTGGGGCTCCAGTAAAGCCGCCTGGACCACTGGGCTTGGGAAAGAGAGAACCTGGTTTGCTCCCAAATGTAGGTGAACCACTGGTGCTGGTTGCAGATGATGACCCATTTGTTGATTCTGGAGCACCAGCAAAGCTGGAAGTGCTACTGGGCTTGGAAAATGGAGATGGATTGTCACCAACCTTAGGAAAACCAGAAGCACTGACTGAAGAAGAAGCAGTCATAAATGATCCTGGGGCTCCAGTAAAGCTGCCTGGACCACTGGGCTTGGGAAAAGGAGAACCTGGTTTGCTCCCAAATGTAGGTGAACCACTGGTGCTGGTTGCATATGATGACCCATTTGTTGATCCTGGTGCACCAGCAAAGCTGGAAGTGCTACTGGACTTGGAAAATGGAGATGGATTGTCACCACCCTTAGGAAAACCAGAGGCACTGACTGAAGAAGAAACAGTCGTAAATGATCCTGGGGCTCCAGTAAAGCTGCTTGGACCACTGAGCTTGGAAAAAGGAGAAACTGAGTTGTTGCCAAATGTAGGAGAACCAGTAGTAGTGGTAGTCGCAGAGGGTGATGACTTGGTGGTAGTACTGAATGATCCTGGAGCACCAGCAACGCTGGGAGTGCTACGGGGCTTGGAGGGTAGATTTGGCTTGCTGGTAGTACTTTCTCTAGTTGATGCTTCACTGTTCACAATAGAGGCTGCTGGTTCACCATCGCCAAACCTAGGCGAACCAATGGAAAGATTTGTTGCAGATGGGTCAATGATAGGATTGCTTGCCTTTTGAGCGGGATCGACACCAAACTTGGTAGTACTAGTGGTGGTATCTTGCAGTTTTGGTGGTTGATTTATAGGAGTATTTGTATTGTCCAGTGGCTTTGAAGTACTTGTGAATGGGTTGCTACGTTTTTCAGGTCCTCCTATATCAACAGAATTGGAAGGATTGGCAGGCATTGCCGGTCCTAATGAATTTGTGGTTTTCATTGATTTGCTTTCTGTTGATGTCGAAGTAATGCTAGCCTTCGAGGATGTACTTGCAAAAGGGTTGCTTGCGTTAACTGCAGACTTTTGTAACTCACTTGTTGTTGTAGGAGCCGACATTGCACGGGTCTTGGAAGGTCCAGTGAAAGAATTACCGGATAGGTCAGCAGGCATTGCTGGGTTTCCAAGGGAGCTACTACTTGTCACTGGTGCACGTGAGGTTACGCCGGGCTTTGATGGACCCGTAAAGGAATTGCTTGACGTATCAATTGAGGTAGCACTAGCCTTGTTAGGTGGACTTGTGTGTGGCTCGCTTGATCTATTCACGGATATAGTAGTAGGCTCTGTGAATGCATAACTGGTCTTTAGGGGTTCACTTGCTGTAGAGCGCGAGGAAAAATTAGTCGATGGTGTACTGGCGTTAGTATTACCAGGAGTACCAAAAGAAGGAGTACCACCATCAGCAGCGGGTTCAGTGGCATGATTGGATTCAAATGGATTTTTAGAGCTGTCATAACTTCCAAAGGGTGGGGATAATATTGTAGTCTTGACTGGCCCCGCGGTAGTCGGTATACTCGAAGTGCCTTTCTCTGCAAGTGAAGGTGATTCGGTTTGACCGACAGTAGGCTTGCCGGAGCTTCCGGGACTTCCAAATAATGAAGAAGATCTATTCTTCTCTGGTTCCGTCGTTGTTACTATGCCGGAATTATCTGTATTTACAGATCGAGACGATCCTGGTTTACTGGGATCTGTTTTGCTGAAAGTATCAAATGACACGAATGATGTCTTGGCTGGTCCTATACTATTTCTGTCCGCGGTAGGTTTGCTTAGACTTGGACTCGCTGTAGAACTTATGCTATCGATTGGTTTGAACGGATCGAAGCGGACTGGATGACTTGGGATCGTTGCTGTTGTTGGTGTTGTTGACGTTGCTGTTGTTGGTCCACCTACGGTAGGATTCTCCGTAGTCGCAGACGGTCCTGCAAAAGGTGGAGGTCCAGAATTGGATGAAAGACTAGATTTGCTAGGACTACTACCAGGAGTCTTCAACGTTGTTGTTGGATTGATATTCGAATCATCCATTGATGGATTCCTTAGTGGTGCACTGGTCCCTCCCAATGCTTTTGTTGTTGTTGGAACAATGTTGGTTGCCACAGGATTTTTGTATGTATTACTTTTGTTGTTGTTCTTGTTGTTGTTGTTGTCGTTGTTTGGTACTGTGTTGACGACTGTATCTGTTGATAATCGTCCAACATGATCATGAATACCTGGATTCCTTGCAGGGGTAGACACATTTGTGATTGTTGTTGACCTTGTCCTGCCACCTCCACCTCCACCTCCACCTCCACCTCCTTGTCCTGGTGCTGGTGCTGATGGTCGAAGAAGAATCCTCGATTGTGCCATTTTTTTAGAATTCGGTACACGTAATTCCTGAGAAAATTTGGGTTTGTACGCACCCGTTACAGGATTTCGTTTCACACCAGCCGATTCCAACTGATCATTGTTGTTGTTGTTGTTGTTGTTGTTGTTGTTGTTGTTGTTGTTGTTGTTGTTGTTATTGTTATTGTTGTTGTTATTGTTGTCATTGTTGTTGTTGGTCTTGTCAAAATAGGATTGCCATGTGTGAATAATCCTGTCATTTTTACTATAATTATTATTATTATTGTTGTTGTTGTTGTTATAGTTGTTGATGTTGTTGTACTGTTCCCATTCGTCCAATCCTTTTCTGTTCATCGTCATCATATCGGAAAGAACCGAAGGAAATTGTAAATTATTAGGATCATCGCCTTCTTCTCTGGTATTCCAGTAGTAATGTTCGGATGGATCGGTATACCTTGGTTGCATCGCACTTTGCATTTGAGCTTGCTGTTGTTGTTGTTGTTGTTGTTGTTGTTGATGTGGTGGTGGTGGTGATCCATTACCATTCATATTGTGGTTGATACTATCATCGTTGACGCCGGCTGCTGCTTCTGCCCTGAGGATGATGATGGACTTTGACAGTCTTTGTTTTCGTATTCGTTTTTGTATTATTCGTTGCCTCTCTGGTCTTGCATGCAGCTTGGTCCATTCTTCTGCATTATAATTCTCATCATTTCGAATCATTCGTCGTCGTCGTTGTTGCTGTTGTTGCTGCTGCTGCTGCTGCTGCTGCTGCTGCATAAAGGCCAGACACAAACTGGTACTACTGTTCCCATCATTCAGCCTGACGACAGAGGTCAGGGACAACCACCAAATAGCAATACTAATTGTTGCAGCAATCGAAGACGTCACGGGGAATCTCATCATTCTTTCAACGTTTCAATGGTTTCTTCCAATGATTTCCAATGATCAATCAAATCAAACGTTCAGCTCTGCCTCTCTCTCTCTCTCTGTGGACGTTGGGAATGAATTGGTGTGTTGGAAATTGGAAATTGAATCACTCGAGTAGATTAGACTGGAGACTAGTAGCTAGTAGTAGTAAAAGTAATGGAGCCTTCTCTGGGCTGCACTGGCACTCGAGCAAATCAATGGCCCCCTGGTGGGGGGGGGGTACACCAACCACAATTATTTAGAGTTAGCGTTAACCCAAACCCTTATGTTATGACCCATAACTCCGCCGCGGCAGAGTTTCGGCGGAGTTATGGGTCATTATTCGATTATTAGAGAATCGAAACGATTTCTCGTGGGACGAGAGCCAGTGTTCTACCTGGTAGCTTTTGCCTGATCGACAGAACTTTAGCTGCATATTTACTAGTACCGTAGTTAAAATCAAGCTATCACCGACAGCGCTACTACTACCTCCCGGTTATAACCCACTACCAGCAGTACTGAGTACTACTACTACTACCACTAGCTAGCTAGTAGCTAGAGTTAGAGCAGCAAGGTCTTCGTTCTTCGTTGTGCATTGGCATCCACCTGGGCTACGTAGTATTTATTTTGGCACATCCCAACTGCCACTCTCCTAAATAAATACAGTTTAAATACTCTAACAGATTTTCACCAGCGATTGCATGCATTGAACGACAAACGAACGAACGAACGAACAAATCCACCAGCTATCTTCTCATCATCCTTGCATTACAACACATAACGAAAAGATTAATAAGATGATATTAATCATTAACAAAATAGCAGCAACAAGCAACCTGGAACTCCTATCCGGCTGACTCGATATGCTTCCTACTAAAGCCTTGCTTCTTGGCGATGAATGTCAATCATTTAATTTTCATGTTGGTATATCTACAATCTACATTACCAAACGTTTCAAAGTACGACATGCCCGGCTTCATCTTACTTAGCCCCCGGGAGAGGATTAAAATCAATTTGCAACGCTACATGATCGCTCATGCGTCGTTACCCTCGACCCAACGGAACGAAAACGAAACAAAACAGCGAGGGAGGGAGGAAGAAAGGATGTATCTGCGATCTGCGACAGCTTTTCTTCCTTTCATAAAATTCAATCGAAGAAGTTTAGGCATTCGTTTGACGAATACTCGACTACTCTACAGACACACACTCTCTCTCTACACACTATACTTGATTATCAAGTATTTCATCTACCTCTACAAGCAAGTTTCCACATTCGTTTCTTCGCGACGAATACTAAAGACTAACGAATAATCCAGTACGTTTTCCTTATGACACTTCCTCAGTATCCTACCAGTTTTGATATTCGTTTCGTCACGACAAATACTACTAACCAATACTCAACTCTCGACTACCCTTCATCCATCATCCATTCATTATCTACAAGAAGCCGTGTTAAGTTATGAACATGAATCTCCTCCGTAAATCCCTTCTCCTTGTGCTGCTTGGTGCTGTTGCTGTTACTGTTGCTGAAGAGGCTGGTAACTCCCCCCAAGGTGGAAAGTGCAACAATGATGGAGACTGTGCAGGAAATTTGAATTGTATTCGATTGGGCATCAACAAGCGATGTGCTCCTGTTGACTGTGCCAAAGGTGCTGCTCAAGCTCTACTGG
>Ga0210025_1003302_pt1 | contig 14764 bp, 9 predicted proteins | sample CryGeyme20150102_FD_183989 | JGI IMG/M metagenome (GOLD analysis project Ga0210025, IMG submission 183989) | Groundwater microbial communities from Crystal Geyser aquifers in Utah, USA - Crystal Geyser metaG 2015-0102 (SPAdes) (version 2) | ecosystem: Environmental > Aquatic > Deep subsurface >...
GTCGAATGCGCTTACGACTGTTGCTTCGGGCTGGCTTTTGACCAGGAACGGCAGTGTCCGTTGGTGGCATTTCTGAACTGTTACTATTATTATTTGTTATTGTTGTTGCTGCTGTTGCTGTTATTCTTGCTTCTGTTGTCGCTTTATTGTTTGTATCTTATGCTGTAGCTTGTTGTCGGACTCTACTACTCTACTACTCTACTCAGCTACTAGTCTACTAGTCTTACTCATTAATATTTTTTTTAATGTTTCTATTCGTACTTTTTGATGTACTACTGGTACGTAGTAGGCTAGAGTACTAGCTAGTAGACTACTATCACTACTAGAGTAGTAGTACGTACTACTAGTACTACTAGTAATAGTAAAAGAAGTAGTGGTTTTACCACTATGTAGCTACTGTAGTATCTGGTACCACACAGCTGCTGTAGTTACCAGGTATGATTGTACTACAAACAGGGAGCGTCTCAAGCAAGAAGTGTTGGGTCATGACATGATGGTCATTCCGATTTGATGTTATGACTGTAACGATGTCTGATGGAAATCCAACGAACATATGTGCGATCTATGAAACTCTTCTTATGTCACCATTCTCATTCATGCATGCTGCCCATTCAGTCCCATTTTACAGTAATAACGCACCAGGACTCGGGCATTTTCTTAATAATAATTTCTAAAAAAGATCTTATGAAGAATAAAGATGAATGAGTCATCAAACCGATCTAATAGTAAGCAATTCATCAACATTTCTTCATTCATATTCATCTTCTTCTTTCCACCTTGCAAGGTTGATTCACAAGCACTCATCATGGATGCTATTAGTAGGCAATCTTGAGCTGAACAATATATACTCACGTAACTCCTTTATAACAAGAAGCGTTTTGTACGAGTACATGTTGTTATCCGACAAAGAAGCAACCAAAATCCTGTCTACCAACAATTGGACTTTTATTCTGATTTTGTTTCCATCACTACTTCTACTACTACTACTACTATCGAGTAACGCCCTTCAACACAACGAACAAGACAAACAAGACGAGAACGAAGAGAGAATGTCAAGACAGTCCTTCCTGATCAGTTCCATACTTTGTATTTGTATCTTTACTGGAAGTGCCGTTGTTGTGGCCTCGTCGTTCACGACCAAACCAACGACGACGAAAACATCTTCTACACACACATCACCTACTACGACTGCGTCAAGTAGTAAGAACACTCTAGTACAGAATAACCACAACAAGAAAAACAAAAACAACAACATGAATCCATCCAATAAAGAACTCATACGTGCATCGCAGCCAACGACGATGATGAGTACCATGGACATTCAACAAGCACAAACACGACAACAACAACAACAACGACCACAACCACGAGATCCATCTTTTATCGAAAAGCAATGGCGTCGATTGACTGTCTTTCGTGTCGCACTACAAGTATTTATTGAATACAAAATCATAGGACAATTTCAAGTTCGACGTCTCAAGAAACGTTTGCAATTAGATTTAAATAATTCTGATAGTAGTAGTAGTAGTAAAAGTGATGAGCATCCTGAAATACAAGAATTGTGGAGTCAAATTCATGCACGCAATTCCAAACGATTATTACATCAAATTCGTCATTTGGAAGGTTTTTGGGTCAAAGTTGGACAATACTTAAGCACACGTGCTGATATTATGCCACCCGAATATCTGGAAACACTCAGTGAACTACAAGATTCAATGCCACCAAAATCATGGAACGATACATTACAAACCATCATCGAAGAATTAGGTAGCAATGGTATTGGTGTTGATGTTGATGTTAATGAACAAACAGTGCTCGAACAATTTGAAAGCATTGATCCAGTACCATTGTCTACGGCAAGTTTAGCACAAGTTCATCGTGCAAAGCTGAAGAGAAGCGCAATATCATCTGCTGCAGCGGTGGCGGCGAATGATATAGACAATAATAATGATGGCAATCAATCACCACACGATGTCGTTATCAAGGTACAACATCGGGGTGTAGCAGCACTCATGTTGCAAGATATGGACAATTTACGCATTATTTTGAACTTGCTAGCCAAGACGGATCCTGATTTGGATTTTGGTCCAGTCATTCGGGAATACAATCAAGAAGTACGAAAGGAATTGGATTTTCGTATGGAAGCTGAGAATATGAAAGAAGTTCAATCTTTGTTAAAAGCGTCCAATATTACAGCAATTGTACCCAACATTGTACCGGGACTGGTTACCGAGCGTATCTTGGTCATGGATTATTGTGATGGCTTTCCAGTTAGAGATACTCAAAAACTTGAAGAATACAACGTTGATCGAGAACTTTTGCTGGAACGAGTGTGTGCTGCCTGGGCAGTACAAATGCACGTTGGTGGTGTATTCAACGCCGATCCACACATGGGTAACATTCTGGTATCGACAGCAGCAGCAGCAAAAGACGGTATCAATGACGATGCCTCAGTACCCGTATTGCTTGATTTTGGACTTACCAAACGTCTTGATCCGCACATGAAACTTGCCTTTGCAAGGTTGATGCACTCATCCTACGAGAATGACGTCGATGCCCTATTGCAAAGTTTTGATGAAATGGGTTTAAAAATGAATCGACACGATCCATTCGCTGACATGGCCGGTATGCAACGGGGATTCAGTGATACGGTACCACAATCGCAAGTCCGGCAGGTTTCCAAACTCAAGAATCAAAACTATCAACAGCGCATGGAAGCCAAACGTGCCGACGCGGGATTGAAAAAAGGACAAAAACTCCGCAATCCCGTCGAGGCTTGGCCTTCCGAATTGGTCTTTTTTGGGCGTGTCTCGGCCATGTTGCGTGGTATGTGTTCGCGACTAGATGTGAGTTATCCGTACCTGCAGACCATGGCCTTGGCCGCCAGAGAAACCCTGCGGGCATCTGTCCCTCAAGAAGACCATGCAACAGGCACAGTGCACCCTTCGGCTGTTCTTGTAGATACCCCACTGCAGAAGCGTCTGATCCGTGCTCTAGAAAAGATTGATCAAGAAGGCCACATGGTCGGATTACAGATTTGTGTCATGAAGCATGGCAAGGAAGTTGCCAACATAGCCGCGGGGACCATGGGAACGGCAAATCCCCGACCCGTAACACCTAATACCCTCTTCAATATCTTTTCCGTATCCAAAGGAGTTCTCGCCATTGGCTTACTGAGACTAGTACAGGAGGGACGCATCGAGAGTCTTGATGATCCCGTCGTCAAGTACTGGCCGGCCTTTGCATCGAAACCCAATGTGACAGTCCGTCATTTGCTGACACATCAGGCAGGATTGGCGAATGTTTACCCAGAAGATGCGACCTTGGACACTTTGCTGAATTGGGATAAAATGACCAATTTTATTGCCACGGAAGCCTTGTCCAGCCACGAACCAGGCTGCGAGACACAGTACCACGCTTTGTCGTACGCTTGGCTTGTGGGTGGGCTCATCGAGGCTGTGACCGGTAAACCGTACGAAGAATGGTTGGATCACGTACTGCCATACAATAAAGACAACTTCCCGGGTGAAGAAAACATTCGACGTGGTCTATTCTTAGCCGGAATATCCAAGGATGTGGATAATCACAAAGATTTGGCAGTGTTGTCGGTCGACCGTCGTCAAGCGGAAAAGAAGATGGCTGGATCAGAAGAAATGAGTAAGCCTCAGCCTCGGTCACAACAAGAATCATTCAAGGACGACAAAGATGAACCAGCAAAGGATGACGAAGAAGACTCAGAAGAGGAAACACGAAAAAAAGCAAAGAAAGTGCTGGAAAAATACCGTGGTTTGCAGCAGCTAATGAACCCTTCGGTTTTCAACATGAGAAAGGTACGAGAGGCAAAGTTGCCTTCGGCGAATGGTCATGCCAGTGCTCAAGCCCTGGCAGAGGTCTTTGACGCTGTCATTCGTAGCAGCAGTAGCAGCAGCAGCAGAGACGACGACAGTGAACCTTTGCTTTCTCGTGAGATTCTGGAATTGGCCCGTACACCCAGTCGCACAACTACTGGTAAAGAAAAGGAGAAGGATGACGACGACGGCGACAAGTCCAAACAAGAATCAGCCATGCTCAATGACGCTCAGGCTCAATTCGGGCTTGGCTTCCAATTGCACGAGTTTACTCTGTCCAATGGAGAAGCAGGAATGTCGATTGGACACGCCGGTCTGGGTGGAAGTCTTGTTCTTGCACTGCCAGAAGAAGAGGTCGTGGTGGCCTTGACATTGAATCATTTGAGCAGTGATTCTGTGGCTCGCAAACGCATCCTTGGAATTGTCTTTGACGATCTTGGAATACAGGCGCCACTGAGCATTCCCGTGGAAGTCGAGGAGACAGAAGAGGCCAAAGAAATGGATGTCGCAACTACCATACTGATTTAGCGCACTTTTAATTTTTTTACGATATATTCCAAAGTGTTGCTAACTTGTTAGCTGCCGAATGATTCTGTTATCGATTGCCTTAGTATCTACTCGTAGTAATTTCGATCATTACGTAAGCAGAGAGTCACGAGTTTGCAGTGCAAAACTCGATCTAATTCGTCCAATGCCTTGCACGCTTCCTCCGCCGAGTAGATATTGCACTCCCAATAGCCGTTGCCCATGGCATTTTGCAATCCCGCGGACGCAATTTCTTCCACTTCCTCCCAAGCCATTTTTGCTTCCTCTGACGAATTTCCGTACTGGTAACTGATCGCTCTCGCCTTGACCAGGGCATTCTGCAATTCGGGATTATAAGGTGCCGTTGTCTCTTCGGGTTTCATCAATTTAATGGCTCTCATTTGGGCTAACACATCTTTTATCATGTTTTGATTGTACAGCAAATTCTCGGTCCGTTGTTGAACCATTTGGAGTGCATTATAAATTTCTTCGTTGGCTGCCGCGAGCTGTTCGTCGGTCCATCGATGCTCTTCGTTACCCGAGTAGGCCAGAGAATTATCATTGGCATCAACTTCTTCTACCGTCTCCCATGCCAACCTAGCTTCGGGAGAGGTGGGTCCATACCTTTCTGAGGCTTCCATGGCTGCACGAATGTTTTGTGAATTAGCAAAAAGCTGCTGGGATGAAGTGGAAATTCCAATATGGATATTATGGTTGATGGGTTGGAAGGCATTGCCGGTGGACACAGATCCCATAGCGATCATTAACATGAAAGTTGCGGCGGATAACTTCATCTTGGTGTTTGTTTGTTTCCTAGACAGATAAAAGTACTGCAGGATGAGAGCAAAGAGGAAAGAAGAACATAATAATATTATGAATGGATGTTCTAATCGATCATTGAGGTAGGGAGGAAGAAGAGTATCCAATTTGTTTGTGACGTCATGATAGTATTAACGCTAATGAACATTCGAAAACTTTGTGACCATTTCGAATCTTGGCTGGCGCGACCTCGCCTAATTTCTTTGTCGCTACAAGTCTAATTCCAAATTAGCAGCGTCACAATAAATGGCGAGCCTTCACAGTCGGTTGAGAGAAGGTGACAAAGTAAAAAATTTAGATGTGCAATCCAGGATGCCAAAGACATTGATTTTTTGCAAAGCCGCTGGGTTGAAAATTGGAAAACAAAATTATACTCCTACTCTTCTTAACAGGTTCGAACAAGCAAAGCCGTCTTGTTTCTTTAATTATAAAATAGTTCTTTTTGTTTGTTTTTGACAAGTCACAATAACCAGCAAATCAGCAGACCAGCAGACAGAGAAGATGTGCATTGTAACTTCTATTCCTTCCACACCCTCTCAAAAGGACGAGGACTTGAATCATGGGGGCCCGAGAAAGCGCTACGCTTTGAAACGAAACGAAACAGCTTCGACCGTTATTTCGTCTTCTTCTTCCTCCTTCTCTGCTTCCGACACTGAAGATGATGAAGAAGAATTCGATATTGTAGCGTCCTTTGAGCGCGTCGATAAGGATGCTGTCCTGAGACATTTTCTTAAAACATCTCTCTTGAGAGATTTCTTCAATCCCAGCAAACCCTGGGTTTTGGTCCCCAATGGCAGTTTCCAGGGATACTTTGACTGGGTACCCGAACGATTTCGAGTCGGTCCTTGGCATCCGGCTTGTCAAATTTATCTCGCAGTATTGACCCTGTGGGTCTGTCGAGAATGCTACATTGGATTCGTGCAGGAACCCTTTCCCGATCAGTTCGAACTTCCACAAGCCTACACTTTACAGTGGTATTACAATGTAGTTGCCTTTGCTTGGACGTCTCTGCAAGTGTACAACATCCTTCAAACTGGTATGGGATGGACGTCGTGGGGCATGTACACTATTTGGTCCTGGACATTTACCACTCTACGACACGGACTATGTGCCATGGCACCGTTTGCACCTCACCTGAATGGCATCAACGAACAATTACGATTTCCAATGCTCGCACAAGCAACACTGACGTTTGGTATTTGGAATGCTGTGATTGGACCATCCATTTATGCTCAAATGACAACACCTGCCATGAAACAATCCTTTTGTCGATTCTTTGGCAATCCCCTATGGAGACAGATGCACGTGTACAACATTCTTTGGACCACGATCAACGGACTCTGGGGAAGTCCATCGAGACAATTGACACAAGCCGACTTTTCCGTTGCACTGGGCATTTGTTTGATTTATGCCTACTTCTACGTCCTGTGCTTGGATCGGTTTGGTGTTCATTACTATTTGGTATTTTCTCCGCGAACGCCCTTTGCTTTGCTATCTTGGACATTTGCTTTTGGATGCTACTATGCATGCTTCCCCCTGTGGAAATATCTATTGAATCACTTTGCGTAGTTGTTGACAAAACAAAAACAGCTTGTGAAAAATAAAAACCTTTGACCGCTCTTTTTGTCTGCAACAATAGCAAGAGCGTTGCTCGAAAGAAGAAAAAACTCTTAGTGCATCCAAGTAGTCTACTGTGATTTGCAAAGAGACTACGGAATTTAGATCATTATAACACACCGTCCTTTTAGTCTTGATGTTCTTTTTTGTTTCTTGTATTTGTTATTTCGATGCGCAACACACACACACTTTGACTATCGGCTATCATTCGTTTATATTTAGTACTATGTACCGTATTTCGTTCGATTTCATTATTACATCATATTTTTATTTTAGGTAAGGGACGAATGTTCTAGGATGCACTTGGCCAGCAATTTGGACGATCTAACCTGGATGGAACAATTCAATCGATCGTAATCATGTTGTCCTTCTACCAATCCCCATGCTTCAATCTGAAATTCTTCTTCGACTCGTGCAGCGCGAATGGCTTTGTTGGCAGCGTCTGCCATTTTCTTTTTATCAACAGTAGCAGCGACAGTAGCAGGAGTGGAACTAGCACTACTACTAGTATTAGTACTAGAAATAGTAGTCGTTGTTGATGCGTGTAGTCCGGATAGAGATGAAAAAGGAGACGAAGGATGCAGAACAGCATAGGCCAACAAAAATGATTTGGTTTCCGATGCGACTGCATTGAGTGCCGTTAAAGTCCAAGCATCCAAACTGTACGTCCAATCTTTTGCTGCCTGATATAATTGTGGTGGATGTGGTAATCCTCCTTGTGGTTGTTGTTGCGATTCTGTCGTTTCATTCTTGTTGTTGTTGTTGTTGTTGGTGGTGGTGGTGTTATTACTATGACGACGACGTGACAGTAGCATACCTTCCTGTGTTCCCATGGCAATAGCAGGTTTGTATTGAAATTGTTTGTAAATAAAATCGTGTAATTCTGTCCAAGCATCTTGTTGGTGTCGATGCAAGACACGATCTTCCAAAGGATCGGCCCAAAAACATGTCTGGAACGGGGGAAAAATGGAGTATAAAATTGTTTGTCGTTGTGAAAAGAAGGGAGGAAACAAATATTTTTTCATGGAGGAGACAGGATGTTGTGAGTCCAAGTTTCAACAAAGTGTAATGAAAATACAATCCACAGTTTTCAATTCTATAAAAAAATGAGAGACGAAACAACCACAACAACAAAACGTACGGTATCGGTTGGTAAGAATTTCAAGGCTGTTGTTCGATAATGATCCATGTGCATGGTCGTTTGATCTAGTGTCGTACAGACCAATGTCATGAGAGGCATTTGTACGGGTCGGAGTACCGTATGTTGAGCATCCCATTCTGCCGCAATCATCCAGGCCAACACATCGGACGGGACACTTAAAATTTGTCCAATCGGTGTCCGCAATATCCGTCCATCCAACGTTACACTGTACCACTGTTGTTGTTGTGTAGTAGCAGTTGTTGTAGTCACAGCACTATTACTGTTACTATTGTTATTACAATTGTTATTATAGTGAGGAATTAACCGTTCCTTGAGCAATTGCATTTGTTCCGTGCGGGATAAAGATGTAGGTAACAAAGAAGTGTTGATACCAGAAGCACTTTGTGTTCCATCTACACCCGCACTGATTGGATTATCGACCGTAGTAGTAGTAGACACCGTACTACTAGTAGCAGCAGCAGCAGCAGCAGCAGCATTTGTATTATTTTCATTTTTATCGTCATTTTTGTCGTTATTTTTTTGAAAATGGTCGACCAAATTTTCCCATGGAGGATTTACTTCGGTAACACCAACTTGTTTGTAAAATCTTTTCCGTGGTTGAGGACCCCGAGGTGTTTGACTCGAATGGAATCGACAAGATCCATCATTCCATAGTTGCATTTGTACTTGTTGTTGTACCTGTATTGTTTTGTTACTAGTAGTGGTAGTAGCACTACCAGATCGTCGTACACGTACGCCCAATCTCATAAAGGAGATCATCTTTATAGCTTATAGTCCTGTCTACTACACCACTAGTCTACCGTAGCTAGTATTAAGCTGTTAATGATCGTGTTTCGTAATAAAACAATCAACAAATAATAAATACTGTAATTACTTCTCTACTAGTACTACTATATGTACCGTACTACTCGTAGTCTAGTAGCCTCTAGTAGTAGATAGAATACTACTCTAGCTAATACAGGAGTAGTACGTGGTACTGTCCGTACGTAGTACTCCTGCTGACGAGTAGACTACTACTAGCTACTTAGCTAAGTAAAACGGAGTACGAGTAGTAACTTGTTATCATTGCTTTTGCTTGCACTGTAGCCAAAGGAGGGTTAAAGCTAGACGGGTGGAGGTCAGACTAGCATCACTATCTGTGGCAGCCAACAACAACATTCAGATCGTCTTTTCTTCTCGTTTCTTTATTAAAAAGGCAACTAGCCTACGCTAGTAGACCCTACTACTACTGGTCCACTGTTACTAAGCTGTACTACAGTTCGGTAGTAGCTAGTAGGCAGCTAGCTAGTAGTAATAGGAGGCAAATACGTGATTATTAAGAGGAGTACTCGAGTACGACGTAGTCTTGCTTACTAGCTAGTGAGGAGTCGTACTACCTGGTATCTAGCTAGTACCATAGCTAGAGTACTACTCTAGAGTAACTAATAGTACCAGGCTTACCTACTACCTGTAGCTAGTAGTACCAGGTACTACTGACGAGTAAGATTAGAAGATTGCAGAAAAAATAAGAATTTAAAAGTAAGACGTCCGCTCAGTGTGTTCCATTCCATCCAATTGAGTTGAGTTCTCTCAGTATTGAGATTATAATACTACTACTAGTAATAATAAAAAGAACAAACAACAACAACAACATACTGTAAGAATGTCATCCAGTTCGGAAGAAGATTCGGTTGAACGCGGGAGCAGGAAAAGTCATCATCATCATAAAAGTCATCGCAAAACAACGATACCATCATCATTATTCGACGAGAAGAAGAAGAAGAAGAAGAACATGGAGAATGATGATGATGATGATGAGGAGCAGCAGCAGCAACAACATCAGCACAAAAAGGAAATGTTGACCAAGAAGAAGAAGAAGAAACCAACTCGAACCAAATCTTCCAACTATGAAGATGGTTCATCCGATAATAACGATACCACTAATGATGATGATAATGATAATGCTAAGAAACAACTGAAGAAAAAGAAAGTTTCTCGCAGTAAATCATCATCCGATGAAAAAGGAAAAAAGAAAAATTATACCCCAGATATTACCAATCATCCCTCTTTGGCCAAACTTTCTCTCAACAATCATGAGAATGACAATACAACCAAAAGACGTAGCAGCAGAGCAGCAGCATCAAAACATTCTTCTTCTTTTTTGAAAAAAGAAGGAAGCGGAGTATCATCCTCATTGGGATCATTGGGTTCTAAATTACAAAATGTAGGTGGTTTACAACGACAAGATTTTGGACGAGACGAACAAGACGATGATACCTTTTTTGATGGTGACATCAACAAGAACAAGAACAACAGTAAAACTACAGCAACAACATCTGGAAATGATAGTACGACCAAAGCTAAAAAGAATCCTTTGCTATTGGGAACAAAACCACCATCAACCGGGACTCAAAAATCGACCTTGGGAGGAGGAGGAGGAGGACTTGGTCTAGGATTAGGAGGAGGCCTAGGAATGTATAATACTAGGCGCAGTTACAATGATGATGATTCGGAAGAAGAGGAAGAAGAACCAGATTTATTTGCGGATCCTAACAATCCGTTCAAACAATTTCGACGTTAATCGATGAGTGGGGAGGGGTGTGGGTATTACTTTTTTTTAATACATCATATTGTTTCACTTCTCTTGCCTGCAACAAAATAGAATAGCAGCAGTCTCTCAGTTTTTGAATTTTTGTCTGCACTACGTTGGCCAGATCTTTGCATAAGTATCGAAAAACTCTTTACCTGTGCTCTCTGCAGATTCATTTCCACATCTTCCTCTTGTACCTATTTGTCAAGAGGATCATGCAAAATGTTTTGTAGTATTGCAAAGTTCCTAGTGTTGGGGTGGGGGTACCAGCCAGCATTTTTCACCACGAGCTACTGTAGGCATCTTTCTCATGATTCATTGCCGGTTGCACAACCGCCTACTGTTCGTTTTTTTTTGCGCTTGTGGTGCGTGTGGCAAAAAAAATCCTCGTTAGCTTTTTATAAGTAGTATTCCAGAAGCCACCAACAATAATTTTTTAATACGTCTTCAAAAATTATAGCAATGACATTGTATTGGTATTGTAGTGTAGTGTATGCCAGTTATTCTATTTTGTGATAAGTCAAATAGAGCTGGTGTGCTCGAACAACGACGCGCATAATTATTATTATACGGCTCCGTCGTGACAGACACATGATTATTATTATTTCGGATTGTTTGACCATGAAATTTTACTTCAACCAGAAAAACTATAAGGATTAGACCCTAACCCTATCCAAGTCGCCTGAAATAATGAAAAAATACGAATGCATGTGACGCTAAAAAAAAATAACAAGAAGATAAACGTAAAAAGCTAGTGTGGAGACTACATGAATATTAGATTAAATATAGATATTATGGTAAATATTGTAGATGGTAGACTAGTGGTCCTGTGTGTATACAGAGCAGGCTAGGCACACGACCTAATAGAGTATGACCTAACTCCTGAGTCCCATCATATCACCTAATAGGAGACAAGGTAAACTGCTCTTGTCCACCTGGGCTTAATTTGTAAATAAGAGGTAGGCTACCAGTTAGCTACTACTAGCTAGACTAATAGTCCAAAAGTTCAGACGATGATGAAGAGCCAAAACATCAAAACATCAAAACATCAAAAAATAATAATAATCGTGTAAAAATAATTATAGTAAGCACCATGAACAGAAGCAGAAGCAGCAGCGGCGGCAACAGCAGCGACAACAAAAGTTCAATGGCACGGATAAATGAATTGGAAAAAGAAGTTGTTCTGCTGCGACAAGAGAATGAAAAGCTAAAAGCTGCAGCAGCAGCAGCAGCAGCAGCAGCCGTCGAGGGTACTCAGAATACAAACAACCACACAGGTGGTAGTGACAGCAACAGAGTCAGCAATAACAACATTCCAAACGATGACAAAACTTCTAAAGTCACGGAATTATCACCGGAACACATTGAACGTTATTCCCGTCAACTGTTATTACGTCAAGGATTTGGAGTACAGGGACAGATCCAACTTTTGAATTCTTCCGTTTTGGTGGTGGGTGCCGGTGGCATTGGTTCCACTGTTCTGCTCTACTTGGCAGGTGCCGGAATCGGTACCCTCAGCATTCTGGATTTTGATGTGGTAGAACGATCCAATTTGCACCGTCAAATCATTCATCGGGACGACCATGTTGGCGTTGACGTTGACGTTGACGTTGACGTTGATACAGGTACAGGCAGAGGTACTGCAACTACAACTACAATGAACACCAACAAGGCCGTTTCGGCTGCCAGAGCTGTACGTGCTTTGAATCCTTCCATCGACTGTCGGCCTCTACCCATCATGCTTACCAAGGACAATGCTTACGATCTTGTTCAACAACACGATTGTATCGTCGATGCCAGTGACAATCCTCGCACCAGATACTTGATCAACGATGCCTGCGTCTTGGCTGGAAAGCCCTTGATATCTGGCAGTGCTATTGGTACGGAAGGACAGCTTTCCGTCTTCAACTGGGAACCAGGAAAGGGATCGTGCTATCGATGTTTGTATCCCAATCCGAACATTACTGCGGGGTCCAAGTCATGCAGTGACAATGGCGTGTTGGGACCCGTGCCTGGTCTCATTGGAGTCCTACAATCCCTCGAAGTTCTCAAGGTACTAACCAACACTGGAAATCCCATGAATGACCGTCTCCTCGTGTACGATGCTCTCCAGTGTTCCTTCTTGACGCTGAAAAAACCTACCAACAAGAAACACATATCTGACTGTCCAGTTTGTGGTAAAAGTCCAACCATTTTGTCCATGGAAGACTCGGACCGAGACCTTCAATCGGTGCGAGGACCAGCATCGTATTGCGAAGCAAATGCACTACCAACATCACTGGAGGATGCATACCAAGTAACACCTGCAGAGTATTACAAACTTTTGCAGCAACGACCACAACGACAAGAAAATCATACTAGTAATCATCATGATCACATCTTGTTGGATGTTCGGGTCAAGGAACAGTACGAATTGTGTTCGTTGGATCACGCCATCAATGTGCCACTGGAATCGTTGCCCGACAATCTGGATCGTCTTGAAGAATTGACGGGCGGATGGACGAAACCTATCTACTGTTTGTGTCGTCGTGGCATTGCCTCTGTCGAAGCCACCAAGTTGTTAGTGGATCATATTATGTCAACAACAATTACCACACCAATAAATACTGACAGCGACACAACGACTGGAAAGATTAAGAATATACAAGGAGGACTCGATGCATGGAGAAAACAAGTAGATGCATCCTTTCCTCGGTACTAATCAACGAAAGTAAACTAAACACTGCAGGACGTAGAGTATGAAAATACACATAAGTATTCACAATATTCTTTTTTTAATGCATTACTTGTGTGTGTCTTATGAAAAATGATTAGGATCACTCAACCCTACCTACGGTCGGCGTAGGAGTGGTGGAATTGGGTGTTTTTTTCTTCTTACATCGGCGCTGACCGGAGAAAACTTAGTGAGCACAAAGCTGCCGTCCCTCTCGGAGTCCTCGCAGTCTTCTTCCGGCAGCTTCGTCGGGACTGATACAAGGTCGGTCGCAATTGACGTAGGATCCTTGCTCTCCTTCTGCCTGGGCCTCGAGAACATCGACATCAACTTCGCGAGCAAAGTTCATCAAACAACGACCCTCGGCAGGATCAATTTTAGGACCACCCATGCCCGTTCCACTGCTGAAGGACCAAGAGTTGACAGACACGATACTTCCAGATCCAGTGGTAGTATCAAAGTTTTTGAGCCAGGGACCTCCCGATGCACCGGAGCCCAATCCACAGTTAGGCAACCAGTAGGTGAACAATCCTTGACCCGCTTGGACCTCTTTTTGGGTGTAGGTATCGGCACAGTATCGGAAATCGGGGTTGAAATCGTAGGTGTATCCCAGACCAACTCCCTTTTCTCCTTCCACTACTTCTCCCAAAACAAAATCGAGTTCGGGAACTGCAATATCCAATGCAGTACTGCCGTTGCAGACGTTTCCTTCGTGCTTTCCCTCATCCTTGACAACATAAAATCCGTAATCGTAGGCCAGGCGTTCAGGGTAGGGCAGATCGGCAAATTTGTCGTGAATGATACCTCCCGATAAGTGCCAGCAACCGCAGGGATCTTCGGCACACTCTCGGTGAGGATCGACTCCATCGAGCGCGGTGTTTTCGTCGCGGTTGGGAATGAAGAGAACTTCCGATCCAAAAGTTCCAGAGAATTGATCTGTTGCGAACGAAAGGAAGGAAGAGAAAAGATCAGAAGAGGATTCCAACACGAAACAATAGCCAAAATCAGGTGCACGAAAAATGAAAACTAAACGTACCTTCCCAAACGCAGTGCCCAGCTGTAAGAACGATGGAACGACCCGTCTTGTTATCCTTGATGGCAGTTCCAGAACAGACGTAATCCCAAAGATCACCTGGTGTTCCATCATCAAAAGGAGGATCCCGAGCACGGAAGTAAATGCGTCCGGCAGCATGTTGGACCTGTCCGCCGTAGGGGTATTCGCCCTCTGCGACGACACCGGCGATTCCCGAACGTGTTTCTACGGCAGGTCCGTAGTAAAAGGTAGCCTTCGAGCCAATCTGGACTCCGTCAACTTCGACGTACCATTCCCAGGGATAGGCATTTCCATTTTCGTCTCTAGCACTGATCTCGTAAACACCGTTCAGCGTTACCGAAGCAACTCCGTCGACCACTGTCTCGTCAATCTGGAGCTCGAGTTCGGTAGGTGTAGCCTCCGGATCTGAAGTGTCCACCAAGTAAAAGAATGCTTTGGCATCAGCGGAGGCTACACC
>Ga0210025_1003304_pt1 | contig 14759 bp, 9 predicted proteins | sample CryGeyme20150102_FD_183989 | JGI IMG/M metagenome (GOLD analysis project Ga0210025, IMG submission 183989) | Groundwater microbial communities from Crystal Geyser aquifers in Utah, USA - Crystal Geyser metaG 2015-0102 (SPAdes) (version 2) | ecosystem: Environmental > Aquatic > Deep subsurface >...
GAATTTGCACCCTTCTCAACGTCTCTTCGTTCATTTTCGTGTGAGTTCATCATTATTGATGCATCTGTATCCTCTTGTTCTGGTACGAGCGGCATTCCAGATTCCAGCAGATGCAATTTCTGATTCATTATCGATAGATTCATTGGCTGCGTATACCTCTGACATTATTGTTGTGGTCTTGTTTGGTCGGCTCACAAATCCAAACGAATCATCCAGCCTTGTGGCTTGACAATTTCAATGTTTCAATCATCAGCCTGTAAACCAGCCAGTAAACTGTAAACTACTCTACACTCTTTGTATGTACAAGTACTCTGCTAGTAGTACTACTAGTAGTACTACTAGTAGCTCTTCCAGTAAATTTTGTTATTGTTGTTGTCACAGTAGGGTCAGAGTTTGCAGCGAGTCCTAATGGGACGACATACGTCCGCATTTTCTGCTTTCGCGCTAGTATCAGTATCAACACTCAACACAGTGACGCCATAAAATAAATGCCTCAAACACAATGAACGGATCCGGAGTCCGAACTGACGAATGCTACGATTATCCAAAGTGCCGAATTAAGGCTCGTTTTTGTGGTCTTGTGGCAGGGAGGATGCAAGTCCTGAATTTTTGAGGAAACGCAACTGAGGCAGTCGAAAGAGTGCTTCCAAAACACGCTTCGCGCATGTTCCACGGCAAAATGCTTTCAACTTGGGTGTTCGTTGCTAGACTTTCCAATGTAGAGGTGTCCACTCGATCATTCCATTCCAAGAACCAATCGGGTTAATCCTTCCAGTGTGACAGCAAATATATTAGCAGTCTTGAACGAACATGGACAGAACCGGCAAATGATCATTCGAAGACACTTTAAATTAGGCTGTCGTGATCACCAATATTCGAGAGAGTCAAGTGGGAACGGGGCGGTTGTGGTCGTTCCCAAACCCTCCAAGTACAGGGAATCAAGATTGGGCGATACTGCTCCTAAAGCTAGAAAGAACTCGAATGCAACTACTGCGCGAAGATCCCAATTATAGAGACTTGATCAGGCCTTCCATCGTCATCAAATGCTTTGTCATCCTGGCAGACTTTCAAATGCTGGACTCGCGAAAATAGTTCAGCACTGTTAATGCTGCTCTGCAAGCGCCAAGAATTGAGAAAAAGCCTCTCTTACAGACAGGTGCACACTTGTGTGTCTATGTTCTGGTGCACACTCGTGTGTCCATTTTCTAGTCCGGAACCTTCGTGTCGGTCGATCTTCAAGAGAGAAAATGCACACAACCTATTACTACATGTGTATCGCGGTGACAAGGTAATGGTGGACGGAACAAATACGAGATTTGACTACTGCAAATCTGTGTTTTGACAAAAATAATATATTCAATTACAATTAGTGTTTGCTGCAGCTATGCAACCAGAGACACTTTAAGGGACAAAATGATAAAACTTCTTATGAAGCCAAATCATTGTCCTAGTCATCACCAGAAAAATTCTCCTTAGGCGTTGATAGAAGGAGCATTCATGGCAACAGGGCACACTTCTCCAGAGGCCAAGTCCAAGGGGAAGTTGTGGGCGTTACGTTCGTGCATGACTTCCATACCGAGGTCGGCACGGTTAATAATGTCAGCCCAGGTGTTGATGACACGTCCCTCAGAGTCAATGATGGACTGGTTAAAGTTGAATCCATTCAAGTTGAAGGCCATGGTGGAAACACCCATAGCAGTCAACCAGATTCCGATGACAGGCCAGGCGGCAAGGAAGAAATGGAGGGCACGGGAGTTGTTGAAGGACGCGTATTGGAAGATGAGGCGACCGAAGTAACCGTGGGCAGCGACGATGTTGTAGGTTTCTTCTTCCTGTCCGAACTTGTATCCAACGTTGGTTGACTCGGATTCAGTGGTCTCACGGATCAAAGAGGAGGTGACCAAAGATCCGTGCATGGCAGAGAAAAGAGAAGCACCGAAAACACCGGCAACTCCAGCCATGTGGAAGGGGTGCATCAAGATGTTGTGCTCGGCCTGGAATACCAACATGAAGTTGAAAGTTCCACTGATTCCAAGAGGCATACCATCAGAGAAGGATCCCTGTCCGATGGGGTAGTTGAGGAAGACGGCGGTGGCAGCGGCAACGGGGGCGGAGAAAGCAGTGAAGATCCAAGGACGCATGCCGAGACGGTAACTGAGCTCCCACTCACGTCCCATGTAGGCAGCGACTCCAGTCAAGAAATGGAGGACAATAAGCTGGTACTCTCCTCCGTTGTAGAGCCACTCATCAAGAGAGGCGGCTTCCCAGATGGGGTAGAGATGCATTCCAATAGCATTGGAGGAAGGAATGACAGCACCAGAGATGATGTTGTTTCTGCAGCGGGGATAGACAAAAAGTGTGAGCCACGTTCGTCATCGAGGATGAGTATAAGTCTCCCAATAACTTACCCGTAAAGCAAAGATCCGGCGACGGGTTCACGGATTCCGTCGATGTCGACAGGGGGAGCGGCGATGAAGGCAGCGATGAAGCAAGTTGTGGCAGCCAACAAGGTGGGGAACATGAGGGTTCCGAACCATCCAATGTAGAGACGGTTCTCAGTACTGGTGATCCAGTTAGCGAATTGCTTCCAAACAGTGCTGGCGTCCTTCTTGTTGGCAAGCTCGGAACCAGATCCCAAGGTGCTCACGCCAAGTTCGGTGTTGAAGGAGCTGATGTCCATGACAGATTTCTCCGAAGTGGAGACACCCTTGGGGGCAAAGTTGAGAGAAGTGGCACCTCCGAAGCTCTTCTTAGCGGAGAAGGCAGTGTGCTGGGGAGCAGTGAAGGCTTCACAGGTAGAGGCCAACAAAGTGACAACGATAGCAGTGGTAAACTTCATTCTTAGTAGTGTTGTTTGGAAGGTGTTTTTGTTCTTTCAACTTGAGAATTGTGAGATCCATTGGGTAAGAAGTTTTGTTCAATTTTCGTAGATTTGAAAGCAAATTTGCATCCGGAAGGTATCTTTTGTGCCACGCTTTCTGGATGAGTTGTTCTGTGAAGAAAAGGTTGTCTTCCAGTACCACACTCTGAGGGATCCTACGGGCTCCCGTCCAGGTTCCTCCTAACTACGTGGGCGCAAAAAAAGTAAAATTGGGCAACGTGGTTGCTTTCTCTAACCTTTTTATTACGTGTTGGTGCAGACGTATTTCAGAAAGGGAATCTTTGTGAAGATATTTCATATTTCCGTGCTTCTTTATTGACTCAGTTCCACTGAGCTGCAATATTGTTCTTCTTTCATTTCATTGCTGCCGTTTTTATACGGATTGGGGATGACGGCTTCTCATGAGTCAGAAGTTGATGCTATTCTGTATATTTTCGTTTGCGTGGACAACAAAATTACCGAAAAGACCATTATGTGGCGTACTTCCTTCATTCCTTCAAACCAAGTCAGAAATTTTTTTTAACAACATTTTGAGCCTTGTTGGTTTGTGAATCAGAAGCCGAATCTTTACGTGTCTTTGCGCGAATTATCTTGACAACACAGAAAAAACAAGCTGGATATAATAGACGCACATATTATCTTTCAATCATCTACAAGTACTCGAACTACTGTAATAGTCTAGCTAGTACCAGTAGTAGGTACTCGGAGTAGATCTAGTAGATGCTCAAAAGTAGACTACTAGTATTATTCATCGGCTATCAAGGGATCAAAATAGTATCTACGATTCGGAGTGGTTTAGCTACTACTAGCCAAGCTAGAACCGCTGTTCGAATCTTGAAAGGGAGTAGAAAGGGAGATTCGTGCCAACTAGATTAGCAAGGGAAAGTACTTCCGCTACTGGTAATGAAAGCGCCGGCAACAGAGTTTCACAATACATTTTCTTTTGGTGAAATCTAACCAGTTTAATGCCATCTGCTCTCATGATTCCGATCTGTTATAAAATGCGGTTCAAGGCAATCTCAAGAGAAAGAGATTCCGGGCGTTTTCTGTCGAAACAAGACAGCAAACGCAACTACAAGTTTGCCACATAAAGTCCGTAATAACCAAAGTCGTATATGCATATACATATACATACATCCCATTTATTTCATTCGTGTGCGTTTATGCAAAGGATACTGGCGGAGGAGGTAGCATCAGTTCGTCGTGGTCATCATCACCATCATCATCATCGTTGCTGTCTGTATCCTCTTCTTGTAAATCTTCCTGCATCATTTCTACGCGGTGTTTCTCCTGCATCTGGCGAGCCAAGTCGGCCGCTGAAACACCTCCAGTATTCCTAGCATTTACCATGGGACGAATGACAGACTGCAATGATAGTCCAGTGGACTCCTCAATGGTTGTAGGTATGGTCAGATCGCCCTCCTGCGATGGCCGTGTTGGATTCTTGTTGGTACGGGATGCCATGAGGGCATCACGAATCAATTCGGGTTCAATTTCATCGTCCATTTCCATGTCGCTCATGTCGTTGACCACGGAATCTTCGTCGTAGCCCGATAGGCTTTCCAAATCTGAGGCATTCTTTAATGAAAAGATTCCAGTAGTGGCTTTGGTAGCAGATGTCTGTCGCTTGTCAAAGTCATGATTGTTGAATGGAAATTCTTCGCCGAGCGTTGCTACTGTTGCTACATGCACAGAACACTTTGTCTTTGCCTTTTTCTTCTGCAAGGCACGGGTCAAACACTTGCGCAAAATACAAAGCTTTCCTGGAGTCTTACCCGGTCCTCCAAATTCGGGCATATCCATGCACCAAACACATTTTCCACAATTCAAAATCACGCGACATCCCAAACACGCTCCACATCGTCCATGGCTGGTGGAAAAAGTAGTAGCAGCAGCACTAGTCGTAGTACTCATCAAAGTCGTGCCTGTAGAAATTACTGGAGGAGTAATGGTTTCGTTGTTGGATAGGTGCAACACGTTCTGCTTCTTTTCGTTTTTTTCGTCGTTGCTATGAGAGCTGATTTTGGCGGCTTTCTTGTGCTTCTTGTACGATCCTCGTTTAACACCCTTGTCCTTGCGAGTCTTTCTTCGTTGAGGTGGTTCATTGTCATTGCCAATATTCGTATTACTGGTTGTCAAAGACGTGATCTCATTTACGGCAATTGTGAGATCCTTGTTATTTTTGTTACCGGCAGCTTTACGCGCAGAAGCATTAGTGGTAGCGGCAGTGGTTTCCTTGCGGGACTTTTTCCTGTGGGGCGTAACAGGATGATGTAACACGTCGTTCAGAGAACTTTCATCTTGCATATCTGTATCTCTGTTCCATTCAACAATCGATTTCCTCTTGTTGTTGCGTGGACCCTTATTATGGTGCTGATCTCGCTTGATATCAAACTTTTCTGTTTTGACTAATTTATGAAAATTCTTCTTTGGCGGTTGTTGTCGTTGCAATGGACATTGTGTTGGCGGTGAAAAATACGAACGAGGGCAAGAGGTTGGATGTATTTCTACTACATCTGTTACCAAACAACCCTTTTTGGTAGTGTCTGTGGTGGTAGTCCTTGCAGTGGCAATAGAAGCAGCACCCGCAGTTATTTCCTGTCGAATAGGTTCTAACTGCGAACATTTCTCTCCGTCACACCAGTGTTCGGTTTTGTTGTTATTATTATTTTGCGTTGATTCGTCTTGTAAGATCGATAGCTGTTGCTGTTGCTGTTGCTGTTGCTGTTGTTGTTGTTGTTTTTGTTTCGGACGACAAGGTGATGACAATGATGACGACGTCGACGTCGACGATGCTGGTACCGGTAACTGTTCCAGGACACTAATGGTGGTAGTGTTGTAGGCCACACGACTTGCTTTGCGTTTAACAGCATTTTTCGTATTGTTATGATTGTTGCTATTGTTGTTTCGTGTCGTCGTCTTCGTTAGTATCACCTTCTCCTCCTCCACCACCCCCTTTTTTAGTTGTTGTTGATTAATGATCTTCCCAGGTGACAGTGACACTTTCGGTGTACTTTTCTTTTGGTTTTGATGAAAAGCTGCTGGAACTTGGGAAATTCCTGTCGTATTTGCTAAAATTATCAAAGCGTGGTCACTGTTTCTTAAGACTCGTTCGTCTGTCATTGGAATGGCACCTTGTGGTTGATCAAGACAAAAATCCTTCTTCTTGTCATTCTTCTTTTGTTTGCAATGTTGACTCTTTGCGTAAATATTGATATCGTATTTGGAAGGTGAAGGAAGATCTATCAAGACCGATGGTGTTGGTGCACTTTTTGAAGTAGTAGCAGCAGTAGCAGCAGCAGTAGTAGTAGTAGTAGTAGTAGTAGCAGTAGCAATGTCAGCACTACTCTTAGCACAGATACGCTGCCGTTGGTTTTCTTGCCATTCTTGAATGCTCCGTTCTTTTGGCTGGTATCGGTGGCTTCCCTTGTTGTTATTATTGTTGGTGCTGCTGCTGCTGCTGCTGCTGTTGTTGGAACCTATAATGGCCGATCGTAGTGTTGGATCCACCAGTGGCTTTGCTGCTGGCATTTCTGCCGCTGCTGCTGACTTTTCTGCTGCTGTTGTTGATAACGATGACAGTGCCTCTTTCTTTGCTGGATCAGTCGTCTCCTTGTTATCGTTGGCTTTCCTGGGACGACCTCGTTTTTTAGTTGTCGGTGGTGTTGCTTCCTTCTTTTTCGTTCTATTGTTGTTGTTGCTGCTGTGGTTGCTATTGGATTTGGATTTATTCTTACTTCCTTTGGGTCGCCCTCGTCGTCGTCGTTGTTGTTGCTGCTGCTGGTCTGTGTTGTTCGAATTGTCAGTGGTCGTTGTCACCACTTTCTGTTTGGTCTTCTTCTTTTCCTTCGTGCTGTTGCTAGTGTTGTTATTGGATGGTGTATATCGATTGGTTGGTAGCGACACTCGACGTGGTAAAGATCGACTACCTTTTGCAGACATTCTTTCAGTTGCTGAAGATGGCATTTTTAATGTTTCATATACTCCGCACTGCTGAGTTTTGATATGTATTTTGCCACCAAAAAGTAATCAACACTACTTGACCAAGAGGCAGAAGCTTCTTTTGGACTCTGATGAACTGTGCTATGCGTGTATGCTGTAATGGGCTGCTATTTGTTTCTTCAGAGCTCCGAATTTACTGCTACTGGTGGTACCTGACTAAAAAAGTTTTTTCGCTGACTCTTCTTTATTTGTTGCCGACTTGGTTTACTCTTTTCTATTGGTGCGTACAGTAGACTATCTAGTAGGAGTCGGTGCATGTGATAAAAATAAAAAGAATGATGGCAGCAGCGGATGATCGGAGGATGTTGTGAATTTTTTACGTAGTCTACGTATCATGATTATTTTTTAATGAGCTTTTGTGAGAGGCTGCACAGCCCAGAAGCTCTCCAGAGTCTGCTCGTGACCCACCCACACACGCACCCGGGCGCCAAAAGTAGTCACAGCAAATCCGAAATAATCCTTTTAGAGTATTCAACAACACAGGCAGCAGTCGCTACGGAGTACACTACCGAGTACTGTAATAATATTATTATTCTCTCGATAGAAGTAGACAATACTAGACTAGCTAGGAGGAGGAGTGTATGTACAAGGAGCAGCCAGATAGAGTGTGGGCACGTAAGCGTTGTTTCGAATTTGTGTGGACAACAAAAATCACAAAAAATAAATGGTCGCATTCATAGTGTTAATAGGAAATTTTACTATAGTACTGTACTGTAGGGCTATTAGCTTTCTAGAGCGTAGCTAGCTGCACACAGCAATGCCTTGGAGTTTGAAGGTACTACCATTTACGTGTTGAATGTCGATTCTGAGTCGTTTCTTCGCTGGTTGTGAAAGTCGAATTTCTTCCGTGTAAGTTTCTGTTGTAGCCTTTAAATGCGTACCAAAGATAGTAGCAGATGCAGCGACATTATTTTGAAATCCATCCCGAAACAAATCAATTCTGGTTTCGGAATTCTTCCATTTAGGACCATACGATCTCATGTAGAACAATGTCACAACATTGAGTTCTTGATTGTTTTTGACGGGAATATCCAGCGTCATTGTAGCTCCTGCTGTTGTTGAGTCTTCCGTCGTCGTCGTAACATTTGGCATAAAGCCATACTTGGGATTGTTCTTGCAGCCTTGATCACACATCCAGACCCAACCAGATGGTTGTTTCATGTAGGGTTCAAAGTATTTATTGGTAGCCTCTGGCGTTGAGTCGACCACAACGTTGGCCAGCCAGGCAATTGGACACTTAGGTTTGCGTTGTCCTTCACCAGTGTGGGACGTGGAGGAAGAGCTACAAGTAATCGGTTCCGCCTTTCGCCAAAGTTCCGTCACATGCTCCAAGGAAAGACTTTCACTAAGTCGAGGAGGAAGGCCTTCTGGTGGTCGATTAGGTGGGTTAAAATGAATACTTCTTTGCACAGCTGGCAAGCCAGGTACTTTCGCAGCTTCCGGTGTTCCGTCCCACGTCGAAACTTTTGGCCAATACCGGTTGCTATTTTGTTGTTGTTGCTGTTGCTGTTGTTGAGCATCATTGTCGTTGTGATTTTTGTTGGCTTCATCGTCGTTGAAAGTGACGTCAGGAGCATCGTCAATATTATAACTTCCAAACTGACAGACTCGATGTGCCATTTGTAAGAAATAAAATGACATGACGTACGATGTAGCCAAATGCATGGTAAATGGTGGATGGATTTCACGTTGCATGGGAGATGTGGGACTACCGTCCTTGGGAAATCCGTACCAACCCTCCGGTGAGAGCACTGTTTCATTGGTAGAACCATACACTATATCTCGAACAGTATCGGCATAACTGACAAATCCAAATCCGTAATAATTGGCCAACACTTGAATGCTCTGGGATAGTTCTGTGGTACTCAAAATTTCACGTTGTTCGTTACCCAAGTAATCATCCAACCATAACAACAGGGGTGTACGGCCATGGGGGATGGTACATTTCTGCAACGCTACGCGGGTAAAATTTTGAGCCATGTCAAACGTCATGTCCCGGGTCGTTAATCCTGCCGCTTTGGCTTCATTCAGACTATTCACGTGCATATCATTGGTCGCATACGCATTAATAATGACATCGTACGATAATTCCGGCAACAAATGATAATCCAAAATGGCGGCACCTGTCGCAGTATTGGTACCTCCCGTGGCAGTATTGTGTACTTCAATCAATTTGTGCTTGGTAATCATATCAAGCATTTCTTGTTTGTTCTTGGTTTCCGTAATATCCAGTCCAAGGTACTGTAATACAAGATTATTGACCAGTCGTTCCATTTGAGCAGGCCAAGCACAGGGACGTTCACTGTATCCTCGAATGGGTGTCTTGCAGTTAATACCCATGGTAACGGATCCTCCCAGTACCAAAATTTTAAGAGGTGGTGGTGGTGGTGATGATGATGATGCTGAATCGGATGATTGTTTGGATTTGGACAATGGTGACAACATCAGTGCTTGTTGTTGTTGTTGTTGTTGTTGTTGTTGTTGTTGTTGTTGTTGTTGCAGGTATCGTAATCGTGCGTCTACAATAGATGCAACATTCTCCACGTGTTTCCAATTCCGTGGTACGGCTCGTTGTGCCAACAATCGTGGTGTTACAAGCTGTAATATGTAAGCAATATGATCCTTCATGCGAAAGGAATTAGTAGGTGACAACAACGAATCACGCAACACGTGTCGACTGGCAGCCAAGATATCATCAATGTGTTTCATCCACAAACGTAAAGGAGCATCGGTTCCCACAGCAGCACAAAGTCCATTGGATCTGGTCGGTGCTGCCGTAGGATTACTAGTACTAGTACTAGTACTAGTACTAGCTGTAGGAGTATGACTAGTCAATGTCGGAGGAGATGTGATGGTTGCTTCCGTCGTGGAAAGGCTTCGCGAAAGCTCTTCTTCTATCTGTTGTTGGCCGTGGTCGTTACTGTCGTCGTAGTGTCCATTATGACTATTGGTTGAAAAGAAATTGTGCTGCAACGCTGTCTGACGTAAGTACTTTTGTTGGGACTTCAAATGGAGACATAGCATTCCAATGCCAACCAAAACGAACAATCCTCGTGTGAGAGGACTTCGCAACCAAGCCTTGAAGGATACAAAGTCTACAGGTGGAGCTGAATGTGCTGTTGTTGCTGTTGTTGCTTGAGAAAAGTAGAGTTTATCGTTCTTACTCTTTGGAGTATTCAAAGCATTGTGAAAACTTGAAACTCGCTGAACAGGTGTGGGCCGACGGCTTTCCACCAAGCTGGAATCTCGATTCAGTGTCTCCATCATCATGTTGCACCGAACGAGGAATGGATGGTGTTGTTATTACGTGTTGTGTTATATTTTTTATTTTGGGTGCAATGTAAGAACAGATCACTCCATAGTAGGCATTATTTTTTAGTCATCCGCTTTAATACTCTACTAAAATTTACATAATGAAATAAAATAAATTTAACAAGAAGTCTTTTCGAAGAAAAAAATGCCTTCACAATGACTATGCTTTGTCCGCTACTAGTATAAGGCCAAGGTTCATATGGGTTGATTTTTGGTCTGGCTGCGCCCGTTTCCATTGGAATCAACAACCAAACAACAACTCTTGTTAACTGAGTACTCTAGTTCGCATCATCAGTTCGAGCTTAGAGCCCCCTCCCCCTCTCCTCTGTCCTCAACTCCAAAGCAACAAATGAAAGGGAAACTAGACCTACTATTCCAAAATAATATAAACACTCAAGATTTCTTAGTAAATTTTCCCGCGAAAAGCAAGCTTAAACGTTGATTGATGCAACGTATTCGAGTGATACAGTAATACCCAATAGCAATCACAAATCAATAACTCGTATCTTCACCACAACCGCACATCGCCACATCTTCGCAACCCTAACCCCTATAACCTACAACACACGACGCTTCCAAGAATTTATATATTATTCTTTTTCACACAATACAAAATCAACAAATATAATAAACAATGGTTGTCGGAACAGCTATGGCAAATGATTCCAGTTCTCCTACAGAAAATGTTGCAGAACTTCAATTTGGTCCCGAATTTGACGATATTCACATTTTATCCAATGCTCAAGTAGCCGTCATTTTGCAAGTCAGTGCCCGATCAGCGGTCAATCGAGATGAAGAATTAAACGAAGTCTATCGCAAGACGCAACACTACGTTAATCGATTCAATACCATGACAAATCCTGAAAAGGTACGTTTTTGTGTATTGTATTTGTTTTGTTTTGTATGTTTGTTATATTACAGTATGTGTTATGTGTGTAACTTGGTTTTGCATTGCGTTTGATTGGTTGACGTCGTGTACGACGATCGACGATGAAATCAAAGCATGGTATTTCCTTACATATTCGATACATCGTTCCCTTTTTTCTTTCTCTGCACTGTATCAGGATCACCAAGAATTGGTTGATGATTTGGATAACTTACAATCGGTAAGTAAATGTAAAGGTTAGAATTGCATACCGCTATAATAACGCTATATCTTCCAACAATGTCTTCCAGTCTCACCGCCTCGCCTTCTCTTGTATTACCAACCAACACTCCACCTACTACTTAACTACCTATTATTCACTTCTTTGCAAAACAGGCACTGACAACCTTTCGCAAGGAAACAGATGACGGAGAGGAACTAGAATTACACGGTGCAGAGGTGGCTGCACTGATGAACCTTGTAGCTACCGATACCTTGGTTGAAGAATGTTTGGCATTGATTCCATCCCTATCACGATTTCCAGAAGCAGCCATTGATGAAATCTTGGATCTCATTCGATCGACTATGATACGTATTGTTTCCTAAAGAATGATTCAATTTCATTTTCACAATATTACTATCGGAATGTGTCGTGCGTAGTATAAGCAATGTGCAGAATTTGCGGTCAGTTGCCTTCATGTCTTGATTTGAGTGCAAATCGATGTCTTGAAAGCTGGATTTAAGGAACAAGCAATTAGCTCAAGTGGACTTTCGCCGGTTGCGGCTTCGAGAACAAGGGAAAGATTGCTTTTAAGACACAAACTAGCACTGCTTTGTCGTTCTAATCTTCCCGCGATAGATTCCTGAATACTATCTTTCATTCGGTAGCACTAATAAAGCCATCACCTTGACGACCGGGAGGGTCTCTCGAAAACAGATCAAAAATATATAGTACGTAATGCAGTCAGAAAGCTCCACAGCCGCTAGAAGAACGAACTCCCTCGTCTCTCGTCGTTTGTAGCGGAGACCAAGGCGTCATCGTCATTCAAATAGCCGACTGTGCGATAGGTATCGAGTGCTTGCGCCAAGCCTTTCATAGCCGTGTTGTCTCATCCAAATTGTGTGTTTTCAACGGCTGTCGCTAATCGTTCTCGATGAGTTTGGTAGGACTTCGCGGCCCTGTTCATGTCCTGAAGGTAGGAAACCTTCACATTTGTCCCGCCGCCAGTGAGCGAGGATGCATATAATTGCAGCGGTAGGACTATATCTTCGGCAACCTTGGTTGCAAAGAGTTGCAGCGCGTCCCAGTCTTGCTTTTGCAGCGCCTCAAAGGCGCCTGGAATGGCTTGGCTGACCTTTTGGATGCGCGGCAAATAACGCTTCTTGCTGGTGGGGTAGTAGTAGTTGCTACGCAAATTCGGTTCGATAGAGATCTCCGACGCAGTCTTGGTCGGGGCGGTACTGGCTGCCCCATTCGAGAAAGTCGACGAAATCGTGGTGGTAGTCAGAGTCTTTGGATCGCTGCCATATTCTTCTAAGAGACTCGCATGTGCAGGAGAAGCAACGAAGGATTGAACTGCTAACGTGAAAAAGTTGTTGGCGAGAAAAGCACGCCGGGAAGACGCCCAAGCCATCGCTACGGCGGGTATTAGTGCTTCAATGGCAAGAGCTACCGATAAAGCTCGTTTTGTAGAGAGCTTCATGTTGTGACTCGGACTAAAGCTTGGTCCCAATGTAATGTTGTTTTCTGTGCGTAGAATCCGTTTCATTGCCATCAATACTGACGTCAAGGCTTGGCCTTGCTAGGATTCAGTTGCCACAATCTTCCAAAAGAATGAGAATACCAAACTCATGTGCCTCTCGCCCGGCAACTCTCTCCACCTTCCACCGATCAAGTTAAAGTGTCGAGATCAGTGGTAGATTGTAGGCGATTTGCTCGTGAGCCTTTTTTTCAGTTGCCAGCTGTTTTTTATTTTTCCGTGATGTCTGTGCCGGGTGAGCCATCAAGATTTACGTAGTCTAGTCGGGTGTAGAATCTCCTCACCTGCTGCCTGTAGTAGTAACTACTACTCGAGTAGTACTACTACCCTAGTAGTCAACTACTAGTACTAGTACCTACTACTCCAGTGCTCCGAGTACCTCCTAGCTACTAGTAGACTACTGCAGTCAAGTACTAGTTACTACTACAGGTGCATCCGACTTGCCATATGCAATTCCTGAGGGCACACCACTCCAATACAAAAAGACTTCCAGTTTTGGTGCATTCACATATAGATACTTTGTTTTATATTGTTCCAAACGTTATTGTCGTAAAGAAGCTCTATTCTAGTAAACCCGGACTCCGGACGGGATTTCGTCGGTATCATTTAACAAGATGAACTAGTACTAGATGTAAGCGATGGAATTCGGTCTTGCTTCTTCTTCTTCACAAGAACGGCATCAGATTTCTGGATCTTCAGCTCCTGTAGTTCGTCCTCCAATTGCTCGGCCTTGGTTTGAGCATTGACAAGAAGCTGGAAAGCACCTTGCATCATGCTGACCGACATGAAAGTGTACATCGTGTTCCATGACTCGTGATGTTGTTTGCTGAAGAAGCGACTGCCCAGCTTTTCCTCAAGCACCTCAACCAAAGCCTTGCCCATCAAAGGATAATGTTTAGGCATGACGCCGTAACCGATATGAACGATGCCCAATCGCTGCAGCTCCTCTTCTACCATATCCATGTCAGGCCCTAACATGTCAATCGCCATATCCAACATGCCCATGAATCTGCGAGCAAAGGCCACAAATTCTTTGTTTTCCTTCAAGTCGCTTCCGCTTTTAATACCGCGGCCCCAGGGAAAGGCTGACCACACTGCAGGGGCAAAATCAAACATGCGAGCAAACAAAGCAACGCCAACGTCCTCTCGGTAGTTCTTGATAGATTTTAACTTCGCCCACGTTTCGTTTACATCGGCAACAGCTTCAAAGTAAGAATGCTGGATGATATGCTTCATTGTCTTTTTCTAAACGGAATTGTTTGTGAGTTTTTTATTTTTGTGTGTATTCGAGTACTTCTGTGATTTTGTACGTACCAACCTTGAATTTGCCGTGTCTGTCAATTTTAAGATTTGATGTCTCCAGCTGCCAATCCTGTCTCTTCTTAAGAAGAAATCATAGATATCGACGATTACTAGGTACCAGGTACCTGGTAATACTGTATGCCGACCATAAGTCAAGGTCATCATCCTGCTCGATCCTTAAGTACTCTATCGGATGATGACTGTCTTTTCGATTCTGAATTTTGTTAATTATTTTAATTGCACCACTACTAGTACGACTACTGGTACACCACCAAGATGTCAAGCATTGTCATACTATCTAGTAACCAGGTACTAGTACCAGGTACCATACCACTACCAGGTAGGGTACCTGGTACCTGGAAGTCAAGTTCCCATTCGGTATTGTAACATTTCTATTAGCTGCATCTGGGAATAGTCGTGAAAGCAATCCTCCTCCAATATACCATTACTACCTGGTACCTGGTACTAGCTACCTGGTACTTGGTACTTTTAGTAGTACAAGGTTCTCGGAGTAGGTACCTGGTAGGAGCACAAGTACCAGGTACTGTAACGGTGAACAGTACGATAATGGTCATTACCACTGTTAGTAGTGCGGTATCGCGGTTATGGTAGTTACCAGTACCTGGTATGGTACTAG
>Ga0210025_1003305_pt1 | contig 14754 bp, 8 predicted proteins | sample CryGeyme20150102_FD_183989 | JGI IMG/M metagenome (GOLD analysis project Ga0210025, IMG submission 183989) | Groundwater microbial communities from Crystal Geyser aquifers in Utah, USA - Crystal Geyser metaG 2015-0102 (SPAdes) (version 2) | ecosystem: Environmental > Aquatic > Deep subsurface >...
ACGGCCACACAATTCTGTGAAATAGTACCAGGTACCTGGTACTCATAATAATTTACTTTTCCTTACTTCTAATATTATTATTCATGACAACTTTTTTGAATACGATCGTATGTATGATAGTATGTAAATGCAGCACATACAACAAGTAAAGGCCATTTGTCGTCCCGCTGGTCTAATGGCTGCCAATCAAAAATTGTCGGTAGTGTCGTTGGACCAAGTAATACCCGATAATGGCAAATAGCAAGAGCGGGGCGAAGGTAGCATTCACGAAATCGATGAACACATAAACATCGAGAAATGCACTCATAGTAATCAAGAGATCGGCAAACACCCGTCCAAGTGTGCCAATGAGAGTAGCTAGTAAGCCACTGTTGATGAAGGCATCGTTTAACTTTGCTGGTGTCACCTTGGCCATAAGCGAAGTTACAACTCCTTCCAAAATGATTGTACCTAAATGCGCCGATAAAATAATGTGAGACACGCATCAACGCCATCAGGGATCTACTTCAATAATTCACATTTACTTACCCATGAAAGTGGCACTGAGAAATACAACGTAAATAGAGGCACCGGCGTCCCAGTCATAAGGAATCTCTCCCCGCTTATTCAAAACCGTGCTGACCTTAACCTCGCCAATCCTTACGTCAGTTTCACGTTCATAATCCTGAAAGAATTCCGCTGCTAACCCCAAAATGTCGTACATGAGGCCTTCAAAGTTGGCAATTCCAATCAACGTCGCAATGATGAACACAATAGAGTGCTAGATCGACGACAAAAAAAAAGTAGACGCAACCACGTGAGACTTCCTGCAGGTAAGCTTTTTTAGGCAAAAGCGCAATGCATTCTTCTTTACCTTCATGATCTTTCGCTCGCTAAAGTAGTGCGAGGCTCGCTCGACGACGAAATCGGCTGGCAAGACAAGTGCTCCAAGACTCGCAATTAGTAAACCTGCGGTGGATCCATGCCAACCAAAGTAACGCTTGCAGATTATAGAACACGATGATATGATAACTTCATCCGCCAGTTCTATAAAGCAGAACAAGATCAAGGTTACCTGTAATGCAGATTGCAATTAAAAAGTTGTCCATCGCGTTAGAACACAATTTGAAGTCAGCCGGCGCAAAATTAAAGAAGGGCGATCTGTGGTGACGACCTACCGGCAGCCCTGGATTTTGAACAATCAACTTCGCGGTGGAGGAGACCTCCGATGTAATCAACCAACATATGTTTCCAATTCCCTTGCTCCCTTCGTCATTTCGTTCGATAACCTCATCACCGTGCATGTTTCCAGCTGTTGTAGCACCAGCCTTTGTCTCGAACAAGTCAGCTACCAGTTGTTCGTGGTCGTCTGGCCGTGCAGTGAAAGATAAATCGGTGTTGGGCGTCAAGATTCTGTTCTTGGATGATTTTATCACATTGATACGCTCTGGTTCAAGAAAAAATATCAACAGTAGACACATTTGTAACATCCAAAGCCCTGCCATGAAAAAACCCGGTAAAGTCACATGATCAAAGACAATACCACCCGCGGGCATGAAGGGCATATCTAAGTCCACTTCGCTATCACGTCCACTGATCATATCAAATATGGATCCCAACAAGGGCCCAATACTCATTCCTGCCGCGCCAACAGCTACAAAAAAGGCACTTGCCCTTGTTAGGCGTTCAAAGGATACACATGTACTAATGAGTTGTCGATTAACAACTTCAGCACTGCCGAAACCACATAAAATGCGACCCCAGAGTGCCATGGACATGCTTTCGTAACTGATCGCAAGGGCATACAAAAGATTACCAATCAAAGCACATAGGCTCGAAAAGATTAAGGCTGACCGGAAGGAAGCTTTTGTATACCAAAACGAGTACACAAAGGCTGCAAAGAGTGCCGCAAAGGATGATGCACCAATCAGTGTAGCGCCGTATGCACCATCCTGTCCCAACAAAACGGCGTAGCGGTTGGCATTGGGTGCAACAATATAGTAGTTCACTGTGTAAAGTAGTGTTGACAGCAAATTGATGGTAAGAGTCTTAGAGTCTACGCCACCCCATGCCTTGTCCCCACCACTCACTCCTGATGGAAATGCCGACATGGTATGCATACTTTCGAGATGACTCTGCTTTCGCCTGTGTCCCGCCGCTCTGCTCTTCTGTTCAGACATGACCGCGACAGGATCACTGATCCTGATACTAATACCAAATCCTGCATCGCGGTCATCCTCAAAAATGGTCGTTCGATACCAATCCAACAAGTCTTCATATGGCAAATTGAGAATGATATCCGGCTCAAACATTAACAGTCTCCGAAGCTGTTCCAAAGTACTGGCTTCCATTCCTCCCAAATTAGCTCCTGTCGCAATCATGGCCTTACGAGACAAAAAATTACTAAAGGGAGAATTCACAAGGTCGGCACTGTGTCTAAGGGTCTCAATACTGGCCATGACGAAATGAAATCGCAGCAGTGAATCACTGGGTTCTCGCTGCTGCAGCTTCTGTTGCAGTTCATACTCCATTTGTTGCTGTAGCGCCAGGCCTAACGAAGCATGAATAGCAGCAATCGAGGCACTATTGGCCAATTCTTGCAAATGACTGCCGGGTCCGTTCTTGTGGAAGCTCATGGTAGTAGTTCCAGTGGTGAAATCTGGTTGAGTTGGTTGCCTTTTGTGGGTACGGTGGCGCAACGTCGTTCTGGGAGTGACCGCTGTGGCCTTACGACCTTTCAAAATAGGAGTCGCTCTCGTCGCTGCTGTCGTTGTGTCGAGGGCATGCTTGAGCTGTTGCAAGGCAGTCGTTTCCAAAACATCATCTTCGAAATTGGGAGATATTTCGTTCAAGACAGCGTAGACAGTCTTTTCATACTTTTTCAAGATCTTATGAATTCCTGTAGCATTAATGCAGATAAATCGCAATAGATGCAAGAGTTCGACACCCACCCTGGCATACGCCTCACAGGCCTGATCCTCGGGCGATGATGACAGGGCGGCAGTAGTAGTAGTCCCAGAAAACAGTCGGTCCTTGCCGGAATAGTGCTCAAAGCGCAGTGATCCAACTTGATCAGCTATTTCTCCTTGCTTCTTGAGCGAAAAGAGCGTAACTTTTTCAATTTCAGTGTGCAATTCTGCTAGAAATGCTTTGCCGGTCTCCAATAACTCATTGAGTGAGAAAGCTGATATTGGTTGAGATAATCGTTCTTGTTGATCGCGTGCATGGCTAGATGCAGCAGACACCGCCGGTGACGTCAACAGCAATGGAGTTTCTTCTCCTGCTCCGTCTTCGTATTCTTCTTGGACTTGCCCGTCCCTTATGGACGCCGAAGGATCCATCCGGTAAAGAGCTGTTTTCAATCTGTCATAATCCAGGTAGGCATCTTCCCATTCCTGGCGGCGTGCATTTCGCAACGATTTGCCATAATTCACCATGACTTGATGCAGTACGAGATGGTTGTTGTTTTCCGAACTTGAAATGCTCCGATGTTGCTTCTATTTTTTACAGTATTACTTCGAATACGGTAATACGGTACAGTAATAATAAAATAACAATAATAACATTATGGTTTCATAGCGATCAGACGAAGATTCATCGACGGATGGGATTTCGGCGGACAGACGTTCACGTTGATTCAGTGAGCACTACTAGTAGACTACTAGACTAGCTAGAGTACCATAATTCTTGTCATCAGCCAGCGGCAGCGTATTAGTACGTAGTGTACTCTATTACTAGAGGGGTATTGGTCAAATATGCGACTTATTATAAATTGAGGAAATTGAGAGTCAACACTATCATAATTACTCTGGAGTACAATACTGGTGATATGATAATAATATGATTGTGGCTAAACCAAACAGCCAGGTCGTACACGTCGCAATGTTGCCCACCTCTCCTGCCATATGCCGCCTTTGATGATTCATGCATTTTCAGTCTTCGCTATCACTTTTTCACTCGCTCGATACAGTTGGAGAGCTATTAGGAAGCGTGCAGTAGTGCGCCAATGGTGAGCGAGGTCAACATGCATATTACTGGTGTTGGCTTCAAAGGCCGTGCTCTGTGATGCAGTTCATTCTTCTCAGGCAAGCTTTGACTACTAGTACTCTTTTGCAGCGTACTCTACTGCAGTTCCGTCAGTGTGATGTACCAGGTATGAATGACAATAATAAAAGATCCATTATTAGTATTCTTTTGGATATCATGAGAACAACAAGCCCCCCTCGCTCTTTTCCGACTGCGACCGCCGATACCTCTAACTAAAACAGGGTTAAGCGATAGCCGAACTCATGACTGAATTTTCAGGTTTTAATAGTACTATTCATTGCTATAGTGATCGGCTCGGCGGCACACAACCCAATTATTTCTTGGCATTTCATCAGGCATTTACTGTATCAAATACAGTAAATAAATTATGAAACAACATAGTCTACTACCTCCAAAACCTACTATTAACAACAATATTTTTTTATCTTCTTCATTTCTTGATAGACGTTGTCGATATCGCCTTCTGCATCATAAGGAGCAAAGGATTGACAGTGCCCGACTACCTGTAGCTAAAACTGGCACCGAAAGAAAGATTACTACTCCTCGATACACGAATAACGAATACTTGAGTACGATTAATACTCACAGACCACAAGTGAATCCCGCAAAATTGCCAAAAATTATTGCAGAAAGGAAGTAGTGATCTCACCTCCGCTGCGACTAGCTCAACTCAATTGCAAGAGAGCTAACTCATTATTTTACCATGGTTTCGGATCCCTACAAAGCACTGGGTCTATCCCACAACGCTACTCAAAAGCAGATTAAGCTAGCCTACCGAAAGTTGGCACTCAAATACCATCCAGATAGATTAACTCGACAATGTGCTTCCAAAGAAGAGATACAGAAAGCAACGACAGAATTTGCCAAAGTTTCTGCTGCGTATTCCTTGCTGATAGATTCAGCACGCAAACAACAATACGACCACATTTACAAGTATGGAGGGTTTGATGATGTTGTCGACGAAGACAATGCACGGAAATTATCAGCTCCCAGCACTCCAGCCCGAGGTACCAAACGACAACAACAGCAGCAGCAGCAAAATGGATCATATTCATCCGCTGATTCCTCTCCCACCAGTGAACCAGGTCAAAAAAAGTCGGCGCAAGGTATTGGCTACGCTTGTACCGATCACTTTACTTACATACTATCACAGGGTCAGCGGTCTTCGACCAGTATTGCTGGCATACAAATTCCTCCCCGGCTCCACATGTCGAGACCAGTTGCCGGAGCTTTTCGTCTGTCGTTTTCGTCTGGACAATACACGACCACTCCCGAAGGATCCAGGCAATATACTTCCAAAACTATGCAATTTGTCGATGGCAAGAAATTTACTCGTGTCGAAAATAAGGTCGTTCATCCCGATGGTCGTACCGAGATTGTGATTGAAGGAGACGACTACGTTGAACGAAGATCTACACCTCCAACACGAACTCTTCCCCCACATGGTAGCAATGTCGCTCAGCAACCTCGGCATGACGCTCCATGGTACATGGAAGCCTGGCATGGCTTGAAAGACAAAATATGTGCTTGCTATGCTCCTTGTCTCCCCGTGCACGCACAATAGAGACACGAACAGGAATGGAAAAGCAGTGTGTATTACTTTTATAGCTTATTTAATGCGTGGTATATTTTTAATGTCCGATTTTGAACAAAAGACTATCACTGTGCTTTAGATAGAGGAAGCAATAATTGAATTGTGACCAACAAAAACTGGTGTCGACATTGAGCTATATGTGCCAGTATGCAGTATGTTACTACAGTACAGCAATTATTTCCTCACGCACAAAATCTCTTGAGCAAGCAAATGTTATCTAAATCAAAAATAATTTGTCAGCAAGACCAAGTAGTGGATATTCTGCAGAAGCTTCTGTCCCAGCAAGTCCAAAATCCAGTTTGAACATTGTCGCTATGTCATATTACGGGATTGTAATGTTCTTCGTTTGTTGCCTTCGTGGACAATAGTACGATGGATGACAGCCTGGCTGTAATCGGCATACCAAGTACAGTACACAGATTGGATGAAACAAATGAGATGAAGGGTGTTAGGTATCCCATTCTTTCAGCGAAGAGTTGAGTAGGCTGATGCCGAGAGTCGGGAAATGGGGAAAGACTACACTGCAGAGGAGGCTGCTAGGACAGACACAGCCAATTTCTAGAAGAAATGAAGAAGCAGCAAGCACAATTTTTGGTTCAATATCATTTAGGGCTAGTTTTGATCACCTTTTAAGTTATCGCGTAGCTCGCACTTGTGTCCCCAAGGTCAACGACATGGTGAAGATTCACGGCAACGTTTAACACGACTGAACATCAAGGATGTGTGAAACGAATTGCTTACACCGTTTGTTGATGCAGCTCCAGTCCAGTGATTCCAGACAGATTTGACTGGAATAGCTATTATTTCACCATTCCAGCTACAAGCTGCAGGAAGTGCCATTGATGTGTTGCAAAATCTGGTATCTAGCACTCTAACAACACTTCAGCTAGAAGAGGGGGCTAGGCGGCCTTCCCGAATCAGATGGTTCGCTTGGAAGCCACCAAAGCATCAGAACCAAGAATCCAGATGATGTCATTCCAATGATAGAGCAAATGTGAATCATTGTCCCGAGATTCTGCCAGTGATTCTCGCGAGTGATTCCCAACGCTGCCACAAGGGGGCCTGATAGAACTGCACCAATCTGATCGCCAAAATCAATACATGATATCAAGGATCCATAGGCAACGCTGGTGGCACAAGAAGAAGTGGGCGTCTGTTTCGTTCTTGGCATCTCTTCTGCACTATCGCATTCCTCTTCACCGTTACCATCATTATCACCTTCGTACACAGCGGTTGTGCTAACGCTTCCCGCCACCTCATCTTGAAGTCCTGGAATTGAGACTGTTGCCAGCACCACGCTGGGCAGGAAGTTCCATTCACTCAAAAACGAGGTTACAAGCTTGACGCCTAGCACCAGCCAGGGAAAAAATGACTGCTGATCCAGGCTTTTGTCGTCGTCATGCGCGTCGACAACAATGACAAACAAATTGTTGGATGCATAAGTGACAACGGTTGTCACCATCATGAAATAAATCAACTTGCGACCATGGCTGTATTTTGTTGCAAAGATTTTTTGATATGACCACGAGGCCGTTGCCAGCACAACACTAGTGACCAATGAAAAGATCTGCAGCCAAATAGGCTCAGACTGAAAGGAATGGTACAAGAAGGAACCGAAGATTGCATAGGAACTTGGTACACTATGTCGCAATATCAACACCAAGCCGGCCATGCTGGACACGCTGAGTCTTGTCTTGCGAAGCTTCCTGACAATCCGAGCTCCATAACCTCCAATACAGAACCGCAAGGTCAGTAATAGCATGCTGACGACAACAGCTCCTATCAAAATGTTACAAGCTTGCGCGTGCTTGGACAAATAATGTAGAATGGGTTCTTTCAATGCCAAGACGAAAATAGAAACTTGCAAAACCGCCACTGCTACAAAGTTCCAATTGGAAAAAGGCGATGTTGGTTCTTCTGGTGGGCGAGCGAACGGGCCCGTATCGGTAACCGAGATCTCTTCTCCGTTGTTGACACTGCCTTCGGAAATTTCCAGCACTGAGTATGTCGGTTCGGTCGAACGAGGCAACACTTGAGGTGACCCTTGAGTAGGTGGGGGCGGTTGTCGTCGTATTTGTTGATCAGTGGAAAACGTTTCGCGAGAACTCAGGATAACGATGGCAGAAACTACGTGACATCCTGCTGTTGCCCAAAACATACCATTAACAACCTCCTCACTCCACTGGGTTTGATCTCGCTGGCCGAGACCAAAAACTAGACAGGTCACAATGCTGGCAAAAAAGGAACCAATATTTCGTGCGGTCGCAGCTTGACTTTGAAATAAGGATGCTGTTTTTTCGAACGTATGACTCGTTTGAAGAGTGTTAGTAGTTGCGGTTGAATCGACATGATATCTTCTTGGTTCGTTTGCTGGTTGTTGTGCAATATCCAACAAGGTCAGTCCCAGTAGAAAACCCGACCATGCCATGGCCACACCCTGTCCAATCCCCAACACAAAAACCCAAGTCACGGAAGGTACCCAAATCCAACCCACGGCAAAAAGAGCGCAGCACGTCCATCCTACTAACAACACATGTTGTCGCGGAAAAAAGTTGGAAACGTAGGCATAGACTGGTTTGAAGGAAAAGGGCATAAACGAGAGAGCACCGTACGTGGGCAGCAGGGACAACGGCAGGGGTACTTTGGTATTAAGAATGTACATCATTGGAAGCATCGGTAAAGACATAGTTAAACCATACATAACATACAATACGAAGAGTGGCAATGGCAGTTTTGGTGTTCTGCTGTTTGCGGTAGAAGAAGCTTCATCGTCGTACTCGTCAACAAATCCTTGATCATGGTCATCATGGTTGCTGCTGGTACTGTTTATACTGCTGCGAGAATCATTATCTGTTTCGAAAGACATTCCGACAGGAGATTCGCTTCCCTGTGATTGGAGACGTACAGAGTCCATGGGTATAATATTATTATTATCTTGTGCCAACGACTCGGCACTTTGCGCAAGCCTCTCGTTGTCGGGCTTCTCATCGTCCAACATGATCATCTCTTTGGGATTTTTGGGATGTTGTTTGGTGCGTTGTTGTTGGCTCGCCTGGATCTACTGAGAAGATGAAGTCCCTTCAGATCTAACAGCTTTTGCTATTATGCAGGGAGCCTCTTTTATACTGTCGTCTTCGTACGCATGAGCTCTCAATACGTCTACCGTTTTTGTTCTTTTGGACAACTCTTTTGTTGTGGGTTTTGGGTCGGAAGAAAATAATAATAATAAAATAATGGGAAGAACGTGCTTCCTGCTTCCGACGTTTGTAACCTTTACTCTATTGTACAGAACAAACATTGAATCATGAACGTGATTAAATCAACTTACCACTTACTTTTTTATTTCAGTGCCGCTCAACTTTCGTATTACTTGTCTCGCCATCTTCCAGCCGCAGTGAGCAGCAAAATCATCATCATCAACAACAACAAGCTTTGCAAATAGTTTGTCTCCTGCTCATCAACAAATCAGCGGTAGACCATGAAGGTACGATACAACAAGATTAATTTACTAGAATCATAGGATGGAGTGTATATTTTAGGCACAGGGGCACAGGCGTTCAGATGCTGGAGTTTGATCGGAGGTGTTTGCTGTGTTGCCCGGCTTATCGATGACAGCATGGCTGCTTCCAACCTTGTGCGCCCTCATTGGTCCCTCCTAGTTACATTCACAATCTTAAACTTACCGTGTGCATTCTCTCCCATTACGTAGCTTAATATTTCTTGCCCCGCCACGGGCATGCAAAAGGTCCTTGAAATTGATGACGAAAAGCGTCTCCAGAGCCTCTACGAGCGCCGCATGGCCCAAGAGGTTGAGGGAGGCATTTTGGGAGAAGAATTCGAAGGATATATTCTTCGCATCTCCGGAGGAAACGACAAACAAGGCTTTCCCATGCGTCAAGGTGTCCTGACCAACCACCGTGTTCGAATCCTCTGTAAGAAGGGACACAAGGCCTACCGCCCGCGCCGTGTCGGAGAGCGTAAGCGCAAGTCCGTCCGTGGATGCATCGTTGGACATGATATTTCTGTCCTTAACTTGGTCGTTACCCAACAAGGAGAGAAGGATATCCCGGGTCTGACCGACGATACCGTCCCCCGTCGCCTGGGTCCCAAGCGGGCCAACAACATTCGCAAGTTGTTCAACTTGACCAAAGATGACGATGTTCGCAAGTACGTTATTTCTCGTACCTTTACCGACAAGAAGGGCCGAGAAACTCGCAAGGCTCCCAAGATTCAGCGTCTCGTAACTCCCTTGATGTTGCAGCGCAAGCGACGTCACAAGGCGGAAAAGATGGCCTCCATCCTTCGAAGCAAGGAAGAAGCTGCTGCCTACAAGAAGGTTGTTGCCCAGCGACTCGCCGAACAAAGAGAAGCTCGTCGGTCTCTTATTTCCAAGAGACGATCGTCTCGCAAGTCTGCCAAGCTTGCTACCGAACAAAAAAAATAAACAAAAACTCGATCATTTTAAAGAAAAAAAGTTCCATACACTAGCTACTACCAGTATTCATTATTACTTTTTATCTAGCTTGCTTGAATATTACCCCGGGCGAACTGGAAGGGAATTTGAACATTATTTGAAATACTCAAGTGCAAAATACAGAGGCAAATTGGATGGCCTAATTGTTGAGTAGTGCAGTCAATGCTGAAGCCGTTGACAGGTTATCTGGCACTTATATCGTGGTTGACTACCCTTTTAGAGGGGGAGGGTGTGAATGTCTGATTAACGGGGACCGCATCACTGGCCCCACACCCGCAGGGTACCAAGGTTACTTGGCACTTGGCAAATATTGGCACCCCGGTGGGGCCTCAGATTGATGGCAACCGGACCACCTCCCCGATTTCCAAGGAGAGGATCTGCTATATCTATTGGGTGCCACGCACCCAGCACTTTTAGAAACAACTGATACAATACGCTTACGAAAGTTACCTACGTGTACATCAATTCAAGCTGTGATTTCATGTTATCTTTCAATTGAAGATTGAAGTCATCATCCACATCTGCCAAAGACCTGCCAGTACGCAGTAGACAAAGGCACGTCGATCTATCTGTCTATGTTAAAAGTTCGAACTTTGTGTCCTCACTTGCTCCTGCTTAATGGTCTAACAGACTGTTGAAACCTAGGACTTCTTTCAATGCCCATTCAAGCGCCAAACAATTGTCAGCGCCCTGTTCGGGGTACAGTTTACGGTAATAAATCACAACCGCAACCGCAGTCAACGGCCCTCATAACTTCGTTTCTTGACTGATTATTGCGCTGATCCCACTGCACCTGATCCTGTTTCTCCGCCATCATTACTACCAGATACCAGCGATGCTGGATTACTAACAATCAAAATAACGGAATCTCCCCGCAAAAACATTTTACTGACGTATCGATCCTTGTTGACGACCGTGCCTCGTTTCTTTCCCTTTCCACCTTTGGATGTTTCGGTCCACGTTTCCTTAACGTCTTCCAATAATCTATTACATCGAATTAAAAAATAGATGGTGAGGTATGGGTATGGGAGTGAGTGTGCGAAGTAGGTGTTGATGAATGGAGGTTTAAAACAAAAATAGTAATAGCACCACCAGATCACCTCATCGAAAGGCTCACATCAATCATCTGATAGCAATACTGTCTTTTCGATACAAAACAAAACACGCCAAGCAAAAAGCAAACTTACAAGTTCATGTGTCGATCATAAGCTTTGACACGGCCCAGCAGTTTGTGGTTGTTTCGAACATTGACCAAGACTTGTAGATTCCCCCGAACTGCTTTGTAAAGAACGCTAAAGGGACCTCCCTTGAGATCAGTATTTTCGTTTGTCTCTTCTTCGTTCATATTGCTGCTGCTGCTGCTGCTGCTGCTGCTGCTGTTTATACTAAATTCCGTAGATGGTACTAGTAGTTGTGATACCTTGGAAGAGCTGACAAGAGTAGCAAAAGTATTAAAGATTAAAGTATGGTAGGGTTTGCTTTGTTTTTGTTGTGTTGTCCCAGAACGAATCCATTGATGACTGACAAACAAAGGTGAGACACCCGACTATTCAATTTTCGTGACCAGATTCTGAGAAGTGGGTTTTACGGATTTACTTTGAGTTTTGAATAGACCCTACTCTACTACCAGGTACCCTAATAGATCTACTGGCGTTACTACTACTAGCTACAGCAGTAGAATAGAGATTATAGCAGTTGTGCACTGCTAGTATTTTTTATTCATTGATTGTACATTATCTCCTTCTTTCGTAAAACATATTCACAAAAATACCTTGAAATATAGTCCCTCGAGACACAACGTCTGAAATTCAGCATTTTTTTATGGAATGCACGCAACCTTTGCGCACAAAGTGAAGTTCCATTTTTCTGGTCTGTGCAGAATCAAAGCGCGTTCGTATCCTGTTTTTTTTTTTTGTGGAACAGATATATGATGATGATGATACATTCGCCATTTTTTTTTTAATAATCATCGCAGGGGTGAAAATGACGCTGGTTTGTGGATCGATGATCGAAATTCAATGGCCAAACCAGCGATACTGGCAATGGCGCTGCGCCATTCCTGGGCACCTCGAGCTGCCATACGCGATCGTTCCATGGCAGAGGTTCCATTTCCATGTTGCCACACTTCAATGACTTCGTTGAGTCGTCCTACGTCCGAGTAGAGAAGTGTCACCAAAGATGTCGTTGGATCCGTACCGGGTGCATCCAATTTGGAGGGCAAGCCATTTCCATAAAATTCCAAAAATTTTGGCACGGTATCGTAACCCAGCTGTAGTTTGTATCGTCGCAATTCGAGGATGCAGTTGCTGTTGTTGTTGGTGTTGTTGTTGTTTTGTTTGTCATTATAGGTCCATGCTGGCTCGGCATTGGCGTCAGCGGCAGAAGCAAGTCCTGGTACGGTGTCATATTGAGCGACCAGAGGCGCTTCAACAAAAATACTGGATTGCATACGTGTAACATTGGGTAATACCCAGTTGTCCATGTATGCAGTCCAGGCTTTTTCTTTTTGTAACTCGGCACGAAGGTCGTTGCGTTCGGCATGGCCGTTTTGGTAGTATAAAGCTTGGGTGGCGACAAATAAATCATCACCAGTATCTGGAGTTGAAACAAGCCGCAGTGGTAAAAAAGGAAAACAGACTTGAACGGCACGTTCCGTCATTTCCATGTATGTTTTCATTTGACTGGGTTTCACGTGGATTTCTTGGAGCTCAACAATGGGCGTCGTTGTTGCGATAATCGTGGATGATGACGATGCTGTCGACGAGGATGAAAACAGCGCACAATAATGGTGTCCAACAACACACAACAACCGCCGCCGAGCAACAATCGTCGTGTGGTGACCAGCAGTACCTGCCCGTGCTGCCAACATTGTTAAAAACACTACAGTACTGTGGTGAGGGTACTACTGTGGCGAACGCGCGATGAAATGAATAGATTTGCTGAAAACTCTCGTATTGGATATACCAGGACAATACTCGGTACGAGTTGGCACAGCAGATGATGGGTGTGCCACCAAAAAGAATGCGGAAGGCAGAAAAAATAATTCTAAAAAATAATGAAGTTTCAGGGTTAAATCTTTGTGTTCAGGGGTTTTAGAAAAGAGGTCACCCGGTCAATCAATATTCTGTATTGTCATTGAAACCAAAAAATTTAGTGTAGCTACATGTAAGAATACTACTACTAGTAGTACGAAGTATCACAATAATTAGGTGATTGCACCTTCACAAATTTGCACTTCCCAACCCTGTATCATTATTGTTGTCTCAAAGCTTGAATTACCTTGTCGTGAAGTGCACCACCCATTGAAACTACTACCCCTTGGTTGTTTTCCAACTTGTTTCCTGTGGTAAAGTCTAACAGCTTGCCGTGCAGATCCGTGACCTCGCCTCCCGCTTCTTCCACAATCACAACTCCAGCAGCATGATCCCAAATATTTTCTCGACGATTCGGCTTGTCGGGAGAAGGTAAACGGAGATAAAGAGCAGCACTTCCTGTTGCAATAGCACCATATTTGGCTTGGCTGTCCATGCGAAGAGAATGTTCGGGAGATATACCCACGGCCTTGGCAATCTGACCTTGTCGTGCTTGATTTCCATGGTCCGCTTCCACGCTCTCGACAAAGCGCAAAATATTGCTCTCAGTGATGATGCTGCTGCTGCTGCTGCTGCTGCTGCTCGTGGTATTAGTGCCGCCAACCCGAATGGGGGTTTCCACTGCTGCTGCTGCTGGTGCTGTAGTGACATCTCCTACAGATACATTGGTGTAATTTTCAAGCGGTATTCGAAAAGCTCCTTGTCCCCGAACAGCTACAAATAACCATCCCACTTTATCTGTTACTTCTTCAACCATGACAAAGGCTGGACAAGCCAAAACACCTACCTTGACAATGCCTTTTTCTATCAACGACAACGCTACGGCATATTGCCCATTAGGACGCAGAAATCCTTTGGTACCATCAATGGGATCGATGGTCCAAAATCGATCACAATTTTTTCCGCTGCTGTTGCCACGATCTATCCAATCTGCCACTTGTGTTGGAGTTATATTATTATGAGTAATATTTTGCTGATTATTGGCATCATCATCATAATTATTATTTTGTATGGTCGTTCGAACATAATGAGTGACTTGATGGAGACTCTCCACCAATTCCTTGGTACGTAATTCTGTTGCTGATTCTTCGGCTACTATAGAATCGTTGGGAAACGTCGATTCCAGATCACGGCAAATAGTAGCTTGAGCTCCAAAATCGGCAATAGTCACAGGACTCTGATCGGTCTTCGTAATGACTTTGTGTTGCTGTTCCTTTCGGACCTGCTCACAAAGTTGTGCTGCTGTAATGGCGGCACGAACCGCCAGAGTTCTCTCTACAGCATACGGTTGCTGCATACAAAATAATATTCGACTATAGAATAATATAGTAATGCAGCTGATGGACTGTATTGTTCAGCTGTGCACAGTGCACACAGTACTAGCTAGTAGGTTAGTAGATACAAAGTTACTACCGTAAAAAGCTAGTGTGGAGACTCATGAATATTAGAGTAATATTATGGATAGACTGGACTACTGGACTAGACTAGTGTGTGGATACAGAGTAAGCATAGGCACACGACCTAATAGAGTATGACCTAACTCCTGAGTCCCACAGTCCACCTGGGCT
>Ga0210025_1003306_pt1 | contig 14751 bp, 15 predicted proteins | sample CryGeyme20150102_FD_183989 | JGI IMG/M metagenome (GOLD analysis project Ga0210025, IMG submission 183989) | Groundwater microbial communities from Crystal Geyser aquifers in Utah, USA - Crystal Geyser metaG 2015-0102 (SPAdes) (version 2) | ecosystem: Environmental > Aquatic > Deep subsurface >...
CCTCTTGTGGAGGAAGCAACTATTATCAAGTATGCCGCAAGTGCGACAAGACCAATTCTGATATCAACTCTCTAAAAAGACTCCCTCGTTTCACCTTTGAATGCGATGAGCTTCACAAGATCTGCTTTATCTGCGTCCAACACAAATGTTAAAAAGTTGAACATCGCCAATGAACGTTACCGAAGATGCACATATGAAGATCTCAAACTTGTGGCGGCTCCAGTTGATCACCTTGGAGGAGAGCTGATCAGTAATGTTATGGCCCTAAGCTTCTTTGGAGGGACACTACCAACACAATGATTCATCCCCTCATCCATTATTAAGTATCCAAATAATATTAAGTATTTAAGTAATAAATTGTTATTCTTTGAGTACATTGAGGAAAAATATGAAAATGGTTTTGATTTAGCTGAACTCTTTGCTTCCGTTACTTTTTTGATAGTTTTATCATGAATTAAGTGGCCAGGTATCATCAATAATAAATGCAGACAATAATTATTTACTTGTGTATGCTTTCTTGATAAATTCATTATTTACCTCAGAAACTTTTCATTAATACATCTTGCTCTTTCGATCACCGTCTATCAAGATATAAATCATAGAGATTGTCTTTGAAATAGGCTCATGTGTCATGTCGAGTAAAAAAAATTCTCTGTGAGTCAGACTCACTTTAAGTTTGATGTGGAGAGAACTGTAATAAATTAGAAACATATTTACTCAGCCCAAGCTTAGCCAAAGCAAATGGCATGGATGCCACTGAGGGAAATTGACCAAATGGTAAGTGTTACGATTCATATATCAGATTATTTTTAATATAAGCAAATATCAACAAAAACATACCAAAGTGATGATCATTTGACCGTATAGGGTGACAGCTTCTTCTCGCATTCATCTAGTTTATTGGCAGTCGTCACCAAATTTGAACTGCATCTGAGAGCGATCTGGTCTGTTTCCTTGAAGCGAGTGATCAAGATCTCCTGCTGACTCAAAAGATCCTCCTGGAGGTTTTTGAGTATAAGAACTGCCACCTGAGCTTTAGTGCAAGTAGCCAATTTTTGCTCTGACTGGGAGACGATGGTCAGCAGTTGTCTTTTGGTATTGACGGGGAATGATTTTTGTTGGATGAGGGCCCGTAGCTCAGTGATGCTTTATTTGGATTTGTTGACTGCTGATTGGTCGATTGACTTGCATATCTCTTCAGCTTTGCCTTGATGGTCAGGACACTTTTTTGATTGGAGATCTCTGATGACGTCATTTGCAGCAGTTAGGTTGGTGCTGCAATTGTTTAGTTTGCCAGAAACATCAGTGAGCTGCAGATGAAGCTCATCTTTTTACAGTTTGGCTGTATCATACTTGGAAACCCATTCGCTACAATTTTGAGGAGTTGGCTGGGGAGGCTAAGGAATTGGTGTTGGCTGGGGAGGTTAAGGAATTGGTGCTGGCTTAGTCTTACAATCAGCTAGTTCTTCCTATAATCTGATGATGGTTTTCCTCAAAGTTAGGATTTCCTCATCTTTGATGATTATTTGCTGAGTCAAATTTTATATAGTCCGGTTAGCTCTAGTTGACTCGTTTCTCCACCACTCAGCAGTGTAGCTGGCATTGTCAATTCTGTCCTGACAAATACTTTGGTCTATGATTCCTGACTATCGGCAATTTTGCAAATCGTGAACTATTCTTTAGAAATGTTCATCAGAGCAAGGCTCGATCGTTCTACCCGACGATTTCAACCTTTCGATATTTTCGGCAAAAATATTTCTGCTGAGATCGAGGTTTGTGTAGTTTGTCTGAACATCGAATGTAGTATCATAGCCGACATATGTCGACTCTGAAGGTTACTGACCCCAGAAGTTGAGGCTGAAGGATATTACAGGTGAGATGAGGAGGGTGCTGATGACCATCAGGGTCACAGGACTGAGGATGGGTTGATTCGACATGATTCTCAATATATATATAAATTTTATTGACCCTTTATTCGAGGTAATATCAGTCAACTCAGTTCATTTTGCTATGTCCACATTAAAATACAAAAGAAGAAACAAAAATACAGCCATATCTTTATTTATTCAAAGACGACAATCCATCACCTTTCTCACTTTCTAAATTCCCAACTGTTTCCTCACAGAAAAGATAAGTAGCATAGGTATTGCTAAATACATGTAAAGGATTGTTTTCTAATAAGCGAAAGCTTAAATAAAATTAGTTAATTTGGTAAGGACTGCAGAACATGGCAGAGTCAACTTATTCATTCCCCACTAACAGTGTAGAAGCTCCACAATCACCCTTTACGCCCCATCTCAAAAGCAATAACCTGTCAGCACTCACTCGCGAGACCTCACTCACCAGCAAGCAGCTCTTCGATGGGCTGCCGTCTAAAGATGGAACATTGTTGAAAGCCCAATAGCAGGCATAGAACATCATAAACTGGCTAAACAGTATAGGAGTCAAGTCGGGTGACCCCAATGTAATACGAGAGGAGGTGATGTGGGACCACAAGAGATCAATCCGTAAGAGCAGCTAGAGCACAATTTCCCTTGACTCAAGCATATCCAGCATAGGAGAAGGGACTTTGGCAAAGAGAAGGAAGAGAATATCAATACAAGTATGATCACTGAGCTATTTGACGTCAACATACACTTTTGTTACTTGTTTTTTAATTGCTTTAAGAAGAATGACACCTTTTCCTTTTGAAGATTGATGGAAAAACAGCTGAATTAAAACCTTTAGAAGGATAAAACAAAGTTTGGTAGACCTTCTAAATGATTGGAGGATAGAGGTCAGATAGTATTTAAACAATCAGCTTAGATTGAGTTAAGATGGCTAAAAGGTTCATCGAGGCTGGCTAAAAAGTATGCGGGCGTTCTCTTGGTGGTTATGTTATTTGAAATAGGGGGACTGCAGGATAATATCTTCTATCTCCAAAGTTTTATTCTCTCCTTTTGAACGTCCTTTCCTCTCAGTCATCATACTCCAATACCCCTTACAACTTTACCTCTTCTTTTATGGCATCATCTTCGAAAAAGGTCGATTCCCTATCTTGATCGCTATCTTTTTTGTCACCTGAACTGACTCCATCTTGTCCCTATCGGTCTTTATCCGATGCTACTAATTCATTACCACACTTTCATAAGCCTTTCGTTAGCTGTGATTGATATGCGAGAGACTTTTTGATTTGCTGTGTGATGGCTTTTTGAGGGAGCGGGTTATTAGTACAGGTTAAATCTATTCTTTGGAACGAGGAATTTTGTTTGTGTTTGTTTTAAAGCGTTGGGAGGTTGGGGAAGGTCGGGGTATGCTCCTTGAGGTCAGCATCGTTATAAGTTTAACTGTGATTAAGAAAGCTAAAGGTGCATAATTGATATCGATTGATTTAGGCTCAAATCATTCAACATGCGGCTTCTTCTTGTTGCTTGAGTGACCGTGGTGGGAGCTGTGGGAGTTTTGGGTCTTGTGGGAGTTGTGGGCTTCATGTTTAGCTGCATGTTTGGGTTTATGATGGCTTTTTCTAGTGAATTTGGGAGGACGTGATCCTGATGCTCTCCAAGCTTGTGCTTCAAGCTTGCCATGACCGTCTTCAAGGAATTCATTCCATGCATTTGTCATTCTTTGATCCTCAGCTTTGTCAGCCCCCTTTCCTCCATAGGCATCTTCGATTCCATCATCAAGCGATCTGGTCCATTTTTTAGATGCAGCCCTATCTTCTTTTCCATCAGCGCCAGTCTGCTTTTTTGTGTCTTCTTTCACCTATTTGATCCTACCTGCCCATGATTTAAGGTTGGCTTTATCTTCAGCAACATCGCTAGTATGTCTGGCTCTATGCTGAGCCCTGCGATGTGCTTAATGATGTACTTTTCTAGAATGATGATGGCCATGTCTGTTGTGTCCATGTCCATGTTCTTGTTAATGTTCAATCTTTGATAAGAACTAGCTTACCTTGTGGGTGGAGACGTGTGCGACAAAGAAGAGTAGCACAAGGACGGCTATAAATATTCTTGTTCTCATTCTCGTTAAAAAATATATCAACCTTGCATCAATCTACTGAACATATCTGAAATAGCTTTAAAGTTTTGAAGGAATAAGAAATAGTCGAACGAGGCATGAATCATAATAAATCATTCAGCCCGAAGATGTGCTTGATCTGCTCGTTATGAGGATTCTCCTGGCCGATCCAATCAGGGTGCTCTGTCCTCAATTTGAACCAAATCCAATCTGCCAGGTAGGAATGGAATTATCCGTTCGGATGGAAACCGTCACAAGGTTAAATCATGCTTTTGGGATCGCCGCCTTCCATCACCTTTCGCTCGAGGATCTACATTGAAGGGAAATCGTAGTAGACCACATCGAAGTTGTTGTAGCTGTGCTCGTCTATGACCTTTTGGTAGACTTTGCTGAGGTTGTGAGCCCGTTCTGTGGCAAACTTGCGGACAGTATCGTTGCTGTTGAGCCAGCCCCAGCATGGGCTGATTTTGAGGCAGTTGAGGAAATCATAAACATTGCCATAAGTAACATTCAAAGGATGAGTCTCATTATGCAAATTTTAGTAAAGCACGTCGCCATCTCCCAATCCAAAGATCATCAAATGGCTGCCAGCAGGGACCTAAATCTTATAGAGGGTACCTTATGATCAAGATAGTCCAGCAGATAGATGACATTTTTCTCAAAATCCTCAACTTTAGTCATACTATCAAAGCTCTTCTTGCATACATCATTTCCAATTAATTCCAAAAACATCAGCAAAGGATAATCTTCACCTTGATGCCTACTTAGAGCTGGTATGTTGCCCCTGCTATTGCTTGCAGTTGCACCGTTTACTGCTATGTTCTGAAAATCATTATTGTTGCATAAATTCCATGAACGGAGGTATTTGTATACTGAACGGGAGTGGTAGCTAGTGTTGCGGTGAGCTGTGTAGGCACTGTCCTAAGGGAGATCCAACTAGTTGGCCAACCGAGGTAGCAGGTCGTGATAGGTGTCGTTTTTTATCATTGAAACGTTGAAGTACTTTTCTGGGATGGAAAAGTGAGCACCGGCAGAATCTCCAATAACAGCCAAACCCATTCTTTTATAAGGTGCACAAAATTTATCTTAGTACAACCGGCCCAAATTGTCCAAACCATAAATGCCATTGCAGTCATGGTCGAGCAATTTAGATCCTTACTTCCTGCCTGGATAAATGTTTGGTTTGACCTCGTTACAATCGGAGCCTCGCCAGTCATAACCTCTGAAGGTGGACACATCTGAGTAGGTATCATTATCTAAGTCAAAAGCTGGGAAGTGGCCATTGCCGAAGTGATCGACAAAGAGGTGCTCTAGCCATTTCCAAGGCGAAGGCATGCTAGGGGAGGGTATCTCATCCAAATCGATTTCATATTATTTCGCTTTATTTCCTAAAATTTTGCAACTTTTGTCCTTGCACAGCCCGAGGGCCAGACAGACCTTATCTGACGGTTCTTTCTGATACAAAGTTTGAATGATGACTGGTCCAGCATAGTGGATAAAAGCTTCACATGTAGGTTTTAGGACATCCCCAAGCAGCGAACAAAATTGGTTGCTTACAAAGTCAGCAGCATCTACTTTATGATAATTGACATAATTTTCCATGACTCGCAAAATGACCACGCAAAGGGCACATTCGTTTTGGAAGCCACTTTCGATAGATTCACTATATTCAGCTGTTTTGAAATCTGCGTTGGTGCATGATTGCTGCATTTGTTAGATGTGGTCCATTATCAGCTGAAAGCGTTCTTACCAACCGATTGAATTTGCCAGCTCAATAATTTTTGAAAGGCTGTCCTGGCAGTTGACTTTTCCTTAGACTAGAGAAGCCGGCTCAGTTAGTTGGAGATCAGAGTGGAGAGCTTTGATTGCAAAGTGCACCTTGACAGCAATTGAGAAGGCATGGCTAGTGTCGCCTTTATTGTAATGATCGACCATTTTAGTAAGCTCTGTTTCAACATTCCTCAGCAGATGCAGTTTGGCCATGGCTGTGACGAAAAGGAGGACTAAGAGCAGTGGTACAAATGACTTCATTGTAGGATTTATAATTTTATGGCTCCCGATGAAATGGACAATATAGCCAATTAAATAAAAGGACATTATAGCTTTCGAGTAAAATCTCAAATATTTTAATGAGGTGAGGATGAGGATGAGGATGAGAATATGTTTGATATTGGCGATATAATCAGCTATTAGAATGTAAGAAAAATCAATGAATAAATAGTAGTAGGCCCTCGATAACAAACCCGCAGAATAAGTCAAGAAGGAAACATAATCCAAAACAGCCTAAAATATTATCCAACATTAGACCAAGCCAAATGATACAAAAACTTAGTAGTCATTGCAAAACAAGGATGTTGAGGTCGTCAAGTAAAACCTAAGAAAGTAGCTACTGGCCATGTAATTCGAGAAGGAGCTGATCGATCAGGCCCTCCTTTCCTCTACTACCATCGAGCAAGCCATCGAAACCATGGTTGGTCTCCTCTAAATATAGGAACAGCTACAGATGAACCAAAAAGATTAAGTGCAACTCATCCTCCTCGTCAGAATGGATCTCAAAATGAGCATGGGGAAGTATGCAGCACAATGCGCTCATGCCACCTTGAAAGCATTTCTAAATGGAAGGGTCCTCAGCCAACAAAATCCTGACTATGCATTCACCTACATTTAGTGGCTTGAAAGAGGACAAAAACAGGTCTTCTATCAGGTCAAAGATTAAGAGCAGCTATATGCATATCTGAAGTAGTTCAGACAATTGGGAGCACCTACGCTCTACATCAGAGATGCTGGCCGAACCCAAGTAAAACTCAAGATATAGTAGATAGCCGCAGGATCAACAACAGTGGGAGCAGTAGGTCCGATTTCTTCAGCTTCCCTACGACTTATAACCGACAAGCTCAGGCTAATCTGACTCCTGATCTGCAAACCTGGGTACTAACCTTTTCCCTTTGTTTATTAAAATATCTTGAATACTTATTCGGTTGCTTTTTGAATATGTTAGTTAGACATGCTCAACAATTCAGTAACCAGTCTTGATATGAAAAAAGTGAGAGACAAAAGATTTGTCAGATCAAGGTCAGGAGATCAGAGTAATTTACCTCATCCCCAGAGTGCATTTTGGGTCAGTGATGGGCCAGCAATTAGCCACTAAGCTTATCATCTAGGGTTGTAAAAATAATAGAAAATGGAAAGAAAATTAGTTGGAGTAAGTCTTGAAACAGTCTGGCAGCAATAAGTTGGCTGATAAATTGAAAAGTATGCAGCTTGAGGAAGAATTGAAGAAATGTTCAGCATAAAGGGATCAGCTAAAGGAAGAGGTCAATAAACTTAAAGAGGAGTTGGAAAGTACTGAGGGTGGGAATAAGAGTAAGAAAAGGAACAGCAAGGAGAAGAAAGGACATAATGAAAAATAAAAAAAAGGAGGAAATTCCACCCTTAAAAAACTCAAACAAAAGATAGCCCAATGTAGACTAGCAGAACCCATCTCTGAGCTTGAGAAGATCGACCGTGACAAAAAACAGTTAGAAAGGTAAAACAGTCAACTAATAGCGACAGTAAACTAGCTGCAATCAGTCATCGCATAAATCAAGCACAATCATACTGTTACAAACAGATAGCAGGCTCTTCAACAGACAGTCTTGTACTTGCAGAGTCAAGTCAGGCATCAATAGGAGGAAAACAGGAAATTAGACATGTTGCTCAAGATAAATTTATCTAAATCTGTCAACTTCTAGCATAACAGGGACAACCTATTGCGGTAGGAGCTGTATTCTTTAAAAATAAGACACAATAAACTGATCTGTTAGCACAACTAACTCAGAAAGCAGATAAACATATAAGCATGAATCAGCCCACGCTCAAGCAAGAAAAATAGCAGACAGGCAGATTAAGAACAGATGGGTATGAAAGAAGCCTATCTTTGAGTCCTGAGACCGGTGAGGACAAACATAAGGGAAATTTATGATACTTTTCTATTAATTCTATATTTGTCTTCGTTAGAATAAGAATATATTCGTTAGATGGACCCCTTCATCATTGTCAAGAACTACCGACAAAGCAGACAACAAGAAGAGGCCTCACCTCCTCCCCGCCTCTTCCTCAGATAACTTGATCCCAACAACCTGGTCACTCGTCAACCTGTCTTCAAGTCTACATCTCGATGCTTTGCCGAAGATGACAAAGAAAATTTCAACCATATGTTGGACATGTACCTCGGTGACTCATCCATGAAGGCACTACCTTCGCCTAGCAACAATCAGCTCATCAATTACGCTGACTATGATTTTAATTACTGAATAATTTATGCCTCCTTCTTCCTACCAACATTCTTCATATCTATCATCCCTTTAATGCCTCAAAGTAAGGTGATCTGCATATGTCGCTTTCTACCGAATATCAGAAGTCATGGCATTTGCAAATAATTAAAATTGGAGAGATATGCCTCTGGCATTAGCATATAATATAAACTTAGATGAATTTACTTACTCTGATATCAAGTTCCTACATCTTGGTGTCACTCGTTCTGCTCCATTCCACTTTGCTCTACTGTGGAGGATAACACTGCATCTACCCGTTTGAAAAACCTCCAGTAAATCCTGAGCTGGGCTATCAAATTCGACGAGCAATATCAGCTTTGCTTCCTTTCGAGATCAAAACAATGCAAATTTGGGCCCAATGGCTCATAGTTGGTTAGATATCATTCATCATTCTCTGGTTCATCCGTTTATTTCAAAGAATTCTATGCTATTTGCTTTGGGTGACTGTGGCGGTTCTTCTAACGTTTGCTATTCTGACTTACATAAGCAAAGCTGACATGATTGGAAAGACAATCGACATTATGGTAAAGAATGGAGTTGCTAGCCCCGAGGAGATCAGTTATTGGGTGGCCAAAGGAACTGAAGTGCTGAGAAATGTTACCAATTCAATCAAGTGATACTATTAGTTGTTATTGTGAAGATAATACGCATATAATCATATGAAGAATCAGGATTTCTTGGAGGTAGCCTTGCTGAGCCAGGTGAAACCTTCATGGAGGCCATCACCGGTCAAGGCGCAAGTGCCCTGGATATTCCATTCTCTTCCTCTCATGGTGTGAAGGCCAAGTTTCTCAACAACCTCAGAAACGCTCATGACTCCCATATCCTGTTTGTTGGCAAGGACCAAGAGGACGGCATCCTTGAGTTCGTCTTCAGCCAACATTTTCTGGAGCTCTTCTCTGGCGATCTCAACTCTTTCTTTATCTGAAGAATCGACGACGTAGATGAGAGCTTGAGTATTTTGGTAGTAATGCTTCCAGAGCTGTCTGATTTTATCTTGTCCTCCAACATCCCACACAGTGAACTTGACCTTCTGGAACTCAACAGTCTCAACGTTGAATCCGATGGTGGGGACTGAGGAGACGACCTCACCCAACTTGAGCTTGTAAAGGATGGTGGTTTTACCAGCAGCATCAAGGCCCAACATGAGAGCTCGAAGTTATTTCTTTCCGAAGAGAGAGTCGAACAACTTGGTGAAACTAAGACCCATTTTAAATTATGAAATAAATCAATGCGTGGAACACAAATACAAAAATCTGAGTCAGAAAAACCAATCAGAAATGATCAGATCACCCCACTAAAGCTATACTTTACTATTGTCTGGGGAGATAAGCTGAGCCCTATGAGGTATGTTAGGTAGGTAGATTGAATAGCATATGCATAATCATAGACAAAATATCGGACTGTCTTTGACTTTCTTGAGACTGACACCAGGACCGAACAAATCCTTGATGTTTTCGATGCCGAATTGGATCATAGTTGGTCTTTAAAGGCCCAGCCCCCATGCAACCACTGACACATCTTCAGGGAAGCCCATGGGTCTTAACATTTCAGGACGGAAAATGCCAGAGTTTCCAATTTAGACTTTTTTCTTCAAAATGGGATGATAACCTAAATAGCAACACCTTTACCAAAGATTTCCATGGAAGGTTCAGTGTATGGATTGTAAGTAGGTTTGAACCAGATCTTATCAATTCCTATTTTCTTATAGAACTCTGAGAGAATGCCAATCAAATGGTTGAGTCCTAAATTGCGGTCAATCACAAAACCTTCGACTTGATGAAATTCTGCCAAATGAGTGTTGTCAAGAGTCTCATTTCTGAACACTCTGTCGATGGAGAAAAATTTGCGAGGTCTGAATGGTTGCTCATGAGCAATCGATCTAAGATACTTTGAAGAAACTGCTGTTGTGTGGGTCCTCAGCAAATTTTTAGCTGCTTCTTTGGGCTACCATTCATAATCGTACCCTTTACTACCGTAGCCTCCTTTTTCATGGACGTTCTTGACAGCTTCGAAGTACTACTTATCTTCAACTTTCGATTCTGCAGGACTTGAAACAAAGAAAGTGTCGTGGGCATCACGAGCAGGGTGAGCTTGGGGCTGGAAAAGGGCATCGAAATTCCAGAAGGAGCTTTCGACGTAGCGGTCGGTCTGCATTTATTCGAAGCCCATTTCGATGAGGATCTAGACGAACTGTTGTCTAGTTTTCATGAGAAGATGAAGGTTTCCATTTTAAATATCGAGTCCTTTAGCATCAGGATTGAACTGCTTGAACTAATGTTTTTCCCAAGATCCATCAGCAAGCATAGCACTTGTTAATTCAGTCACAAGTTAAACTTTTTAGGATCGATAGCTAGTTCCTTTGGTGATGAGGAAGTTAGTGTCAACCTTTTATTCGGCCAACTTTCTTCCTTTGATCGCCTTGATGTCCTCTTTTGACAAGGCATCTGCCTTACCTTCTTGGACCAACAGTAACTTTTACCTGTCTTCATCCTCAAAAAGATCCTTGGTTCTGAATATTTTGTTGTCTTTCAAGGCCACAATTTTCTTTTTCATTGCGTTTCCGAAACCTATCTTGAACTGATCTTTTAGTTATGACTCAATAGTTTCCTTTGGTGTGCCTTCAACCGTCGCCAGTTGATATATTCTGGCCTAGGGAGTTCCCTCCTCGGCATAGGAGCTTCCCTCTTTTGTGAGAATATACCTCACCACCTTTTTATTCTCTAGTTTGATGTAGTTGAGAGCTACCAAACTGACAAGCTCAGCATAGATAGCTTCGTGGGTAAGTGCGAATTCTTTCTGAAGATCAGCCGAATCAAGTTCAGCCTTATCCTTCAATCTCTTAAGAATGACCTCCTGGATGTCTGCCTGCATGTTGATATCTATAATTATATCATTTCTCGTAAAATATTCAAAAAACAAAAGAATATTCAAAAAAGGGGAAGAAAGTGGTCGTCATTCAAATATATTCGGATAAATATCATTGCTGGGTCAGGTTGCATTGACAGCGGTCTACATCATTTGGAAGATGTGGTTGATGCAGTGGAAATGTTTTTGGATGTTAGCAATATGATTCTTGACCAGCATATATTCTTTTTGTTTGCTTGTGCGCCAATCATTCACGCCTGTGTTAGCAGTATACCAGTATAAAAATTCAGGTATGTACTACAACCGACCACAGGACATCTCCAAAGCTGGAAATACCATTGCATTGTCTCCTATTGTCCAGTAATAAGCTCCCTTTGCATCTTTGAGCGATCGGGCAGGAGTCAGCAAAAATATATCTGTCAATGAGGTTCGAAGTTGACTGTAGGCATGATAGGCTGTTCGATAGTTGCCCCTTTGCTTGACTTAGAGAGGATAGTCTTGAGGGAGACCGATGACTAAAGGCTATGGCAAACCAGTATCCCAGCTGAAAAAGTTGGAGTACAAAAAATATAGCTTTTGTTTTTGATAGATGGTGTTGAACAGCCGAAGGGCTTGAGTTCCATGGAGTTCGTCATCCCCGTCAACCACATAGAATATTTGCCCATAATCGCAATACTTTCTCAGAGCATATTGCGTGTTCTACAAAGCATTACGATGTTTTTTGTTACGAATGAGGACAACTTTATCTTTTGGAAAATTGCGCCACTTGAGATGCCGAGCAATAAGCTCCGTTGTTTTGTCTTTAGAGAAGTCGTCAATAATGATCAGCTTGTAATTGCTATACTACTGCTGAATAATTGAGTCCAGGTGCCAAGCATATCGGTAAGCTATCTCATTGTTGTGAGTAGGGGCAACCATGCAGGCCGGCAATTCAGTCTTGGTCTCGTTTAATTTGTATTTTTGTTCATGATAAGATTTTTCACGTTTGTGGAGTTTGCTCAGTTAGGGGTCATTGACAAGGTTCCTTCCCGGGAACTGATAGTAGTCAAGATTATCCAAAAATTGCTGATAGGTGATTCTTTTTTTTGGATTGATGAACCCTTCCTTGCCTAGATACATCTTTCTGTATCTGTTTTTGAACTCCAGAAATCTGACGTTTCTTTTGGCTAGCTCAATTTCATGCTTTTCCTCCATTGCCTTTTAATCCTCAGGTGTTAGCTGGAGAGATGCCCAGTCTATTACTTCAGTTGTCGCTTAGAAATCTTTAATCAAACTGTCATATTATGGGTCATGTCCATAATTTATTTATTGATAGTTATCGTTGGGCTTAGGCTTGGAATCTTAAGGTAGTTATCGGTACTTCCTTAACAATTAAATCTTCTCTTATTTTGATATGTCCCATAAATTGAAGTTCTCACTCATGTCGTAGTCAGTGCTGCTTGATGGCCATTTAGCTTGAACTTTTGGAGAGCCAGGTTTGATAGGTTAAATAGACTGTACAGGTTTAGTATATTTTACGGGTTCAGCAGGTTTAGGCTATTCTTTTGGCTTTGACTGGAGTGTGTTACTTGGCTTCGGTTGAGACGAATTTTGTGAAGTTGAATTTGTAGTATATACAGGACTTTAAGTTTTTTTTCCTGATTGTTCTTGGGTTGATAAGTCGATCTGAGTGACCTGCTTGTTTTCTGTTTTCCTAGTCAGTGGTATTTTAACAGGTTGATTAACCTATGGATTAGTGGAGTCAACCGGCCTTCCAGCCACCAACAAAGAAAGCAGGACAAGTATAGCAATAAACTCAACAACAAGGAGTATTTTAATCCATTTGCTATGACCTTTCTGCTTGGGCCGGTCATATTTTCTCTCATTGTTGAACTGTTTTGGAGGTTATCTGTAAATCTAGAGTTGAGGATCAACTTCTGATGTTTCTGACTATGGCACTTCAGATGCAGGACCTTCCTGAAGTTCTTAGAATTAGTCCTCAGGATATACCTTGTCACTCATTTAAATATTAAAAGCTGACTCGATTTAATCAGAACAGTATAAAGCAATATCAAAAAAGTTGGAACTTTAATTTCAACTTAACAGTGTTTCTTCCCTATTTTTGAGTTAGAACCTGAAAAAATCCAAAAAAAGGCTCTTGTTATCACTTTTAAAACGCGATAACGCACATGTCAGTAAGGGAACTTGATGGAGTTGAGAAAAGTAGAAAGTAAGATAAATTAAATATAAATGAGGTGTCAGATTTGAAAACTGTCCTATTCGACTTCTTCTGGCTGCATGTTGCAGTCTGGCTGAGTTTTTTGGCTGTCCTTTCTGAGAATTGTATTGGAATGGTAAGTAGGGATAGCCTTTTTGGTTCTGCATGGCCTGCGAACGATTTGCTTCAAGTCCTAGAGGTACATCTTCTGGGGGCATCCTCTCACAACTACAGGAACGTACTTCTTGCCCATCTCCTCTACTATTGTGCCTAATATATTATATAACAAAAAATAGGCAAAGCCAATTTAATTCTAACGTTGGCCCTCCAAAAGCATAGCTGACAAGATCCGCCCCCCTTGACCTCCAGAAACAGCTTCCTCCGTTCTTTTTGTAAGAACCATGTCCCAAAAACGAGAGCAAACTAGAAAGCAGAGGCGTTAGAAATAATTAACTGAAAGGAGAATAAATGAAGGGGATCAAACAAATTTGTACTGGCTAGTAACAATCAGAATGTCAGCAGCTAGGAGGAGGTTTGACTTGAATAAAATATTTTAACTGTGAGCTGACAGTGATTATTTTATATTGCAAAATCAGTTATTTCGATCTATATCCTGCTTGCTGTTTGCAAGTGACAGAAGGTTAAATAGTGACATAATATGGCAATTATTCATTGAGGAGATGCAGATCAGTCTAGCCGGGCTTCCGGCACTTGCTTCTTCAGCATACTTTTTGTAAACAATCCTACAGCGATCCTTGACAACCAGCTTGGCATCAAGTTGCTCATTAATGCTCCTAGTATGCGATGGCTGATGTATCCGTAGGATTCGTGCTCCCACCTCAACTCTTGAAGTGAATAGATGGCACATTATTTGCGGTTAGGGACCATAAACCCTCGTTTTTGACGTGAAGAGGGAGATTAGACAAAATAAGGCTTGAGGGCAAGAATATCAATATGAGGATACTATAGGCTCATACTTTATGTCAGATTTCTATTGAAACCTTTGGAACCTGCATAGAGCGAGAAGTAGGGAAGAGGTCGTTAATTGATAAAGGAAGATAGGTTAATGATAGCTGATTGATGAGTCCTTTTGCTCATTGTTTATAGTAAATTTGCAGACAGAACAGCCATGGAGGTGCAATTGACAGTGATGGTGTCGATTATTAGCTGATAGTCTGTTTTGTGAATGATATTGGGCTGAGACATGCCAACATTGTTCACCAGTATAGCTATATCAAGTTCCTTCAATTAATCAAGCACCACTTGATATTTGCTGTAGTTTGTTGTCTCCTTGAAGTCGAAGGCAATTGTCTTTAGTTTGCCTCCTTTCTTACCTGCTAACTTTTTCTTTTATAGATTGTCTACAGTAGTCCT
>Ga0210025_1003316_pt1 | contig 14725 bp, 13 predicted proteins | sample CryGeyme20150102_FD_183989 | JGI IMG/M metagenome (GOLD analysis project Ga0210025, IMG submission 183989) | Groundwater microbial communities from Crystal Geyser aquifers in Utah, USA - Crystal Geyser metaG 2015-0102 (SPAdes) (version 2) | ecosystem: Environmental > Aquatic > Deep subsurface >...
TGTTTCTGAGTGGGAGACGGGATGGGGCATTTCGGGTCATTCCGGTGACGTCGGCTTCGGGTCTCCTTGTCTCACGTTCCCTTCGGCTGGCTCTGAGTACCTGGTAGTATTCTTATTCATTTATCACTCTATTTTCTAATACAAGAAGTCAAGAACACAGATACTTCGAAGTATAAAGCGCACCCAAAGGCACTCATCAACTCAACACCAACGGTGATAAGTATGTCGAGCCATCGAGTGGTATCACGGTTGCTGATGGCATCGAATTTAGCGAAATCCTCTCGTCTTCTCCCGCTGTTATCACAGCAGCAGAGATCAAGTCGAGGTGTTGCTGTCCTTTTCGCGACACAACGATTCCCGAATGATAGAAGCTTCTGTAATTGTACATTCATTTTGTCACGATCGTTCCGAACCAAACATCGGTGGCTCTCAACAACACCAGAAGCACTCTCGTCTAAGATGACGACATCAGCGACGGCTCGAAAAGAAGAAACAGCAGCAAAAGAAGCGGCCGTTGCGGCAATCTCGACGACTTCTACTCCACCTCTACTGGTCCGAACAGCTCTCGTGGCAACTACGACAGCCATTGGAACACCTGCTTTTCCCGTAGTTGGAATAGTGAATTTTGGACTCCGGTACTGGGTGTGGGATTCCTCGACGCGGCATGCCATTTTGGGTGCGTCCACATTATTGGGAGGCGTCTTGGTCCTGGTGAAATTTGCTGTTTCGGATTTGTTACCCGTAGCATACTCGTACGGACAACTGTTTTTGCCGTTTGCCTTGGTCAATGGGACCTTGGCCGCATCGGCGTATCTCGTTTTGGATGTAGCACTAGGAACTGCCCAGATGGCCAGTCGAAAGTGGGTTGGTGCCGCCATGGGTGCCTTTGTTGGCTTTACAGGTCCTGTCAGCGGATTGTACGACACTGCATTTCAATGGTGTTATGATATACCCGAAGCAGATGGATGGTTTAGTTATTTGTTGAACAATGCCATTATGCTACCCATTTCGATTACTACTGGCGCTGCCGTCGGTTTGGTGATGCACCCGCTATTGTACTATCCCATTGTTGGGATCCCGGGTATCCATTGGGCCAAGTTCTCTGCACCGTTATTGGCTGGTGCAACGTTTTTCATGTTGCACTTGTACCAGGCCGACTATTACAACACGGATTTATTTCCTCCAGAGACATTTCTAACGTGGGAAGAACAACGTGGTTTGCAGCTCGTTCCTAGGTTCCATCCAAAACGTTTGCAAGTAGAAGATTGGAGTTTACGATATGGCTACCTACCAGCGGGTACAGGAAGAAGCGCGCGTCAAAGCGTTCAGCAAAAAGTAGACATGGCACAGCGACATGATGATAGTCGTCGACGCGACATGGTGTTTGACTCGAAGCGAAAGGCTTGGCTGCATTATGTGACCAATGGCGCCTTTGGGAGTGCTTCAGCTATTGATGGCATAGTGAGTGAAACCGAAATACAGCGGGAAGGATTTCAACAATTCCTTGCTAGTGACGGTGCTGTTGCTTTGATTCTGCAACGAAGCAATGCACGATCTTCCAGGGATACCGCAGCAGTTCGAGAGCAACTCGTAAATTTTGCAAACGAGTCGCAGATTTCTTCACGACGAGCAGGGCACGGCAATACTCAACAGATCGTCGATAGACTAGACCTTGCCAGTCAAGGGATTGCGTTACTCTTGACGGAGATGCTGGACAAGGAAAGTGATACTGCTGCATTAACGAATGAACAGCAGCGAAACGCACGAATTATTCGCAAATTGGCGCCCGGAATTATTCTATTCACCAAGGAAGAAACAGAAGAAACTGCATCTCAGAGTGTTCAATCGCAGCTTCAGTCCTTTGGCTGGAGGGGAATCGATGACGAAGAAACTAAGAATCAAATGACCGGCAATTGGAACGTAGGGGTTACCAAGTTTCTCGCATCAGAACAAGCAGAAGCTACTAAGCGACAAATAGTGTGGGCAATGACGGGTCTATCCATGATTATATTGATAAGTTTGCTCGGTGGCAATCAATGATTTGCCGAGACAAGATCATTAGGATCAAAAATAATATTGTACGCAAAGAGCCTTTGTGGCGTTCATTAGTATAGCGGTTATACGGGTTGCATTATTAAATATTGGATGTTCCTCTCGCGTGTCGCATGGAACTCACAGCCGAAGAAGCGTTGCTCGTTTGTGAAAAATCCGAGCTGCCGTTCAATCCATTGTCACCTTCGCCATTGAAGTAATGATAACGTTGGTCGTCCGCCGTAGTCCCATCATCAACACCGGTGTTCGGTCGTCGATGAGATCGCATACTACCAGTTGCAGTAGCACTAGATGGTGGTGATACAATAGAAGTGGATGGGGAAGATGGTTGCTTTTCTGATTGTTGCTGCTGATGTAGAGGAGTATCGTTTACATCGTAAGCACTCCTTGCGATTTTTTCGGCCGCTTGCTTTTGTACTTGTCGCAACAACCGTCGGTCGCGTCCGCAGTTCAAATACATGAGCGTAGAAAACATGCACGCCAACGAGAAGAATGCTACCATCAAGGCAATCGATCCTTGTTGTGCATGAATTCTGGCTTTCTGTCCCAATGCCAAAGTTCCCGTAGTGGCACATCCCAAGACCCGGCCCTTGGCATTGAAAAATCGAATGCGAACATCGGGTGTGTAATGGAGTTCCGTGTCAACAGTGTGTTGCGGAACAGTAAAGTAAGTATCCAACTGGTACAATCCAGGAGTGGGACACGATGTCATGGTCTCGTAGTCCTGAAAAATGCGTTGCAAATTGGATCCTTGGTAGCTGCAGAGATAATCCATTATAAGGACCCGTTTCCACTGATCGTATAGACCCGATTCCACCTCCAATCGAATGGACGATGCTCCAGTGAAACTTTCGTGAATTTTGACTAACAATGGAAGAGAAAGTGATAGGGGAGGCGTTGATTGATAACGGAAGATGCAGAAATGTACGTGAGATGTGAGATGCAATCGAAACACAGGTTCAAAACCACTCAATATTCAACATTCAACCAACCAACCAAATAATGCAGGAGACAAAAGCACAGCCAATAAAACTCACATTGTAGTTGCAGACGAGCTTTATCACCATAGATACAAGTCGTACTGTCACGATAGGAACTGCTCCCTCGATAGTATGCTCCAGGACTGTCACAAACCAAATATACGGCTTGAACGTCAAAATCTTTTCCGGTGCAACTCCGGACCAATTGTAAACCCTTTTTCTGAGTTTGAACCACCACGTTGCTATTGTTGGTACTACTACTGCTACTGCTGCTGCTAGAATCCCAAGAGTACGCCTGTATCATGGTAGTTGATGTTGGGGAACTGGTACTACGACCAGTATGTTGTAAATGATCACCACACAAGAGCAACAGAAAGGTGGCCACTGTCATCTTCCAGGAGGAAGAAATAATGGTATATTGGTGTCGGTGACATTTGAATTTAGATGCTGATGATCGTTGGGATGATGCATGAATATTGCCCGTACAAAGACACGGTTGTCTTTGTCGCTTTCGCTTTATTGGTACTGCCATTCTTGCGTGTACAAGTACTGTAGAGTATTACTGTATTTATTTAGTTGAATTCCCCCTTTCGCCACAAACTACCGATCTTCGAACGGATAATCGTACAATAGAACAAGACTACAACAGAACGAACAAGACTAAGATCTATTTTGTCTCTTTGCTAGTATTCTCTCTGATCGTCACGTCGTCGTTGTTGTTGTTGTATCGTTGTCTTGCTCTTTGTCTCTCTTTACAAGGATTGATCTTTTGATGATGATACTTTTGGTATTCGGTAAAGTTTTTTTTTTCACTCATTTTCCGACAACACTTTCTGAAGTGAATTTGGCTGGCTCGAATTATCGCCAGTTCAGCCTAAGTGTCGTCGGAAGGTACATCCATAACTCACTTTTTCATATTTCTAACACTAATAACGAGTGACGCATTTAATTAGGGTTGAGGATCAATTCAATAGGTAATGAGTCTGCCAACAGAATTTTGAGCCATTATCTCTCGGTTAATTTTTTTCGTATTGTTTTCGTCGAACTTGTTGTAAATAAAATACAACAGTTAAAAAAATAATTAAAAGTGCTTTAATAGTTTATCAAACCAAATTGTTTTAGAGCTGTCGTCTGGAAGGAGAGGAACGAACGAAGTAAAACTCTAGCTTGAAAGCAGACGACGACAAAAGCAGCTCAAAAATAGAGTTGGAAGCGAAAAGCTAGACATTTTGTTTTAGTGCGAACGACCGATCAAGACATCAAGACCCAAAAAGTCTCTTCGCTCTTGCTTCATCCATATACTGTACACTCTACTTCAACACAGCGACTACTCGTAAATACTCGAGTGAATACTAGTTTCTGCTCTCTGCATTACGCTTTGACTATTTGGATCTTTTATTCTAATTTCTCAAAAGGATACAAAACATCATCATGACGACGACACCGTCTCCTACTACAATGTCTTCTATCGGTTTCTTTGAACAGCTCGATTCGCGCTGTCGTGCTATCGATTCCTTGTTGTGTATTGGATTAGATCCTCATCCACAGGATGTTATGACCTACGCAGCCAAGATCAAGCATACGAATACCGGTACAACCAAAACGTCCAAGATCGGAACGACCAATGCCAAGTCCACCGACAATCCTGCAGAAATGGCACTCCAATTTTGTTTGAATCTCGTGGAGGCCACCGTACCGTACGCGGCGTGTTACAAACCCAATGCAGCCTTTTTTGAAGCTCTCGGGGAGGCTGGACATATCTCTCTTAAAGCACTCATCGAAGACATTCAAAGACGTGGTGTTCCTGTTCTGTTGGATGTGAAACGCGGAGATATTGGTAGTACTGCCACAGCCTACGCCAAGGCTGCCTACGGTGAAATGGGAGCCGATGCTGTAACGCTCAGTCCACTCATGGGTTGGGATTCGGTCGAACCCTTTGTGACGGATGCCTTTGCCGGCAAGGGAGCCTTTTTGCTTTGCAAAACATCCAATCCAGGTTCGAACGATTTGTTGACGTTAGATTTGGCCGGCAAGAACAAACAATTGTACGAACACATCGCTCATTTGGTAGGGCACGAATGGAACAGCAGATGCGGAACTCGCGATACCGTTAATTTGGGATTAGTCGTTGGCGCTACGGATGCAGTGGCATTGCGAAAGGCACGACAGGCTGCCGGTGACGATGTTTGGATTTTGGCACCGGGAGTTGGAGCTCAAGGTGGGGATCTCATTGCCGCAGCCAAAGCTGGATTGAATAGCAAAGGACGTGGACTTGTGATTCCTGTTTCACGAGGTGTAGCTCGTGCACAAGATCCTGCAAAAGCAGCCGAAGAATTGCGCAACAACATTCGAACAGCTGTTCGAGAAGTCCTGTCGGAACGATCCACTTCCAGTAGTAGCAGTGCGACGACGGCACTGCAGGTGTACCAAAAAGAGTTTATTGAGTTTGCTCTCGAACAGGGAGTCCTAAAATTTGGTTCATTTGTATTAAAAAGTGGAAGAACGTCTCCGTACTTTTTTAACGCTGGATTATTCTGTACAGGAGAAGCTCTGCATAAGTTGGGACATGCCTACGCCAATGCTATCATGGCCAGTTCAGAGTTGTAAGTTTATAGATGTCGGCATTTGCTTGTTTTGCGAACGTGCCTTTTTGCGATTTTGACCGTATCGACTTTTTGAAAAATGATGTTTATTTTCTCACAACGAAAACAACAATCATAAACAATTATTGCCTCAAACATCACAACATTAGAACAAAAACGGATCCCTCAACTGGAGTTAAGCAAGTGAAATTTGATGTTCTATTCGGGCCTGCCTACAAGGGAATCTCGTTGGGTGCTGTTGTGAGTGGTGCTCTCTATGCGCATTATGGTGTTTCCGTTGGGTTCTCGTATAATCGGAAGGAAGCCAAAGTTCACGGGGAAGGAGGGGTTCTAGTTGGAGCAGAGATGAAAGACAAAGAAATTTTAGTGGTGGACGACGTCATTACAGCGGGTACTGCCATTCGAGAGTCATACACCCTCTTGCAGAGCATTCAGGCCAACGTCGTTGGGGTAGTTATTGCTCTCGACCGTGCCGAGAAACGATCATTGGATGACCCTATCAGTGCTGTTCAAGCAGTTGCTCGTGATCTTCGACTTCCGGTAGTATCCATTGTCAATCTACCACAACTGCAAACCTTTCTGAAAGTCAGTCCAAACTATGATTCCGATGTTTTGCAAAGTGTCTCTGACTATCGAGCAGAATACGGTGTCGAGTCAGACTAATTTGAGTGTTATTTTGTGGCGAGCGCAGGTGCATCTTTGTGAGTTTTTTGTGAACAATACTTCGTGCTTTTTTTAGTTCAAAAAGTTGCATGGTCACAGGAAATAGATTACGGCTCCAATAGTAGAGATGTGAAAGATGCTTGATCATTCAGCAATCGCGTTGCCACTCCACAGTTATTTTCATTATCATTGTAAATATCATTATTACTACAGTATCATGGAATACTCGTGAAGAGTGATTTTCTTTGATTAAACCTAAACACAAACTTGAAGACGCACACATGTTTACTACTGTACGCATACCAATTCATAATATCTTTCTGCATTTTTTGCCCTCCCTCAAACTGCACAAAATTCATCATCCTTTCTCGGCCCTCGGCCTCGGCCCAATCCTTCTTCTACCTTAGATATTCAACTAAAATGGAAGCCCCAAAGCTTCCATTCCAGCACACGACCGTTCGTTTAATGCGACGTCCCGTCGGAGCTATCGTACCGAACGTTGACTTGGTGGCTCAACAGGAGCCCACGCCCACTCCCGACCAAATGCGACCCAACGAGGTACTCTTGCATCGACTCTACTTATCTTTGGATCCTGCCATGCGAGGTTGGATGCGGAACAGTCCGTCCTATATTCCTCCCGCACAACTGGGAGATATCATGAGAGGAGGAACGCTTTGTGAAGTCTTGTATTCCAATTATGGCCAGCTTCAGCCAGGAGATTTGGTTCAAGACGATTCTCAAAATGGTGGTTGGAGTGAATATGCCATTGTCGAGGGCAAATTTTGTCGGCCATTGCCGACAGATTTGCCTGCCACTATTCCCATTACGGCCAACTTGAGTGCTCTGGGTTTGACGGGCATGACTGCCTACTTTGGGTTGTTTGAAATAGGGAAACCCAAAGCTGGTGAAACTATTTTGGTTAGTGCGGCTGCCGGTGCCACCGGATCCGTCGTAGCTCAAATTGCCAAAAACGTCGTGGGATGCAAAGTGGTCGGCATTGCGGGTGGTCCTACTAAATGCCAGTGGCTGAGGGACGAAGTTGGGTGCGATGCCGTCATTGATTACAAACAAGCCAACAACGATCCCAAAATCTTTCAAGAACAACTAAAGACAGCTCTCAAACAAGTCAATTCGAAAGGTTTTGATATTTTCTTTGACAATGTTGGTGGCTTTATTTTAAATGAAACCTTGCGCCGACTCAGTTTGAATGGTCGTGTAGTATTGTGTGGTGCCATTAGCGGATACAACGTCGAAGACCAAAGATCTGCCCTTGTTGTACCACCGTCCAATTATATGGCATTAATCTCCTTGCGGGCTAAAATCCAAGGATTCATCGTCTTTGATTATGCTCGTCATTACAAAGAAGCCAAACGAAAAATAGCACAATGGATATCTGAAGGAAAGGTTACATTCAAGGAGGATATCCGGAGTGGCTTGGAGAAGGCTCCCGAGTATTTGAATGCTCTCTTTGAGGGAGGAAACACTGGAAAGCTAATTGTCAAAGTAGGTGATCCGATCTGTCCATCTTTACCACAGGACAAGCCGCAACGATCTAAGCTCTGAATTCTTTTGTTACACTATTCCAAAGATGCAATGTCTTGTTAAGTCAAAAGTGCAGTTGCAGGGAGATCGTACGTTCACTGTCATCTGGATAATCTGCAGTATTTTTCTGGCATGTGCTGACCGTTGCTCTATCCCATCATAGAGCTGCTTGTGTTCTTCGACATGCTATAGAGCCAGTGGGCTCCACGCGTGCCCCCTGGTCCTTTTGTTTAACCTTCTATTCTTGTTAGTGATCAAATCCAGGGGCTGTTTCTGGCTACATTTTCATTTCCGCGTGAGCTGGCTGGTCAGAGATTATCTATGCTTCAGAAAGTGAGGCACTATGATATTGGAATACTCGATGCTTTATGGTCTGAAAAAATATTTTCCATCGATCACACTTACGAAATTTGGCGTACTACCAGGTAGTACTAGCTAGTAGTACTGGTTGCACGGCGTTAATTGCTCACAAACAGAATGTGGGACCCGATGGTAATTGCGCCCACGGCGGATCATCCCTCGCCTGCGAGACACCAGGTGGCATGATCTACGGAATCTCCTCACGTGATACATCGTTGGATTGGATTTCCGACAAAATCGGGGCGAATTGAACAGCGGAGGGACCATCCTCGATATTCCCCCGGGCATTGCCGTCAACCAAGCGACACAAGAGCTTTTGCTATCTGGGCCTCCCGGTTTGGTAAACAATCCGCATAGTAATCGTGACCTTGCGGTCGTCACGGGAGACAAAATCGCCCTCGCTGTACGAATCCAAGTTGATGGTCCGTGTCATAATCGATTGGGTTGTGTATTCGTGAACTGCGTGCATCTTTCTATCCTGTGGATCAAGCGCTCTTTACTTTGATCTCAATACCCACATGTATACAATACACTGTAGACGCCCAAAACACTTTAAACGAAGCTACTCTTTTTAACGAGGTCTTTGGAAATGGTGTCGATCCTGTAAATCTCGCGGAGCGATACGATACTTGTAGTTTTGGAAAGCTCAATTTTGTCAAGGCGCTGGATAGAACCGGCAATGCCCTCACTGTTGTCAATGGTGTCGAGACAGTCACTCTTTCAGGATATACAGCTTCGCAAGGCGATGCCGTCATCCGCGACGCAGTAACAGAGGAATTGAAGATTCGATTCGGGGTCTCGAGTCGAGATGTTCTGGCCGATCACGTCATGTATTGCCACCCCCCCAGGCGCACTCAGTGGCATTGCGTATGCTTACGTCAACTCCTGGAACAGCAATTTCAGCGATTCCGTAAGTTTTGAGTTGGTAAAAGCAGTGCAATTTTCATTGTCGCTTGCGTCTCAATGTCATAGACAATTTATTGCTTCTTTCGCAGTGGTGCAACAAAGTGTCAGCCAAGGTACATGAGCTAGGTAGGTACATCAACGAGAACTCATTCCAGATCGACTTCACCAGCTAATTTCCCACCCCGTTTTCTTTTCTCCTACAACACACAATTTGATCCTTGGTCATTCGGGTGAAGGCACTGGCGTATATGCGGACCAAAGCGGCATGGTGAGTGGATTCTTGTACCAACAATGTGGCCATATGACACTGCGCTCTGGTGTGCTCTTTTCCATTAGTCTTACCTTTTTGCTTTATTCTGAATAGATGGGCTTCAGTTATAATTTGGACGACGCGCCTGTGGTGTGTTTCAATTCTGCCAAATACTACCAGATGGGATGGTTTTCCGACTATTGCTCCCACCGTTGCTCCTAAGCCCACCACTGGTGCACCGACTGGCTTCCCTACATCATTTCCCACAAAACTTCCTACCACTGGGACTCCTACAGGTACTCCTACTTCTTTCCCTACAATGAATCCAACAACCAATGCTCCTACTGGTTCTCCCACTTCATTTCCAACAAAGGGCCCTTCCACTACTGCTCCCACAAGTGCTCCTACGAAGCCTCCTACAAATGCTCCTACATATTCCTGCCAGTGTTCAGACAAGAATGGTCAAGGTGGTGGTCTATGCAAGAAATATTGTGGCGGAACATGTAATTGGGAGGGAAAAACTGGACGTTGTACGCCAATCTAACTCTGTGGCTTTTCCTGCCACAAACCGAACTATTCAGAAAAGCGTGTGCAGGACCCCCCCCCCCGGCAGGTAGTGACAGAGTGAATTTACTAAGCAGTGTGCATGCTTTCAAGGCGGGACAACCTTGAACCAAGCTGCCGTGGCAATTAATAGTAATATCTAAAGAAAAGTTGCATGTGTTTAATAATAGAGAGTGTGCTTGACCTTCTAGTAGGCAGCTGAAGTCTGAAAACAATTTAGAATTCTAATTTTTATGCAGCCTGGGCAACGGTGAAGTTGGCCCAGCAACGTGGACGCGAATACGAATTCGTTAGTCTAGTACCAGGTACTGTACCTGGTACTAGCTAGGAGGGTCTACTAGTACTACTACGTACTAGTAGAGTTGAGGAGTGTTGAGTGTTGTGTACTAGGCACCGCTACTAGTAGTAGTAGCTAGTCTAGTTCCAGGAAGAGACGGTACTATATACTATTCTGTACTCAACAATGAAATAGGAGATTTTTAAGGTGTACTGAAATGCTCCAAATTGGCAAGCGCTCCTAATTAAGGAGGAAATGCTCCTAATTGCTAAAGCAAATGCTCCTATTTCCATATCAAACGCTCCTAATTGGAAAACAAATGCTCCTAATGAATAAAAAAATGCTCCTAGATCAAAGAGATAATAGCTAGAAGACGAATTTTTTATGCTCCTAATGGCAGAACAAATGCTCCTAATTCCAAATCAAACGCTCCTAATTGAAAAGCAAACGCTCCTAATTACAACTCTCCCTTAAATGCTCCTAATTGCAAGGAAACGCTCCTAATTGCCAAAAAATGAAAACTAAATGCTCCTAAATGAAAACCAAATGCTCCTAATTAATTACTTGTCATACTACTGTCTCTTCCAGGAATCCAGAATTATCATCGCGAGTGGGCTCTCGCAGCTACTAATGACAGGCCCATAACCCAAACTTACACAACATAATACAACAAGAAACTATGATCTCTCAAAACAAAATCTTCGGCCTTGCAGCTTCCTGTTTCAAACGCACGCAAATATCTCGGGCCCGGTCTTCTCGACGTACAACATTGTACAATCTTCTTGCATCGTATCCAGTGTTATTATTTCAACCGTGCTCCTTACAACAGAATTAAGTCCAAGGGGAAAAAATGACAGCAGAAACAGCCCCACTCGAGGACCTTTCGACTTTGAAAGATGAATTGGACAAGCTGAATGCCCAGATTACCAAACAAGGCTCGCTCGTTCGGCAGCTCAAGAAGGATGGTGGTGATTTCACCGAAGCTGTCGCGAAACTTCAGGCTCTCAAAATTTCTGCCACGGAACTTACGGCCAAAGTGGAGGCAGATACTGTCAAATTTAATCGCAAGGCTTTTGATGAACTCTGCTTGCGCAAAATGTATGTAGTTCCCAGTTTCGAAATTCATGGTGGAGTCAAGGGACTGTTTGATTTGGGTCCACCGGCTTGTGCTCTCAAGGTAAGCTTTGGCCGTCGGTGTTGAAAGCAAGCACTTTTGATTTTCGTGACATTTTTTCTTCTACAGTTGTGCCAGTTTTTTTGTTTTGGCTAAAGTAATTATTTCTCATCCTACCATCGTGTTCATTCAATAATAATAAAAAGGCTGCCATGATTGATTTATGGCGCAAACATTTTGTTTTGGCCGAAAACATGTTGGAAATGGAATGTACCTGCTTGACTCCGGAAGTGGTGCTAAAAACGAGTGGTCACGTTGAGCGATTTACGGACCTCATGGTCAAGGATGTGGAAACGGGAGAGTGTTTTCGTGCGGATCACCTTTTGGAAGATGCCATTGATATGTTGCTTGAAGCGAATCCTACCATGCCTTTGGAAGAAAGGGAAAATCATCTGAAGATCCAGAGACAGGCCGATGCCTTTTCGCTGGAGGAATTGGACAAGCTACTCGTTGAGTACGACTGCAAGGGTCCCTCGGGAAAGCCCTACAGTCCCTCCTTTCCCTTTAATCTAATGTTCAAGACGAGTATTGGTCCCGAAGGAACCTCTGTTGGATACCTGCGTCCCGAGACTGCTCAGGGATTATTTGTCAACTTCCGACGCTTGTTGGATCTCAATGCTAACAAAATGCCTTTTGCAGCGGCTCAGATTGGAAATGGTTTCCGAAATGGTATGTTGTCCGTTTGGGCTTAATCAGTTGTTCAATGATTTGAATGGAATGACATTGGCACCACGCTTCTAACATGCATCAATTGTCCTCGTTCAATAAGAAATTGCTCCCAGAAGCGGTTTATTGCGTGTGCGGGAGTTTTGCATGGGAGAAATCGAACATTTTGTCAATCCCAAGGATAAGAGTCATCCCAACTTCGCGTCTATTGCTGATAAGGAACTGGTCTTGTTTGGTCGCGATGATCAGCTTGGCTCTGGCAAAACAATGAAAGTATCTGCTCGGGAAGCTGTCAAGACAGGACTCGTCAACAATGAGACCCTAGCTTATTTCATGGCTCGTACTCAGCTTTTTATGGAAAAGATTGGTCTGGATCCCGAGCGATTGCGCTTCCGACAACATTTAGCAACAGAAATGGCCCATTATGCCACTGATTGCTGGGATTTGGAAATTCAATCAAGTTATGGATGGGTAGAATGCGTCGGACACGCCGATCGCGCTTGCTATGATTTGGATGTTCACGGAAAGGCCACCAAAACGCCCATGGTTGCCACTACGAAAGTCGATCCACCGCAGGAGATGGAAATCGCCAAACTAGAATTTGACAAAAAGTTGCTCGGAAAAACCTTTAAACAGGACCAGCGCGTCGTTTCTACTGCGCTGGAAGCCCTGGCAGAAGACTGGACCACCTTTGAGCCTATTGCCACGGCTTTGGAAACGGATGGGAAGGCTACTGTGGACGGTTTTGAAGTGACCAAAGAAATGTTGACGTGGAGCAAGACAACCAAAAAAGTGTGGGAGATCAAGTTTACCCCATCTGTCATTGAGCCCTCCTTTGGAATGGGCCGTATTCTTTACTCGCTCTTGGAGCACTCGTTCTACCAACGCGAAGCTGATGAACAGCGTTGCGTGATGAGATTCACTCCCCAAGTGGCACCCAACAAATGTGCCGTCTTGCCTATTAGCAGTGCAGCCGAGACGAATGTTGTGGTAAGTAATATGCTTTCGTGAATCGTCAAGCTGTGTTTCCTTCTTTGCTTACCGTTGTCACTTGTTTGCCTCTCTCTTACTTCTAGGTGGACAAAATCGCAGCAGAGCTCATGGAAAGCGACTTATCAACCCGAGTGGACAAATCATCGGCTGCTTTGGGACGTCGTTACGCTCGTGCGGATGAATTGGGTGTCCCTTTTGCGGTAACGGTGGACTTTCAAACTCTAGCAGATCAGACTGTGACCCTTCGTGAACGAGATTCTACTCGACAGGTTCGCATCCCCAAATCGGAAATCACGCCAAGTATTTTTGCCATCGTGCACAATCGTCTTACGTGGGAACAATTGACAAAGAAGTACCCTATGGTGACAGTTGACGAAGGTGAAGGTACATCTACGGAAGCCGCTGGTGCCAAGACAGTTGTCGTGAACACTGGAAGGGGCCGATTTTCACGGCCCGCTCCGAAGGAGTAATAGGTACTCGAGTATTTGTTACGCTGCCTACTACTATTCGCGTAGCAAACGTAAAATACTAAGGTACTATTTCTTTATATACTGGTTTCATCTGGTAGTTCAATTCAGATTTGATGTTACTACTAGCTAGCCCGAGAAGCGGAACCCCAGCGTTGCTCACTTCCAAGTACAACAAAAACTGCATTGACTAAGCGTACCGGCGATTGAAGAGAGCAGTTTTAGTACTCTTCTCCGAATCCGCCTTCTTCGCCCCCCTCACCAGTATCGGCACCAACCTCTTCATAATCCTTCTCGAGAGCAGCCAAATCCTCACGGGCCTCGGAGAATTCACCTTCTTCCATACCCTCTCCAACGTACTACAGAATTTTGGCAAAAAAAGTTTCAATTAGACTTGGTCTTGACCCTCGTCGAATACAAAAATGCAGTCCATACAGCAGCCTCCAAAAAACTTACCCAGTGAACGAAAGCGCGCTTTGCGTACATAAGATCGAATTTGTGGTCGATACGACTCAAGGCCTCAGCAATCGCAGTAGTGTTGGCAACCATACAAACTGCGCGGGTGACATATTTGCCGAAATAAAAAATAACGGAATCTTTGGTGAGCAATTGAAAAGGCAGTGATTGATAAAGGAAACAAGCCCACCCATTCACAAAACAATACAACGCGTACCAGCGCGTTTGACTTCGGCAAGGTCTCCTCCTGGCACTGTCATGGGTGGCTGATAATTGATACCACATTTGAAACCGGTCGGGCACCAGTCTACGAATTGAATGGTACGTTTGGTCTTGATTGCTGCGACTGCTGCATTGACATCCTTGGGGACTACATCTCCACGGTACATGAGGCAACAGGCCATGTATTTACCATGACGAGGATCACACTTGGTCATCATATTGTCCGGTTCAAAGACACTGGACGTAATTTCGGCAATAGACATGCTTTCGTGGTAAGCCTTGTCGACGGAAAGGACTGGGGCGTAGGACGTCAACATAAAGTGGATGCGAGGGTAGGGGACCAAGTTTGTCTGGAATTCCGTAACATCAACGTTCAAAGCCCCATCAAAACGAAGCGAGGCGGTCAAGGAAGAAACGACTTGAGCAATCAATCGATTCAAGTTGGTGTACGTTGGACGTTCAATGTCGAGGTTGCGGCGACACACGTCGTACAAGGCTTCGTTCTGTGGTGGTATTAAAATTTCAAGGGGGGATGTCAGACATAGTTATT
>Ga0210025_1003318_pt1 | contig 14722 bp, 22 predicted proteins | sample CryGeyme20150102_FD_183989 | JGI IMG/M metagenome (GOLD analysis project Ga0210025, IMG submission 183989) | Groundwater microbial communities from Crystal Geyser aquifers in Utah, USA - Crystal Geyser metaG 2015-0102 (SPAdes) (version 2) | ecosystem: Environmental > Aquatic > Deep subsurface >...
TGCAGGAACATTTGATGAGGTTGATTATGACGTTGAATATCTGGCTGATGATGTTGTTGGCCCTATTTGGGGCAAGCAAAATTTCCAGGAAAACCTTTATCATATCTTCTGAGTGAGGTCCTACTTTCTCTATGCTGGAATGAGAACCGGTCAAGTTATCAACTATCTTGCATACGTGTTTGAGGTAAATCTCGGAACTACCCATTTTGACAACGAAAGACAATATATCCAAGAAATGTTTGTGATTGAGAATGACCTCAGGGACCTCCTAAGTGATCAGGCTAAGAGATTTGATGGCTGATAGCTGCACGTACTGCACCTTGTCCTGAAGGAGAGCTACCAACTCTAGAAGAGATCTATTAACTAAAATTTGTGACTGCTCTTCAGGGAGGCCTAGAAGGAGTAGAGAGAATGCACGAATACTGGCTTGTCTATATTTCCAATTTTCATTGTGAATAGTATTGGTTGTAAAAGTGAGGATTTTTTGTTCGTATTATTTAGAATCATCTGTGAAGATAGACTCCAGAGCTAGGGCTGCACCCTAACTGATTCCGTTGGCTTCATCGTCATCTTCCTCAACAAAACACAAATTCTCCAAAAGTATTTACACCAATTTTTATCCCAGCTGGCCAGTGATGTATTTATTCATGTTGGGATTTGACTCGATGTTCGTTTACTAGCGAGCAATGACGCTCCACAACTACATTGCCACGATGCATGTGCTTTCATTTTTGTGGTTGCTAAGAGTAGGAAAGGTTGCGTTAGCGATGGCGGTGAAGTACTGACCATGGAGCAGTGAGAAATAAAGTTTGACGAATTCAAGCATAGCCTGTAGACTGTAGTCTGCGAAATTTCCCTGATTGATGGATTCAATAAGCTGAGATAGCAGGTATTACTTGTATTGGTCGTTCTTCATGATGGTTCCCATGGCGGGGAGACCATCTCTCAGAGCCTTGAAGGCAGTCTCAACTATATGAGGGTGTGAATCCTTGATACCAGTGCAAATGCCCGCGAAAATGGTCTCCTGCTGAGCTTCTTCGAATGCAAAGGTTGACTATTTAAGTTGCTCACAGACGAAACCCACAGTCAGAATAGAAACTTCTTTGACAATAGGGTCCTGGTTTTCGATGTTGCGGGTGATTTTCTAGACAATTCCAGGCCACTAATTATTGGGCAATTCGATGCAGCAGATGGCTGCAACGATCTGAATCAGACAAAAGGTACATTGGCAGCTGCTCTCCTGATGACTTTCTCTGGGTCGATCATGGTGTTGAGGACCATGTCCTTGAAGGCAGACCTATTGGGAGGGGTCATGCTGTACCAGAGATAGCCATTGTTGTTCTGCGTTGATGGAGGAGTACTTTGGTCTTGAGGGAGACCGTGAGGAGGGTGCCTGCCGACTGGCGCACCGATATATCAATGGATCTGTTGTTGAAGATGTTAGCGTTGTCGAGGAAGAACTGTTCGGGTTGTTCTTCTCGATGCTTAAGGAGAGTACTCTCTGCGTTTTTCTGCACAGAGGGATCGTTGGTGAGAGTAGCTGCCTTTATCAAGTCGATCATTATTATTACCTAATTGAGAATTTGCCTCCAACTTACAAACTACTTCAATTAATAGCCATCATATTACTCAGTTTCTAGCCAACAAATTACTTCAGTCACGAGTTAGCAGTCAAGGAGACCCTCAACCCTTCAAATCCCACATCCATAAGCAGCCATAGTAAAATGAATATACAGCTATAGTCAATAATTGATATCATCGAGAAGTTGCTCATCGTCGATATGACCTCCTTTGCCTCCCATGCGCTACATCTCCTCTATCGTATCTAACTTATAAGTGAAGTTGATCAACCTACATCATGTGGAATGTACCTCTCACGCAGCTCCTCCAGAAGACTGAGCTTTTATTCAATACCGTCTTGCATAAACTGGACATATCCCCGGCTTGTGATTTTGCTCCTATCCACCTCCATCTCGTTCAGTTGACTCATCTAACCCTTTATTATGTCTATCTCTCGCCTCAAAGCGTCACTATGGTTGCGGATCAGCTCCTCCTCCTCAGTGAATAGCCTCTCGTTCATTTGCGTCAGCACCTGAGCATTGTACTCTTCATCCTGACTATTCGCAACTGTAGCTGCCATATCTTACCAATTTTCAGGTATTTCATACTGTGGAGCCTGATGATTCATCATTTGCTGGGGATACTGTTGTTGACCTCTTTGCTGAGGCTGTCGACCGTAACCTGGCTAGTAGCAGTTGGGAGGTTGGCGCATGCTAGCGTTGCCTTGGTTCATGATGCCTGAATAATTATGGGACATGTTCTGGGAATGAGACATATTGGAAGGTTGTTGATACATCCTGTTTTGCTGTTGAGGTTGGTTGAAAAATTTAGGATTCTGATGATTAGTACTTTTGTTTTGTGGAAGGTAGTAGGGAGTTTATGCCTAGATGTCCATCGGTTCAGGTCTGCGATTGATTGAACCATATTGTGAGCTGTTATATCTGTGCATTCCTGTTGGCACTTATCGCTATCTATTGTTTTCGTGAGCGTCCATACCAACAGGTCTCTTGTTTCCTACGTTTACACCCTTGTTGTTCAGAAGAGCTGGGGGCTGCCCTACTAGGTTGTTATTCATGGGTGCCTTGTGCCCTAAACTGTTTCCAATGTGATTTTTTGTGACAGAAGATGATTTATTATCTGGTTTGGATTGAACCTTACCAGCATTGAATGAGCTTTTCCTGCCTGTAAGCTCCTACTTCGTCGTCACTTTTTTCTGTGGAGCCTCTTCCATCAATCCATACTACTTCTGAGCTTTTCCTCTTTTCTCAGCAATATCGTCAGCATCATCATCGTTACTGATCATGATTCTAATGGCATTTTTGTTTTGTCTGGGCAACATCATTTCTCTTGCCTTGATGTCCTCTTTCGAAACAGGATCCTGAGGCTTCCTTAGCTCCTTTACTCTGTCAGCATATCTCAAGGTATTGAGAGTATTTTCGGATGAAGCAGATGAGGGTGAAACATTTCCTATCATGACTGTTCTACAGAAACCAATGAAAGAATCTTTAAGGACCATGGTGAGCTTGGAACCTCTGAAAGGAGTATGGCCCTTTCCTTGGTCTAGAGCCCTGATACATTCTTTGAGAGACAGCAAAGATTTGTTGATCTAAGCACCATCGATTCTGGTTTGTTTTCCCATGTCCATGTGATCGGCACCCCTCTCATTACCCGCCAAATCGATAAAAGATATTTTTCCGAATAATTTTTTTCCATCTTTGAGTGAAATTTGCAAAATAGCATGTGAACGTGAGGAATCAGCATTGGCAGAGTTCATCGAGGTGACTCTTTCTTTGCTACCTTGAAGCAAATACTCAAAAAATTATTCGCTGCAACTGACGGGAGCCTCTTCAAGTCCAATAATGTTAATATTGTTTTTATTGTCCTCTCGCAATTTGAGCTCGTTTCGTTTATTCAACAGATCGAAAAGTTTACCACAGTATATTTCGTAGAAGGAAAGACGGGCTTTGAGATGTTTGAAGTGAGGCTGAATGAAACTTTAAGTACGCTTGCCAGGTAATCGAATATGTCGTTGGCGCCAAGAGTGTATAATCCGGGAATACCCTGATTTATGAGACCATTCATTGTGTATGTTTTTCCTGAACCTGTCTGTCCATATGCGAAACAGGTGACCTTGGCACCCTGGAAGGCGGAATCAACGAGCGGTCTTACAGCCTGTTCATAGATCTGAATGAAAAGATCTATACTTATTCGTTGTGAGTTTGCTAATCAAAGGCGAAATCGAAGTTGAAAATGGTCTACTCAAGATACTTGGTGAGGTCGACCTTTTGCCTGGCTCTCGAGATAGGTACTTATACTAACTGACGATGACAGTGTCCTAATTCTTGACAGAAATGATGTCGGTCTATCCCTTGCTTTCTTCTTTCTTAGAAAGTGGTCGCTTGCGAATAGCTACCAGTATTTTGGGTTGCTCCATGATTTAAAATTTGTATTTATTATCATAACCCATCCTTATTTTTAACATTCCTGACGTTTAGATTAGCTTAGAATATAGGATGACTAATAGAAGTTATGTAAGAACCTGTTTGATGAAGATCACGAGCATCAAAGGATGCAATGATAATTTGTAGGGTCATACTTGAGTCCGGGAGGACAGGTCTTGCAGCATGTGCAAAGAGGATCGAAGTTTGAATATGAAGGACAGGCAACACAAGTATATCCGTTCCAGATGGGTAAGTTGCTTGGACAAGCCTCACAAGTTCCGGTTGAGGGATTAAGATAAGGGATTGTAGTGGGGCATTGACAGCTGTTGGTGCTTGGGTTCCAAGTGCTGGGAGCAGCGCAGCTGGTGCAGGTGTGAGTAGTGGCATCATAGTAGTTTCCAGAGGCACAATGGCAGGAAGCAGTGGCTGTGTCGAAGATAAATCCAGGAGGACAACATTGGCATGAGTTACTGAGAGAATCCCAATGGAAGTTGGGAGGACAGCTCTGGCAAGCTGAGGCAGTGGAGTTCCAGAACTGAGGAGCAGTGCAGCTGACACAAATGTGAGAGGTGGTCAGATAAGGATGAGAAGCGGGGCAATGACATCTGAAGTCAGTGGAATTGAGAATGAATCCAGCAGGACAAGAGATACATCTTCTGATGCTGGAATCCCAGGCAGCAGGGGCATTGCAGGCAACACAATGGTTAAGGGCGTTGAGGTAAGGAGTGTTAGGAGGACAGTCACAAGAATAAGTGACATTATTGAAGATAAATCCTGAGGGACAAGTTACACAAGCACGAATCTGATGATCCCAAACGGTAGGAGGAGTGCAAGCCACACAATAGTTAGATCCATTGACGTGGACGAGGGTGGTGGGGCAGATGCAGGTGAAGTTCACGGGATCAAGGATGTGGTTGGTTGGGCAAGTAACACAGGATCCAGTGTTAGGGTTGAAGAGTGAAGGGGGAGCGCAGGTGCAGATGTTTGATGAGTTGGTGTAGGGGAAATTTGAGGGGCAGACGCACGATAGAGACTGAGCATCATAGATGTGGTTGGTGGGACAGTTAATGCAGGTATGAGAGGCGCTCAGGTAAGGAGCACTAGCTGGGCAGTGACATCTGAAGTCAGTAGTGTTGAGGATGAATCCAGGAGGGCATGCGATACATCTTCTGATACTGGAATCCCAGGCAGCAGGGGCATGACAGGCAACGCAATGGTTAAGGGCGTTGAGGTAAGGAGCGCTGGGGGGGCAGTTACATGAGTAGGTGACATTATCGAAGATGAATCCAGCTGGGCAGTTGACACAAGTGTGAAGTTGATGATCCCAAACCGAAGGAAGGGTACATGTGACGCAGTAGTTCGATCCATTGACGTGGACGAGGGTGGTGGGGCAGATGCAGGTGAAGTTCACGGGATCAAGGATGTGGTTGGTTGGGCAAGTAACACAGGATCCAGTGTTAGGGTTGAAGAGTGAAGGGGGAGCGCAGGTGCAGATGTTTGATGAGTTGGTGTAGGGGAAATTTGAGGGGCAGACGCACGATTTAGTGGTGGCGTCATAGATGTGGTTGGTGGGACAGTTAATGCAGGTATTGCTGGCGCTCAGGTAAGGAGCACTAGCTGGGCAGTGACATCTGAAGTCAGTAGTGTTGAGGATGAATCCAGGAGGGCATGCGATACATCTTCTGATGGTTGGATCCCAAGCCGCAGGGGCGTGACAGGCAACGCAGTGGTTGAGTGAATTGAGATGAGGAGCACTGGGAGGGCAGTTGCATGAGAATGTTGTTGAATCAAAGATGAAGCCTGCTGGGCAGGTAACACAGCTAAGAGTATGGGCGTCCCAAACTGTCGGGGAATTACACTTTACGCAGAAGTCAGATCCGTTGACGTGAATGAGGCTAGTGGGGCAGACACAGGTAAAGGTGGTGGGATCGAGGATATGGTTGGTGGGGCAGTTGACACATGATTTTGAAGTAATGTTGAAGAATGCGGGAGGAGCACATCCGCACCAGTTAGTAGCATTGTCGTAGGGAAGGTTAGCAGGGCAAATGCAGGAGTTGTTGGTGGCATCCCAGATGTGGTTGGTGGGGCAGGCGACACATGAGGAGTTGAGAGTGTCGAAATGGAGAGGAGGTTTGCAGGTACAGTGTCCTGAAGGGGTGGCAATGGTGTTAGGAGGACAACAGATCTTGGAGGGGCCAGTGGGAGCAGTGCCAGTAGGGCAGACACATTGGAGAGTGTTTGTGTTGAAGAGCATACCTGCGGGACAGCAAGGCAAGTGGACGATTGCCTCGTGGTTGAGGGCAAGGCACGAGCCCAAGGCAAGCAGAGTCAATAGGGAGATGACCAATTTGCTCATTAAGATATTTTCAAATTATGATGCACCAACACATCTATTCGATTTAAATAAAAAGCATTAAAAATATATTCAAATTACTAATATTGTCTTTCCCACGAACCCGGAGGCCTCCAAACATTTCATACTCACCCATTTTAACCTTAAGGACAATAACCTCGGGTTACAGAATAATAAATTAGAGGATGAGTAAGCATGTCAAATTATCGATTGAGAACATCTTTTCTTGATTACTATAATAAATTAAGGCTGATGGTTGATTTTAGGCTTGGTAGATTGAAAAATTTGAGTTTTTTACCAAGAAACTGCTTGGGGTGTCACAAAAATATCCTTCTTTGAAGCTAAAAGTATGAATTTTAACTAATCCAACTTAAGGTTGGTACTTCTCTTCTTCTAAGAATATTGTTTATTACATTTGAGTCAATCATATTACTCATAAACCTCTTTATTCAATATCTAATTCGTCAAAAATCTCCTCGTCACAAACTGGATTCCCAAGAGCATTCAGCTGGATCTTCGCACTGTTTTTGCAATGCTCCGAAACGAACATGTCAAAGTTGCTGATCCTCGGTTTGTCCTTGTCATCGACTGGTGCTTTTTTTTTCTTCTAAGGATCATAGTCAGGATTGTAGCGATTGTATAATTCGGTGAAGCTTTCCTTGAGGCGGGAGATAGTTTATGCAAATTCGCTGCTAACATCGACGAACTGTTGAAGATGACTAGCGTTATTTTCGGGAGAAGATCGCATGTAATGCATGGAGTGTTGATCGTTGACATCGATATCTTTGTGGATGTTTTAGTATATTTCCAGGTGTTTGCTGAGATATGTGGGGATCTTCTGCAGTAGCTCCTGGTTGTCCATGAGAATGTGAAGACTGCTCTTGTCTTATAAGTTCATGGAGATATTAATACTTGAACATACCACTGATCAATCAGAGACTAACCGTCTACCTCCTTCATTCACTATTTATAGAAGTCACACTCTCGTTTGAACTTCACAAACTAGCCTTAATACTACCGATGATTGTTTAATATCTCGATGCATTAAATAAACTTCATAAAACTATCAAAAATGCATTCATGTTTGAGCTTGTTAGTAGAGAAGGTTCAGATAATGACCCTTTAAACTTAAGAGAATCTTTCCAGATGTATTGGAAGGTTCTCTCTTTACCCAGTCCTATACTATATTTGATGAGTTATCCCTCTTTCCCTTATCTTATTTATGTTCTTTTTCTTCCTTATCATCATTCTTTTCATTTTCTTCTTTCTCTTATTTCTCCTTATTATCGTCATTTTCTTTCTTATCATCTTTATCTTTCTTTTCTTCATTCACAGAATTATCTTCTATATCTTCTATATCTTTTTTATCTTCTTTTTGTTCTTTTTATTCATTATCTTCTTTATCTTCCCTGTCCTCCTAAAGACGGTAGCCTATCCTGAAACGAAAGGAAACATCTTCCATGGATCTCACAAACCCTTGCTTTAGCCTTTCATTCAATTCCTCAATAAAGGCCTTTAGCTCTATATTCCTTTGGGTCACATTTCCTTTTTCCATCAATTTTTCTTCATTCTCATCAATAATGCGAGACTCGCCGAAATTGTTGATGTGAAGAGTGTTTCTTTCGATTATTTGTTAGTCAGTTGAAACAATAAGGATCTGAAGATTATTCACATGCTCCAGATGGATCTCCAATTTTTAGAAAAACTAATCAAGATACTCCTTGAGAGGTTCAGCCTCAGCTACATAAGTTGTCGCACCGAGAATATTCCTTTCGCAAAATAACTCCTGTGGATAAATATTTTTCAGGTAAAGTAAAGAGTGAGTCCAAATTTGCACAAGATTCATGATGCTATGCTCTTCATCATTATCAGTTCCTTTGGGAGCATCGGTATCGATTATTTATTCATTTTGTTCTTCTAGCAATTACTATATCTCTTCCGCCTCCATATTCCTTTTATGATTCTGTTCAATTATAAAAAAGTAAGTCAAGCGCTCGGCCTTAATAAACTTTTAAATATGGATTAATTTTCCTATTGAGAAGTGCATTTTGAATCCAAATGATAAAGATCTGCTGTTGACGAGTTATAAATTAGTTGCGTTATAATTATCAGGAGTGGCGATGCTGCGTTTGCTAAGAATCAATGCATGTTCTTTCAGTTCTGGGCCCCTTCGAAGACAAAATTTCTTCGAGCTCAACCCTATATTTCCAGATCAGGGGCAGAAGGACTTCGACATTTACAATGCCGATAACAAAAGAGTGTTGGTTTCCGATTTGACAATCAAGGACGAGTTGCGATCCAGACAGCTGAGATAAAAACTGACCAAGGATGTTTACCTAGCTTCAGTTTTGTAAAAATCCTATGGCAAGAAAAATGTTGAGTACGAAAAAGATGAATAATTTGGCTTTCCTATTGGGATTCATGAGAATTTCGACAACTTTATCGAAATTTTCAAGCGAGAGAAAAAGGTTGGGAGCAATATCACTGGAGAATTCTAGAATTTAGTGATGAGCCTCATGAAAAAGTTTGAGGCCAAGAGTGAACTCGAGCTCATCAAAATATTCAGATTCAACCTTGCAAACTCCAAAAAGAAAGAGTTCAAGTCGAAAATAAGATCATTAGTCATCAATAGCGCTTTTATCCGCTTCATCAAAGAAAGAAAAGATAATGGAATTCCCAACAGCACCCTAACAATTTAACAACTCTAGCAATTCACTTCAATGGAACGCACTGAGACTAAAAGATAAGGAAAATAGATATCAACTGAAGAGTTAGAGGAAATAGTGACAAGACAAACTTTAAAGGAGTTGGATGAAAGAATTAAAAAAGCTGAGGAATAGATCCAAGCTAAAGCCATTTCCGATGGCAACTATATTCCAACCTATCATCCCAAATATGGATAAGCCATCAACGAGGATATTCAGGACAACTTAGACTACGACCTAAACTTCCCCCGAGGTCATCAAAGCAGTATCACATCCAACCAATCTCACGGTCCTCCATCCTAGACCCAAGACAAGTATATTGAGGCTAGAATAAACAAATTATTTTTTGCTGAAGCATTAAAACAACTGCAGCAAAAGCGAGAAATTTAACCTGAGAAAATGGCTCGTCTTCATAACTTGCCTATCAATATCAGATCGAAGGATAAGATTATAAACTCTTTACTGTACAAATACAAATAGTATGATCTACTCATTGAGCCTGACATCAAAGATATATATAGTGAAATTGACATAATGCTCAAGAAAATTGCAGTCAAGGTCGTGCCTGATTATCTGTCAAATGAGCAATAAAACATCAACAGCAACAATGAACATAGTTCACCTGTGAGAGAAAGATATCTCAGTAAAGATGTGCTCTTATGGAGAAATCTTGATGCTGAAGAGATCTTCGAGCCTGAACTTTACACCGAAAATGAGGTAAACAAGATCAAAGTGGATCAGAAGTAATTGGCCGAACTATCGCCTGCTGCCTAACTTTAAATCAGTCTTAATAAAATACCCTTCAATCTCTATCGACATGCCGACCTCGACAACTTCGCAGTTTTCAACAAATATAAGAAAAAAATCTACAAAGACTACCTCACTGATAAGGTCATCGACCCCAGTCTTGAATTCCAATACTTCTCTCTTGAATAGGCATCAAACAAACTGCGAAAAATTAAAAAACCAGAAGAACTACCTGATAAGTTTTACGGCTGGGCCAGAAGAAAAAGCGGGTAAGCTGAGGTATTTGTTGTCAAAGGTAATGGAAAAGTAATCGTCAATGGAGAACCTTTAGCTGATTACTTTGGAGATGTCTACCATAGAGGAGAGGCCCTCAAGCCTCTTATTTTCACAGAAACTGCTGGCCAGTACGATCTGGAATTTTTCGTCGTCGGAGGTGGTATTCACAGTCAGTCCTAGTGCATGGCCATGGCTCTGACTAAAGCTCTCATCATGATCAATCCTAAATTCGAAAATATTCTGGCAGGCTTTGGTCTTGTGGGAACAGACGATCGCAAGAAAGAGCCCAAGAGAATAGGCCTTTACTCGGCCAGAGTGCGTCCTCCTTACGTCCGTCGTTGATGTTTACTTAGAATATGTTTCTAGAGTGAAGGCTAAATAAAACAATATCATTTTTTTGTATTGCTGATCTGCGTGCTAATTTTTTTGAACTTGAGGTACAAGTGAATGAGATCTTTGTCTTGGCATTCAATGTAGTCTTCCTTGGTGCAGGTTATTTCACTTATCTTGTTGCCCTTGTCCAGAGTCACTAAGTGCAGGTCATCCTTGGTTATAAGGAGGATCTTGTTCAGGTCTTGCTGTCGAACCTGAATGTTATTGTTGTTGAATTTGAACATCATTATGTTCTAGCTTTTGACTTCAAATGTCCTCTTCAGGTATACTACTCTCGCTGTGTTGATGAATGGCTCGCATTCGATCGGGTAGCTTGTGTAATTCTTCAGAAATTTCTTGCGATTTTCTATGTTTTCATTGTTGATCACAGCGTCAGATTTGACTCTTTTGAGATCATTGTCTCCAACAGCTTCGAAGTAAAGACTGAATAAAAAAAGGTGTACTCATCTTTTTTGTTGTAGAGGAGTTTGTAATTTGGTTCGTAAGTTCCCACATAGCCAGTGTTCAGCAAGTAGGAGCTCACAATCTCTCGTTTGTACTCCAAAATATAGACATAGTTGGCTAACTTTGGAGGGTTTTCTCTCATCATCTTCTCGCGTGGTGTCCCACCAGTTCTCATTGAAATCGCCCTATCTTTTAAGGAAAACTTATCCCTTGAGAGTGAGCTGTTACCATTAAAGGTTTTAGGCTGAGCAAGTCTGGATTGAGGAGATATGCTTCTGCTTATGTTACTCAATTTTTCCAAAGACCGCGATAAAGGAGTAGTACTCAGCACTGTTTTAAGCAGGCCTTTGATGTCTTTTGATTTTTAGTCTTTTTTGCCAAAACCTGACATGCCTTCGAAATAATGCTCATCCATGCTCAAATCGACCTCGCTTCTAAGAGTGTTAATTGAAAAGTTACGAGCTGATTCTTTGACATTCGATGATTAGAACTGCTAATACTTAGAGTCAAATTTTGGAGGAGCCACCATGCAGCTAACAGGTATCTATTTAGGTATTCCATTTTTTGGATTCATAAATTAGTGGCTCAGAATCTGCTCGAATGTGTATCTTTTACTAACATCTGCAACTAGCACTTTCCTTAGCAAATCTTTTGCACTTGGCTCCTTGAAATAATCGGGAAAATCGAAATCTGCCCTTGCTATTCTTTCGTAGGTCTTTTCGACCCTGCTCGTCTAAAAAGGAGCTCGCCCACATAACATAAGATACATTATGACTCCAGTGCTCCAAACATCTACCTCAAAGGAATGTCCGGAAACCCCGAGACCCATGCTAGACAGGATTACTTCAGGAGCTATGTAGTTGGGTGTGCCACAAACAGTATGTTTCCTATCTCCTTGGAATTCCAGCTTGGTGGCTAGACCGAAATCAGCCAATTTAAGTTCCATTTTGTTATTGATCAACAAATTTCCCAGTTTAATGCTGGATAGGACAAGTCTTACTCTCTGTGGATGATCTATTTGTTATGGAGGTAGCAAAGCCCGTCGATTAGTTGGTAGATAAAGTACTGAGTTTAGGGGATGGTCAATCTTTTCCTCTTTTTGATGAGATCGAACATGTTCTAGATCATGAGAAAAGTACGCCATTGGTGCACAGCTACAGTAGCATGTAGACATTTTACTAATCCTCAAAAGCACGCTAAAGTTGGCATATACTTTTGTGTTTGACAGCCTTGTGCAGCTGGATCTAAGATATCATCTGAGGTGGAATGTTCTGGTACTTTTTGCTTGGCTTTCGGCTTTTCAAGGTTTTTCTTGTTGATTATCTTAAGGGCGAATTGCTTTTTGTCTTCCATGCGCTCTACAGTAAAGCACTAGGCAAATCCACCTACTTCATTTGAACCTTACCTTTTCCCAATCTGTCCTGTTTGAGATAATTCCTGAAGCGGATACTACCGTCAGCTTTTTGAATCCTTTCTTTGATTATCATCTAAAAATATATAATCATGGATAGCCATACTACACTCCTTAAGCACATCAAATAACACCAGTCGAGTCAGCTGACCAACCAGCTGCTTAAACATCAACACCAGATATTGGTTCGTTAGATGGCAAAAATCGAGCACCTCAACAAATGCATTGTGTAGGCTAGACAAAGAAGAGAGCGGTAGCATGGTGGCAAAATTGAGGCCTACAAAAAAGCACAAGAGCTACTGGAAGAAGAGCATAGGAAAAAAGACGAGCTTATTGCAAAATTGGGTATATTTTAGCTACCTGAGAGGAAGAGAACTGATAGTTAATAGTTATGATGCGTGTATTAAGTTAGTTCTATGGATCAGTAGAAATGTCCAAGCTGCCCAGCTTTCCAAAAGTCCACCCAGTTGCCCTGGCACAATGTGAACATGTACATCAGATTCTTCCTCTGAATCTCATCAGCCTTCCATACATCCATCAAAATGTGGTAGGTGGCTGCCTTTTCGAACTCCTTCTGGGTCAGATTTGGCACTCTATGCTCGTATTCTGAATTTCAATATATCTACCTACGGGAAGCATTATTTTTTTGATATCGAAGTGATGTTTATAAAGGTGATTGATGCCACTTGCCACCAATTTGAGGCCTCTCTTGATTTTGTTTCCATCAAGGTTGACGAAAAAACGGCAGTGCGACAGATGATAAGGAGGAATTGAACCGAAAAGGTGGCTATCGTTGTAGTACTTGAAGTGTCTGTACTCGGTCCTCCTGTAAAGCCAGGAAAAATCATCTACGACCTCTAAAACTAAATTGTCTCCATTGTAGGCCTGTCTTAAAATTTCACCCATAGCGCAAGTTGAATATGCAGGATTGGAAATTCCAGCCTCTACGATTTACAGGCCATTTTGAGGTGATTTGACCAAATCGGTCATTCTCCACTTGTACCTTGTATCGAATTAATTTTCTACCCGATCTTCGTAAATCTGATTGATATCATTGAAGTATGTCTGCCTATCCTCGTAGTAGATGTTGGGAACTGGCTCGTATTACTCCTCGTGAACACCAGTCAGATCGATCTTTCCGTAGAGAGACTTGTCGATTTTCATTTATTTTAGGACCTGCTCATTGGCTGCCTTGAACTCCTCAAGCCATTCGACAACATGCTCCTGAATGTTGAAAAGGCCGTTGAACATTTTCGAAGGAGTAGCGTTTTTATCCTGAGTCCATTTCAAAATGTTAGGAGTGGCAATGACTATCCAGTTGTTCTTGTAGGCGTACATAGCAGCATACGCCAATATCATAGATTTACCAGTCCCTCCCAGGCCGCCCATGAAGATGCTTTTGCAGGAAGGAGTAGTGTAGTTGAAGCTAGCAAAGTAGGGCATTTTTTTGTGAATTTTGAGAGGAGGAGATGTCTCGATTTATTTGAATCTTTGAGTAAAATCGTTAGCCGAAGGATCGACTTTCTGGCTCATGGCAACCTCAATAGCTTGATCAGCCATGACAAACACATCATCAAATTTGTCGCATTCCTGAAGAATTGAATTAACAAGAGTATCGCAAATAACAGAATTTCCCCAGACCCTCATGTACTTTTATTCTTTCTTGTACCTCTTCACCTTTTCCATGATGTAGTTGGTTAGATCTTGGAACATCAAAGGGTACCTTTTTTCGTTGTTTACATATTCAACTCTGTCTTCAGGCTCCATCTTATGGAATGCTTGCCAATCAATGTTTTTCCCGTTTTGCAGTATTTTCATTACGTTGGTGATTCCAATCGATTCGTTTCGGACCATGATACTGAACTTCTCCGTCATTTCGTATTATTTGTGGTGCACACCGAATGTTTTGTTCTTGAAGACCGCCTTGTGGTCCTTCTCTCCGAACAGAATATACGACCCAATATCGTAGTAGGAATGTTGGTTGATCTATTTCAGAATAGTTGGGTCTTGAAAGGTAATCACATCTTCAGGACTGACCTCAGGAAGGGTCTTGTAGCTCTTGATTTACTCCTACTCATAGAACCGCAAACGATAAAGACGACGCAGATAGGCAGTCACCAACTCTTTACGAATGCTTGGAGACTTTATTTTTGTTAAATTTTTCTTTAGGAGATCGATTTAGACAGCTTCCTCGATCTTGGGAAGAGCCGATGACATGTATTTTTTGAAAGAATCGGCAGGTTCATACTTTTTACGGTCAGTAGCAAGTGGTAGTGCTTGTCCAGCCAGCCGATTCTTGACCACCAGCTCAACAAAACCCGAACGCATGGTTAATTATAAATGTTAAATGATAATTGAGCTCATATCATCGCTATCTCTCCAAAAAAATATA
>Ga0210025_1003329_pt1 | contig 14686 bp, 13 predicted proteins | sample CryGeyme20150102_FD_183989 | JGI IMG/M metagenome (GOLD analysis project Ga0210025, IMG submission 183989) | Groundwater microbial communities from Crystal Geyser aquifers in Utah, USA - Crystal Geyser metaG 2015-0102 (SPAdes) (version 2) | ecosystem: Environmental > Aquatic > Deep subsurface >...
ACCGTCGTTCCGGTACGACTCTGCGAACGAGTCTTGATGATAGACGTCGTCGTCTTAGAGGGCTTGAGGGTCTTGGTAAGGGCCATGGTGGAATGAGTTGAAGGTAAAGGGGTGGGTGTTATTCCTGTGGAATAAAGGCAACAAAAATAAAAGGGTTTCAGTAGTTTGGTATATTGCAAAAAACAATGAATACAAACTGAATTCGAAGTACAGGAGATACTTCCATGGTACTGGCATCAACAATACGGTTGCCAAGTGCTTCGCATCGGTTTACATGTACTGGGTTGTACATGAATCGTAGTAGGTGTCAGGAAGATACCGGACCGTTGGGTGTTCCCATTCAAAGCATCTGCGGCAGATGGCAGATGTTTCAGCCGGTGAATGGGGGTCGGTGTCAGCTTGAGTGTCCAGTACTTAGGAGAAGGGGTGGGGCCTGGACAGATGTCGGTGTCCAGGTGCGCGATGCGGAGTAGTCTGTCTCCTGCGAGGTGTTGGTTGCGAACCGCGGTTGGTCGTCGTTCCTGCAGGAGCAGGAGTAGCCTCAATGGGATTTGGTGTCCTACAAGGCATGTCATCGCAGGAACGATGAGTCCTTGTCCGGTAGTGGGAGGATTCCTGTGAAGGTTGTATCTCCAGTGGTTCCAGTAGTTGAAGCGTCCTTCAACTTGTGTCCGGTCCTGCGGGTCAATGGCTTGCTGGAACAAGACCAATGTCCATGTGGCAGGGGTTCCATTGTCGTCTGTAGTAGACTGTAGGCTTGTCGTTCCTTTCGGGTTGACATGTAGATGTGGTTGGTGGATGGAAAGGCACAACTTGTGCTTCTTCCATTTGGTTTGGCGAGCGAACGACGAAGAGGGTCTCTCGCATGTGGTGATTCCTCGTCTCCGGTAGCGTGGAAGCGAGGATGATGTCCCTTTGTTGCTCCTGTAGTAGGAGAAGGGCAAGTTAACTTGGGTGTACGGCCGTTGGCTGTAGTAGCCATGGCCAAAGTCTCCAAAGCTTTGTGGTTGATTCATTTGATGATGATGAACCAAATCGATCCTCCGGTTGCAACACTGGCTCCTATGGAACCGGTCGTCGCCTCCGGTTGCTCACATGCGGACTACAGGGGTCTGTAGTGCCTGCTTGAGGGGCTTGTTAACCAGTGGAAAGCCGGCTTCAAGAGTGCCATGGTGGCTGATAACACGTAAAAAGCTAGTGTGGAGACTACATGAATATTAGAGTAAATATTGAATATTATGGTAATAGTAGGAGTAAAACTAGTGGTCCTGTGTGTATAGGAAGCAGGCATAGGCACACGACCTAATAGAGTAAGACCTAACTCCTGAGTCCTATCATAGTCCCTAATATGAGACAAGGTAAACTGCCGTAGTCCACCTGGGCTTAATTTGGAACAGTTAGTCTCCTAAAATAGTGATACTAAAAGCACATGAAATGACACAAACACCCTTTTTTTAGCCACCAGGTATGCAGGGGTCTTACGTAAGTAATAACCCTGCTTATTATGTGTCATACTGTCTTCAAAGCTTTTCGTCTGATCAAGTTTAACTAAAACCGAAATAAGACGAAAGACCTCTAAGAGCCAGCCACCCTTTACACTAGTTTCGTTGGCCTGAAAGCTTCTTTCCGGCGAAATACTCATCGTGTACCTACAGCTTCAGCCTTGGATGGGAAAGATAATTTCCAAGAGTCTGACATTCTTGTTTGTCGTTTCTTTGACAGCATTTTCTTTCTCGAGGGGTTTCTCGCAATTAAAGCAATTGCCTCTTCTCCTGCCACAAGAAATAGAAGAAGCCACCTCCAACCTCGGTGTAGTTACTGATAGTGAACTACAAAATCTCCGCGAGAGGATAGAGAAAATCGAAGAGCATCTTCAAGAGCATAATGGCAGACTTGCTGCGAAGGAGGACACTTTTGCAAGTACGAAGGAATCAACCACAAGCAGAGAGAGAAACAGGGAAGTAGACATCAACCCCGACGTGTTTGAGCCTTCCTGGACCCTCCAAGACTATGCCAACTTACCGCAGCACACACGACCCAGGCACGTATGGTTGCGAAATTGTGTAAGATCTCTCGCCAACGACACTGAAATTGTCAAGCCGTTTCGACCTGGAATACGATTGTATGCATTAGGAGATTGTATCCGTCGATGCGTCAAATGTGGATGTGGTGGGAATCAAAGCTTAAAATGCACAGACGAAACAGAAAAAATTTACAGCGGAACTATGGCAGCATCTTATCAGCGTTTGTCTTGTCCGGAAACAAATAACTACTCAGCAATTGACGAAATTTTTGCGGATTTCAGTGGCCGAAAAGGATTTCACAAACCAGATCCCGAGGCAGTTGTGATCCACCTGAGGTTAGGAGATGTCATTGAATACTCCTCCACGAGTGCTGAGAGTTTTTTGATTAGTGGTGGAGTTGGCAACCATCCAAACAGCAAAAAGAAAAATCAACATAAACGACCTCTCAAGACAGTACGCGGCTTTGATGAATATTTGGATCTTATAAATAGCGCAAACGCATCCAAAGTTGTTATTATCGGAGGCTCCCACAAACCCTTACTCTACCAAAAAAGTAGAGTATATGCTAATTGCTTGTCTAGGGGCCTAGCCAAGGCAGGAAAGCAAGTTGAAATGTACTTGGATAACGGAGATGCTGATCAAGATTTTTTCTTCTTGAGTAATGCAAAAAAAGTGATCGTTTCTACTGGAGGATACTCTAATCTCATTGGCAACTTGACGGAAAGGTATGGTGGCCATGTACTTGGAGGAGTATTTTATTGAAGGCTTACCAGTAGTATTATGGAGTGGTCTGTTAACATTCTGTTTTGCATGACGCATTAACTTTCTCAAAAGCTTATCATGGTAAATACTAAAGATTGGATATTGGAATATTGAACTTTACATAACTTGTTTTTCCGTTGGTTGAAACGAAGCGGTGCATGCTATCATAGATCTGAAAGTTCTTTAGTAGGTTTCAAATTGCACTGTTTGGGCTGATACCACAGGGGCCATTGCCACATTGCGAGCCGTACCAAAGGAAGGAATAGAATGGGTTTCTACGGGCAAGATCTTTTGGTGCGCCCAATATTTGCTTGGTATGTCTGCCACTATGTCATTAGCTATCTACTACTAGACTGTTGTTGCCTTGCTACACGGATCAATCAAACAATATTGAATGGCGGGTTAAAAATCGGCTAATAATATGGCTGGCTTGTCAAAAAACTATACAGTAGTAAGGTATCAACAAATAATTCGGACGCATTCTATTTCACATGAAACACAACATTATTGTTTTCGTTTTTGTTTGCATGACTCAACTCTACTCAGTCCCGAGTGAATTTGGCTGACCCTCCTGGGCTATTTTGATGGCGTTCTCGCCATATGTTTACAAGCTGTGATGATCAGACACACGCCGAACATGCCACATACCATCAACCATCAAGCACTGATTCAACCTGTTTACATTAATTCAGATAAATATTGCAGATAAATATTGATAGAAGTAAGTTGAAAGGCAAAAATTGCTCCATTATCTTCTATAGCTTGGTTCTCAACATTGAAAAAGAAGTGAACTAGACTACTGCAGTAGGAAAAACACAGCCGGCAGTCGCAGGTCGCAGCAAATCAGATTTTTCCGCAATTTGGTTACTTCTTTGTTTCCCGCCTTTATTTGCCAGACCGACAAACTGTCTTTCCAGTTTCTTTTTGTTTGTAAACCAACTCTCTAGACGCTGCTCTTGCAGTTTGGATATTCAAATCCATGACTCTCTCATTCTGCATAAGCCTATTTGCTGCAGCATTTGCCGAGTGTAAGCTCTATTTTAAATGTGGTATCAGGTTACCACCACACCTCAAAAAGAGTTTCCTTATCTTTGCAACTATGTCCAGCTTCCTTCTCGTCTATTCACCAAATCTCTCGGGACTTACTTCAATTAGGTTAGGGACAAATGTTTTTAATAATAAGCTTATTCACGCGCAAGATGAGCTTAAGAAGCTAGATTTGTGGGAACATGGAAACCTTTTTGTGAACAACAGTCTATATCACTTTTCCCCTGCACAGGCATCAGTAATTAATCTCCTAGCAGATTACGCCCGCCAGCATGGAAACTATGCACAAACTCTACCAGCAAAAACGCAAAAATACGTTCGAGGGATTTATTCCTGCCCCCATCAAGCTGGAAACAGGCTGACTCATTTTTTAAATGCATTTGCCTTCGCTGTTGTGACTAATAGAACACTTCTATGGGAGTATTGCTCCGACAGTCATCATTTCTGCCCCATGCATGGAAGCATAAGGGATTGCGAGAAAGTGCTGCATAGAGCTCCATGGATTCAATCTTACGAAGAAATTATTGGAGCCAGTGACAAGCCTTTGGGCAATGATATCGAGCCATCGCCCTATAATGCGCTCTCAGGTACCAATTCTCTACTTGATCAAATTAAAGAAAGGCGCGAAGTGCTATTTGACCAGCAGCCAGAAAAAGTTCTTGACTTCGGTGTGCTCGAATTTCAGACAGCTGCCTTAGCAGAGGCAAACCAATCCCTCTCAGCAGGGGCACTGAGTGTAGCAAATCAGCTATTTGCGGCTGGAATGTCCTTTGCTTATGGGGCACTCTTTCACATGGTCTTTCGCTTTCACCAAAGGGTTATGCCTTCTCAGATATACATGACAAAGCACATTCAATTTGTGAAATCAGGGGGGTTGACTGTGGCAATCCACTCCCGCCACACAGATCAAGTTGATGATGGATCTAGAATTGAAGGAGAGAGACAATGTATAGCACAGGTTATCTCGTCCAGAGGAAACTGCAGCATCAATATCATGTCGGATCGGTCAGAAACAATTAAAAGACTCGTCAACTTTTCAACAATTGAATATGGCTGCGATAGTATTGTTGCTGAGCACCAGATGGGTTCCTCCCTTCTTCAAGAGCACGGAGCATATGCAGGAGTTGGTCTGTTCCAAGGTTTGTTGTGCAGTGTGCGGCATGAAATGTCATTTCAAACTCACCACCACTAACATATTTTTGCCATTTAGACTTAGCCATGGCTCAGCATACTAGCCATGCTGTGATAATCACACCACCCAGTAGCGTTTCATCACTATTGACGTCACTGGTAACTTTCAAAAGAGCGGAAATGCTGGATGTTGGGAAGTTCCCACCCCTGGTTATATGTATGGTTTGGAGGGGGGCGGATACTTGCCAGTGTCAAACAAGTATTGATTGAAGCTTTCCCCATTTGTGTTGCAATAGCAAAGTACGTCGACCTACGTGGTTGCCAGGTAGAGATAGCTTGCCCTTGACATGGAGGATTTCGGGCAAGGTTTTTCCCAAAGGGCTCTTGCGCCTCCATCCAATGCCATTGAATGCAAACAAAAGCAACTGGTCACATCAAGACCAAAATAATCGAGTTACTACGCAAGAGCTTGATACTAAGAAACTGCACTGAGGTGAGTACTACTACTAAGAGCTCACTTCCCCCTTGCTATTTGGTGAAGGTATGCCTCCAAGTTGCTTTCATTGGAAACAAAATTGTACTGTGCAAAGCAAAGTTCTTTGGTTTGTTCCATCCAGTTCACGCAATATTCGTGACATTAGAGAAGATTTCATGGACTCCTTAGTCTTGGTTGACTTGATGAATTCATCATGGTCAAAGTTTGGTGCTGATAGTACTAATAAGCTTGTGTTGCATGAATAGTAATAATTATTATTTAAGAAGAAACTGGAACGTCTAATTGTCTAATTTACTGGGATCACAACTATGGTGGCGCCAAGGTTAGCCTAGGGCAACCATTGGCACCCCAAAGGGTGACAGAGTTGATCACCCCTCCAAGGAGGATGGGATCAGCTATTTAAATTGGGTGACATGCAATCCGGGGTTTGAGTTACAATTCATAATATTATGTTACTTCTACCAATCCAGGCTTTGCTCTAACTCATGATGCGTTCAATTTTTTGTTCTACCCAATTTTGCTCGCGCACAAACTTCATGATAATTCCTTTTCCAGTATCGTCCACCTGGGCCTTTTATAGTTTGCACCAGCTAAACTACCGGTAACTGTAGTAGTACGTCCTGAACTTTTTACTGTAGTTTGGAGGAAAAGCTCGCAGTTGCATCTTGTGTTGCCATCTTGCTATTATTAATAAAGACCAGCCACAGACAGCTGTAGTGTTTACTATTGAGTACTCCGAGCACAGTACTAAAACCCAATCCAACACACCTGTCAGCGCTCCTAAACAAAAAGATGGCGACCGGCGGCGTAAATCTCTCGAAAGAGTTCTTTGAATTGCTTAAGGCGATTGGTGAATCCAAGTCTAAGCAAGAGGAAGACCGTATCATCGCCAAGGAAGTGATTCGTCTCAAGCAAAAGCTGGAGCCTTCCGGTGGTCCACCAGGCAGCGGCAACAGCGGCGGCGGCAACCAGTTATCTTCCAAAAAGAAAGCCAAAGAATTCCTCGTCCGAATGCTATACGTCGAGATGCTAGGTACTTCTAGCGCATTTGGATACATCAAAGCGGTTGAGATGGCGGCCTCGTCCTCGCTGTACCACAAACGCACCGGATATTTGGTCTGTGCTGCCTGTTTGAGCCCAGAACACGAATTTCGTTTCATGCTGGTCAACCAGATGCAACGGGATCTTCAGTCCTCCAACGTGTTGGAGATTTGTGGAGGAATTCTGGCAGCATCGGCCTTGATTACCGAAGATATGGTGCCGGCTGTGGCCGGAGAAGTAGCCAAGCTTACGCAGCACGACAGCGATACTGTACGCAAAAAGGCCATTCTGGCGCTTCACCGTTTCTACCAGTTGGCCCCCGAGACAGTCACGAGGGAAGACCTCGTAGAGAAGCTGAGAAAGGTGCTATGTGATAGAGATCCGTCCGTCATGGGATCCGGCTTGAACGTCATTGAGGCACTCGCTGCAGAAGATGCTACTGTATTCAAAGACCTCATTCCGTCTTTGGTCAGTATTCTCAAACAGATCGGAGAGCACCGTCTGCCTTCTGAATTTGACTATCACCGGGTACCAGCGCCGTGGCTGCAAATGAAATTGGTACGTTAAGAGAGGGAGAGTGCGCGTGTATCTTTTGGTAATTGCATTTATGGTAATTGCATTTAGGAATGATTTGGCGTCTAAAACTTTGCTACCGCTACTGCTCAGGTGAGAATCCTAGGTATTCTTGGAAAAGCCGACGCTACAGCCAGTTCAGGCATGTACGAAATATTGTTGGATTGTATGACCAAATCTGACGTAGGGGTTAATGCCGGATATTCTGTTGTTTATGAATGCGTCAAGACCATTGCCATAATTTACCCCAATCCGAAGCTTTTGGATGCAGCAGGAGATGCGATTTCACGATTTATACGCAGTCGTTCCCACAATTTAAAGTATCTGGCTGTCAATGGACTCGCTATGATTGTTGAGGCCAATCCACAATATGCGGCTCAGCACCAACTGGCTGTTATGGATTGCCTGGAAGAGTAAGCAACATGCCTGTCTCGAGTAATTGACGTGTTTTAGTTGCGTTCATCCAGTAACACTCACAACACAGTTGATCTCTTGCTCGTACTAGCCCTGACGAAACCCTTCAGAGAAAAACTTTAGATTTGCTTTACCGCATGACAAATCCTGTCAATGTTGAATTTATTACAGAACGCCTTTTGGATTTCTTGCGCGGTACCACGGACTTGTTTCTGAAAAACATTCTTACCAAGCGAGTCTGTTCCGTTGCCGAACGATATGCCCCAAACAATCAGTGGTACATTCGAACTATTACACAACTTTTTGAAGTATCCGGAGATATGGTTAAGCAGGAGGTTGCACAGAATTTGATGACCTTGATTGCAGAGGGCACGGGCGACAGCGAGGAGGCAGATATGTTGTTGCGCCAGAATGCTGTGGAGCTCTACGTGGGATTGCTTCGGGATAAGCCAGGCACAGCAACGAAATTGCCGCGCATTCTACTGGAAACCATTGCTTGGTGCCTGGGAGAATATGGATACCTGAGCGCTGTGTGCAGCTTGGACGATGTATTGCGAGAATTGTGTACTCTGGCTATGACCAAAGCACGGTTGGCTACAAGCACTCGTAAATTTCTATTGAGTGCTATCATGAAGCTGGTGGCACAGGCTGGTACTTGCCCCCCGCATGCGGCAGCCGTGATCGACGATTACACACGATCAAGAGATGTGGATCTACAGCAACGGTGCCTGGAATTCCAGACTATGTTGACGACAGCCCCTCAGATTTTGGGGGACGTCTTTCCTGTCGATGCAAGTGCTGAGGATGTTGAAATGGACAGCACTCTCTCCTTCTTAAATGGATACGTGAATATGGCACTCTCCAGCGGTGCTCGTCCCTACGAAAAACCTGAAGAAGATGATGATGACGACGATTTGTATGATGGAACGGGTTTAGCCGAATCCTCGGGCTTCAAAATGACCCCCTATGAAAAGCCTCAGACACCATCCTCTATGGCAACCCTCAGTGGTATGGGAAGCCACAAAAATATGCCCAGCGTTCCTGGAGTTTCCTTGCCACCCGGTTCTGCTTATGGTGTGTCAGCAGGAGCTGCAAAGGTGCAGCAAATTCCAGCAGCAGCTGGAGAAGGGCTTACACTTAACACTCGCAATGTTGCAAACGTCTGGGGTAAGGGTGGCATGGGAGGAGGAGCATCACAATCTTCTACTTCCGTGGTGCTAGCAGCTCCTGCTGCGTTCTCTTACGCGAATGATGCCAGCAGCAACCCCTATACTTCAGAGGTGCTTGCAAGTGCTCCAGACCCACCAAAAAGTAAGGAGCAACTAGAGAAGGAGCGGAAAGCTGCCATGCTGTTTGGTGGCGTTGTGCCAGGAGCAGCACCTCCGACCGCACCAGGAGCACCGCCTCCTCCGATCGCGGAAGCTTCAATTAAATCCACAACTAATGCCTCAGCACCTGTGCCGCCGCCACCGCCTGAAGCTGATCTCCTTGACATGTCCATGTGGGATGCGCCAGTCCCATCTACTGCATCTGCTGTCGATGATATCTTTGGTTCAGCACCAGTGCCTCTGTCTACTAACCTGCCTCCTGCTGCTCCGGCAGTCGAAACGGTGTCCGATGAAGTAGAACAAAAGGATGAATCCTCGTCTGCAAAAGAAATGGTGGGTGCTCGCACCCCTCAAGCTACTGAAATTGACCCCTTTTCTGCGGAAGGGCTGCTGGTCGACGTGCAGGATGCACCGTTGGCATCTCTTTCCACGGTCCAGAGCAAATTTGAGTATAATGGTGTCCCTCTTGCTCGCATGAACATTACAACGTCTCAGTTTGGCCAACAATGGGGATCTTGCAAGTCTGTTTCGCCTTTTGAGATTCAATCCTCCAAAATTGCTACCTTGGAGGATTTCATGAATGTCTGCCAAAATGTTGGTGCACATAATGTAGAAGCAATTACTTCAACAAACGAGGGAATTTGCGCTGGCATGATTGGAGGTACGCACGTGATTCTGGTTCACGGAAAGATCAGTCCAAATTCGGTAGGTGGTAGCAAGTTGAGTGTGACCGTCAAGGGCACAGATCCGGGAGCGTCCGGCGCACTTGCAATGTATTTGCAGACGATGCTTCGTTGATAGTACTAGTTTGAACTTTGGATAGCATCGCTGAATATCATTATTTTGATGCGGTGAGCATGTAGATTCGGATTGACATCGGCGAAGTCTGCCTAGTAGCTTAGTAACCAGGCAGCCCTCTAATTCTATTAGATGACAGCCACAGCCCTGAAGCAGTCAATTATACTGCGCAGTGCGGTAATTCAAATATTATACTGGTAATTAAAGGTTGAAGGCATCCAAATCCATCTCAAATAGGTCAAAATTCACATCTCCCGTACATGTACTTCTTGGAAAACTGTCTACATTCGAGTGCTGTGAGCTGTGACGCATGTAGCGTTCCCTTGGACGTGTTGACAGTTGCAATGTCTTTCCTGCCTGAGCCTGGGGAAAGTCTGATTTTGCGTTGGTCTTACTCACAAATGAGATTAAAAACGGCTTCCCCTGTCCGTATTGTTTGAGGAACGAAGTTAATCATTGGAACAACTGTCTAGAATGACATTGCTAAGAAGAAAGGTCCCTTCTTATCAGAAATCAGGGCATTATCATTGGAAACTTGCAGTGTTAATCTTGGCAGCTTTTCTTATTATTCAGCCAAGGAAAAGTCATGAGGTTTCAAATGAGACACTGGATCTATTCAAGGTGGAACCATCTGGAATCGACACAAGTCGAAACCCAGGCAACGCGTCGCATTATGGCGACGATATCTCTTTATCTTCTGTAGTTAGCATTGGACAACATCCAAAAGAGTTATCCTGGCCAAAGTCACAACGATTCCACGATGGAAGCAGTCAAATCAGTAAAATGGTGCTCATGCATACTGATGCGACAAAAGAAACGTCTATTCCACTATCGGAACCAATACCACCTGGAGCTCTCAAGGCAGTGATTGAAACGGATGTACCAACTCTCTATGGCCTGCCGATCACGTCTGCTAATCACACGCATGAATTCAACTTCTATTTGGATCGAGCGACAGAATTCAACGAGTACTTTTGCGTTTCCTGGGATGTTAATGCCGACGAGTGGTGGACACATCACCCAGAATGGGAAGCAGGAAAGGAAAACGATACTCATTATTGCTTTCAAGAGATTAAAGATGAGGATAGACGCTCTCTATATCGGAAGATTTACCGTCAGAACTTTCAGGGAAACTGCAGCAACGTTTACACCAAGCGCATGTGGAATTCCGGGTGGTAAGTCATTTACCTGTATACTATTGTAATTCTTTTGTCGTGAGGTTCCATAGTAACGACGTTCTTGCCTTGTCATCTTGCTTGGTGCACCAGGAACGCAGATTTTTCGAACGTTATTGATGGCCTGAAACATGCCGTCAAAAGCAAAACTCCGGTCCAGGTTGTGGAGAAGCCATGGCATTATGCCCACCCAGGTAGGCGAGCTGATATGTTGTCTCGCACACTAATGTGTTTGTTCACAGAGTTCTCATGTCGGACTCATAACTTTACTTACTTGTCCGTGTACCCATGTTGTCAAAGCTCGCAAACCCACCCCGGACAACAAAAATACACCACCGGCTTGTCCGCGCAAAAACATGTTTTGCTACTTTTTGCCCATAAGCAACTGCCCAGGAGACAAACTTGGTGCGGGTGACGGAATCATTGAAAGGCCCTCAAAAGCTAGTGTGGCTGAGTACTATTATGATTTCGCTCAGAGGCGACAAGCTTGGCTTCGGAAACGAATCCATGACTACGCCAGGCAGCACAACTTTAAAACTCCTTGTACTGCAATTCATGTTCGAAGAGGTGACGTTGTCTTGCACGGTGGTAACCACAAGCGCCGATATCACCCCATTGCTGAGTATGTCAATGCCACGCCAAAAATCCATCCCAATGTGTACTTGTTGACAGATGATAAGAATGCTATCGCAGAAGCACAGGCGGAATTTCCAAAGCTTAACTGGATGTATGTAGAGCGACCGAGATACAAAGCTTCAGAAGGAGGCTGGGAGAAACATATCCCATCTAATGATCCTGTATTTGAAGTGACAGCCCTGCTAGCGGAACTATACTTGGCGCGGATGTGTGACTCCTTCATACATGGGAGCAGTGGATTTTCGAAGCGAATATATCGGGAAATGCTGAAATCAGGGCGACAAAACATTCGAACAATCAACATAGACTCATATTTACCCAAAAGCGCAGTGTTTAATAAAAAACACGCAAACACTGTCAATTTGTCACACAAATATGATGCAGAAGTTTTGTCGGCGGGGAATAACGTTAAATAAAACACTCTCGAGTAAAATGGCAGTTGATGCCAGTTTTGGCTTGTTGTTATTGTTGTTATGTTGGAATTGACAGCAATTAAGAAAATGGCGTATTCGGTAGAAGCTATTGAAAGAGCAGCAAAAGAAATGACTGTTTCAACAATCTCCAATTCGAAGAGCAGCAAGTGCGGGAGTAAACTCCTCTGCGGGAGTCACCTTGCATTGTTTCTGAGAAAAATGGTCTCACATGAGTAAGTAACTCATGATTTACTTCATTTACTAAAGGCTAGCTAAAAGCTAAAAAGGCAAGCGGGTGAAACCACAAGGGCCCACTTTCGTTGTAGGACGGAAAGCATCCTTTCAAAGCACTGGCTAAGCAAGCGCCGTGAGGTCCCAACTGGCTTAGTCGCTGTACCAAATCTCATGAGCTAACAAATAATGCTTTGTGGTGTGGCCGTTCCCTGTAGGGAGGCACGCATCCACAATCTGGTAATGCACCAGTAGGTCCAAGACCAGGATGTCGAAGTACAGCCTAATGGCTGCCCTCAGTGCCTAAGATACACTAAACAATCAATAGGATAACTTCACAATGATTTAGTCAAAATCGCTTTATAATAAAAAGCCTTTTTTTGTTGCATCAACATTTTCAATAAATTGTGAGCAAGTTGAGTTCTTTTTACTCCTTCACAGGAAGTTGAGGCGGGGTTATGTTGTTGTTGGGAATCAACTGGATTCAGAGCATAATCCAGAACACAAAGAAACTATCAAAAGAGATGCCTGCTTTTGGGTTGACTGTTCTCACAGCTGGAAGCAATGACTAAAGGAGATATCGTATCGTCTCTCGCCGTCCAACAATAGGATAGAAAAGCAGGAGAACCGTTCAATATCTCTTGGACTTGATTCCACATCCAGAAGTTACGCAAGAGGGAATAGAGCGGGCGCTGCTGCGTCTCTTTCCGAATGCCCCATTAGTTAGAAGTGCCTACTGCTCCAAGCCAACTTTTCTAACGGCTAACCAAGATTGCCTATAGTGATCCAATGACTAAAGAAGGTATCGTATTGTCTCTCGTCGTCTGCAATTCTTCTGAAACGCGTGTGTCCCGCAGACCTTTTAGCGACATCGAAGATCAAACTATGAAAGCTTGCATGTCGATTTTTTTGCGGGAATACATCGCCTACCAAATAAATTACCAGCTATGGTGGTCAGACCCACACCGTTCTTCAGCCGAAAGAACTGGTAGGGACGCAAGCGATGGTGTCTATCATCAGGATCCGTTTCGTAGCGAAATCTTTCCTGAAAGCCACAGGCCCACCATCGCCTATTGTTGGGACAATTGGGAAAGTTCCAGCCAGGACGATGATCAGGTCCCTTGGCTTCATCACAGCAAACATCGGGACCATAGACCGCATCTAATTCGATCACATCGTTGAACCCATCCTCTTCTCGCAAATGAGCCAAAGCATACTCGGATGTATTCATGCCTTGAAGGTCCGAGTGATGAGGTAAGGGTTGCAACCGATGCGGGGCAAGTATGTGGCCGTGATCAAGAGCATTTTTTAACTGTTGCAGAGAATTTGGCCGGGACTGTAGAATGGAATCAGGCTCTGTCAAAGCCACATATTTCCAGTTGGAATGAGGGTAAGATTCTCCAAACCACACTTTCAGATAAAGCTTCTCTTCAGAATCAAGAGAAGCATGACTACGTTGAGCCAAAGTGAACGCTTTGTAAGCTCCCATCAGGCATGCTCGCGGCATATTTCGCTTGACATTTGAATTGTACTGTTCCTGAGTTGCCTCATAAAAGTTGACCTCCATGTGTCCAATTTTGGTAGCAAATCTGCCAACAGGGTTGTGCTCTCGCTTCAAGGAAGGTATCGTTTTCAAGAGGTACGCGAAAGATTTTTCCACGAGTGCCCGGTCGTCGGCACTTGGTGCTACCACTACAACACGACCTATTTCGGCTCTCCGAAGAGATTCCAGTGTAGCGGCTAAGGATACCACGGTCAGATTTTTTGATATCTCGGCATCCCCAAAATCCAAAAACGCGATCATGGCCAAGGCATTCGCGAAGGTAGGTTGCCGATCCTCTGATGAAAAGTGAGGAAAATAGCCCGGAGTAGGCCTCGTGAGATAACTGTTAAGTTTATTGATGATGGTCTGATAGGCGGCGGGATTTCTCTTGTAGTCAAGAATCTTCCACCATTTGCTCAAATGCTCTACTGAGAAGTCCAAAAGATCCAATGTCAAAAGCAATTTATCTCGCTTGGGTCCTTCGACGTAAGCTTGAAACGCCGCTTCCTCGCACGTATCTACGTCATGTTTCATTGTCATGAATTCTTCCCTTGTCTGTAACCAGCTTGCACTAAATGGGTCCTTGATGTTGAGTTGAGAGGAATCGAGAAAATAGACTGGATTTCCTGATGTAATATTTTCTGGTACTTTTCCCCGGATCCCTCGCAGCGGTCCATCGTAAAAATACTGCATTCCGAAGTCTCCGCCGCCCCCGAAAGATTCATTTTCGCCTGTGTTTGGACCCATTTTCAGCATAATATAATCTAGGTCTCCTTCTCTTCGTTTGTTTACTATACGTATCGCTGTAACAGTTAAAAAAGAAAGGAACACTGTGACTAGCAAAGGAAAGCGTGCCAAGAACCCTAGATGTTTGCTGGTTTTCCTGTGGTTGAGACTGTGCCCAATCGTTGAAATGGTGGTACTAGGTCTTGAAGATGGCAAAAACATATCTTGTAAGTACCTTCAGCTCAACAGCTTGTAAATTTGGTTTAATTTGTGATCAAGGAGCGCGGGCAACCTTTTTTCTCGCTTAAGATTCACTACTGAACACGGACTTTTCAACACGTAAACCGT
>Ga0210025_1003335_pt1 | contig 14651 bp, 8 predicted proteins | sample CryGeyme20150102_FD_183989 | JGI IMG/M metagenome (GOLD analysis project Ga0210025, IMG submission 183989) | Groundwater microbial communities from Crystal Geyser aquifers in Utah, USA - Crystal Geyser metaG 2015-0102 (SPAdes) (version 2) | ecosystem: Environmental > Aquatic > Deep subsurface >...
ACGAAGAGCTTCATTCGTCGCGTCCATAGCTTCTTCAAGCTTGTCACTCTGAATATACAAAATTGATAAGCGAAACATAGTTGTCGCCAATTTACGATTAGTTGCGTCGTCATCTGCTCCTTCGGACTCTAATTGCTCTACAAGTTGCTCGTGTCGTTCGACTTCATTGGCAAGAGTGGTCTTGGCTTCCACGGCCTGATTCTTCTTCTTCTCCGGAGAAGGCGTGGCTGTCAACACTTCCGATGGAAAAGCACTTTTATTTAAGAGAGCAGCATCCTTAGGAATTTCGGGTGGGACCAATATAGCGGGAGAAATTGGAGAGTTGTCATCTTGGAACAAGTGAATATTTCCACAGGGAGTTCCGACTAAATCATCGGCAGTTGTTGTGGTCGCCGCCAATACAGCAGCAGCAGCTGGAAGCGATACGTTCTTTTGAACGTTGACGTCGTCTTCTTCGTCATCGTCCGAGTCAAAGTCTAGAGGTTGAGACTTGACTTGCTGGTGGATAGCTTTGGCAGAAAGAAACCCTTCGGCAGCCTCTACCGCTTGGTTGAGATATGTGTTAGCTGGAAACCAACCGTCCAATCTGCCACCCGTCAATCCCAGTTGTCCCCACCATTGACTAGTGCTCTTGGAAGATCCAACCTTGTAGTCATCTTGCAAGAAAGTAATTTGGGACACGGCATCTTGGTCGAACGATGGAGAGGGCATGGAGAGAAATTGAATAGGTCTATTGGGGGCGTTGATCAAGTCCTCGTCGAATTCGTCGTCCGCTTCTTGTGGTGGCGCCTGCTCTGTGGGAGAAACCTCGTCAGCTTCCTTCGCTTCTGCGCATTTTTCTTGGGAATCGTTAGAGGGTAACGTGTCAAAGCCTCGCCCATTTTTGTTCATTCGGCGGCGGCGGCGAATGGAATTCGAGAGAGCCCTGACGATGCGGTGACTAGGCGACGGCGAAGGCGTGTGGCGCTTCTTTTTGGTTGGTGTCGAGAGATTAGTCGGAGAGTCTTTCTCCGATGATAAACGTTCATTGGTTTCCACGCGGAGTGATGGACTGATATGTTTGTCGCGAAAAGGGTTGGAAGAAACCGGAGGGGCGTCTCCTGATAATGGAGAATCCCGAGTTCCCGATGACGACGAAACAGGCTGCCCTTCGTAAGCTTGGCCCGGCTGACGAACATCCTCGCATAATTTGTCCTGTTGGTGCGGATTGCTGGTAGTGACAAAGTCCTTTCGAGCGACAAGTTCATGATGCTGTTGAGCAACATGGTGCATGCCTGGTCCCAGAGGATAGAAAGCACCTTTGCCGTACGACTCCACAGAGTCTTCTTCATCTGATGTAAGAATGTCCTCTTCCGCGAACCGCGTGTAACCTCCTGATTCTGAATCACCACTGTAAGATGGCGACTTATTCCCTTCGCTCAAGGCATCCTCTTCAAACTCATCGTAGCCTTCAAAGGGATCAGAGCTGGCGTCATCATTTTCTCCAGATGGCATTCTGTTGTCTTTCAATAACAACCCATTGGTGTTAACTCCATCTTTCAACTCCTGCCCTTCTGGCGAGGCACTTGACAAGCACTGCACAGGAAAGGGCGAAGTTGACGATGAAGTCGATGCAGAAGTAGGCGAGAGCCGACATGACAACCTTGGAAGCATCTGAGTCTGGTCCTGTATTGGTGGTGGTGGTAATAGCGCTGCTTGATCGGTATCATGCTCGTCGTACGTTTGCTGAAGCAAAGATGGAAGTTGTTTTGCCTTCTTGTAGGTAGCAGAAGCATTCGTCAAGGATGACGACGATGATCGTCCAAGGGAAGGGGTCAAATCTGACTCGTTGGAACTGTCAAGTTGCGTCCTGTAGACAGGTAACATCGGATAGCCTCCGCCGCTTCGTCCTTCGACCGGGGAGCTGGTTGAACTCCTCCGAGAGCCTTCATCAAACGGACGGTCAACGCTCGAAGCCTGCGATAGCGATGCCCCGTCAAAATGATGCTGCGTGGACCTGGCAGCGCCTTGCGACTTTTCAGGACGTCTTGGCGATGGTGAATTGGGCGGAAGATCAATATCGATATCCAATCCCAACAAGACAGACGAGACAACGTCTGATTCAGACTTGCTGCCGTCCTCTTGCAAGAGGGTAGTGGGAGAACTACCAAAGCGTTTCATGATAATATCCTTGGCACGTGCCACTTGAAAGGAGTCATTCGGCGAGAGTGTGGCATCACCGCCTAGCGGAGCATTTCTGGACGTCGGCTTGACGGGTGTTTGACGCTGGCTGCTAACGCTGCTTTGAGTTGCAAGACTGCCTAATGATCGTGTGTCTGCACTTTGATTATCCTCGATCCATTGCGGAGAAGCTGGTGGTGGCTTTAGAGGCAATGATGAGGTTTTGATGGCAGGACTCTTCGGCGAGTCCACTTGTATCATGTCATAGCGTGTCATTTTGGGTGGTGAACTGCGACTTTCTGACAATGCCAATGAAGTAGGCGACAACACTGCTGCCACGGCATCCTTTGTTATTCGAGTCAGGCTGCTGTTCCCGTTGCTGTTACTCCGGCTATGACCAGATCGGTTTGATTGACCATGAGTTCTGGTACGACTCTTGCTTTGCGATCTCTGCTCGCATCGATTTTTTCCTCTGCTCGCCAAGGATGCCTTCTGTTCTTGTTTTTGACAAAACTCCACGTGCATTAGGAGCTCAAAAACATCTTCTTCGTGATCGGTGCCTTCCAACCGTCGTGCCGATTCCAAAAGACACTGCTTGGCCTTTCCCAAGGATCCCATGCCCATATAGGCACGTCCTAATTCTCGAAACACAATCGCTTGATCGACACTGGGTGGCGATTTTCGAGACGGAGAGGCCGGAAGACTATCGTGCCCAAACGACGACGACGACGATGTTTCGTCATCGCCCAACCATGACAACCATTCCTTGGCTTGTGGCAGTTCTCGCAAAAAGTCGACAGCTTCCTGCCAACGTTTTTGACTCATAAGTACATTTGCAATGCGAACAACACTTGCCGTGGCAGCACGATTCGATAATGCTTGATCATCTTCGTCCGTCTTGTCATTGTCGTCGTTTTCAGCATCCATCATCGAAACGGGCGACGTTGGTACTATACTGCTCTTGTTTTTATGATTTTTTGCAATTATAGCTTCATCGCCAACATCCTTTTGTGCCGCCTGATATATTGTGTGAGCTGCCTGGTACAAATCCAAACCACCAGCAGAATTACCCAGTAATTCCATGACACGTCCAATATTTACCAAGGCTTCTGCAACTTCCATATGATTGTCTCCCAAATACTTGGATATGCATAGCAATACCTTTTCATAACATACCAATGCCGCGTTGTAGTCACCCTGGTCCTCTTGTTGCAATGCCATGGTATTCATTTGCTGAATGAGTGCATGACTCATAGCTGCAACCGATTGCAGTGACGAAGATTTACTACTCGAAGCATGTGATGATGCATCGGTGCTGCTGGTATTCGTTGTTATCGTTGTAGTACTGTCTCGGACATAGCTTGAGCTTTTTTCCTGCCTTCGTTGGATCTGCAATTCCATGGCTTTTTGCAGTGCATCTACACCCTGAACGACTTGATTTTGATCAAAATAGTACTCCGCCAATTGTTGATAACATTCCGTCAACGAGGCTCTCCATTCTGCCGTTACTGTAGTTGTTGTTGCTGCACGAGTCGCGGTTGTACCTTTAGTCGCTTGCCGTTGTTGTTGTTGCTGCTGCTGATGATTCAAATGCACGGTCAACAAATGTTGCCACGATTGTAGCGCCACCAATCCATCAGTGGGCGTATCACTGTTCTTGTACAATTTGGAAAGAGCCTTATAGCTTGTGGTCAACCATTGAATCTTGTCCTGAGTGGGACAGTACAATTCAAAATAAACATCATCGATACATACAACTCGTTGTTGTTGTTGTTTCGGCGTAGTACCATCGTCGTCATTGCCATCGTCGTCAATAATTTCTTCCGTAGTCAATAATTCAACACAGGCTTCGTGACATTCCAATGCTGCCACGCTGTCCCAAATACTAGATTCGTAAATGGATGCTCGGTGGTGGAGTGTTTCTGCAATCAAAGCCGTCAAACAAACAGTTTCTTCTTCTTGTTTATTAGTATCATTGGTAGCGTAGGTCTTGTTGTTGTTAGTTTTTACAATGTTGTCGTAACGGTATTGTTGGTGGACATTATCATTATCGTCGTCGTGGTCGTGATTGTCTTGTTCCAAAATAAGAAGACGTTCGCGACACTCTCGATAAAGAGATTCCGCATCACTGTAACATTGTAATGCAGCATCTGCTTGTTCGAGTGCAGTGTACACGGCTCCCATATTATGTAATGTTGCTGCTGCATTACACGTATCCACAATACTCAATTCTGCAATGACAGTACCGTCGTCATCATCATCATCATTGCGATCATTTTGTTCTTCCATGTGCAACAAGGTTGTTTGATAAACGAGCAATGCACGTTGATACCATTGCAGTGCTACTTCCAATTCTTGTTGTTCCAGACATTCACTTGCTTGTGCCGAATAATCCAAAGCAATGGCACATGGACTGTTGGGAGCAACAGCAACAGCACTAGTAGTGTTGTTGTTATTGTTGGTGGTAACAGTCGTGGCGTCAGCGGGACTCGAAACTATTTCAGAACTGATAGGACGACGACGACGAGAGGGCGATGCAATAATAACATGACGGGGTGGAGAAGGTAGAGTCACTAAAGTCGTTGATGGTGTCAGCGAAGTCGTATTCTGGTTGTTGTTCTTGTTGCTCTTTTTGTTGCTGTTGGTGGTGTTTTGAATCGTCGCCGTCGCCGTCGTCGTCGTGATAGGACTGCTACGAGTCATACTGTGCGATGCTTTTGTAACCATGGATGGTTTGTGCTGTTGTTTTTGCAGTTCTGATCCTGATCTTGGTGGGGTTTTGAATGGAAGAGAATGCGAAGGATGAGATATTGAATGGTATCGTTTCTTTTCGGGTGTAACCAGGTTGGAAGAAGAACCATTACCACCACCACCACCACCATGACGACGATCACGATGACTGCTGCCGCTACTGCTCATCATGCTTGTTGTTGCTGTTGCTCTTGTTTTCGCCGGTCCTTGATCGACAGTAGTTGTAGTAGCCAGAGGAGATATCGCAAACGGTGATGCAACTGGAGATGACAATAATGGTTTTGTTGACAAAGGACTGTTGACTTGATGTTGATGGTAATAGAAACGTCGATTGCCTGACTGCTTGCTGTTGTTACTGTTGTTGTGACGTCCAGTTTTGCTCCAAACGTTGCTATTGGTATTACTATGCTGTTGTTGTTGTGGTGGTGGTGGTGGTGGTGGTTGGGAGAGAGAATCCAGTGCACCAGCAGGAGCCATTCTGGTTTCTGTCGTCATCATGGGGGCGGGTGCGAGTACGAAATGAAGGTGTGCTTTTTGGGAAATGCGTTGGCGTTCTAATTATTTTATGGTTTGGTGGTGCTCTGTCAAAATGGAGAAAAAATACGTTTTGCGCTCTTGATTCTTTTGATACTTTGGTGTTCTAAAAGACAACGGCAAACAGCTCTATGACTTCTTTGTCAAGGCGTTTGACAATATATGCGCTGTTTTATCTTTGTCTTATTATTCCTCTCAAGTCAAGTTGTTGTGTTTGTTGGCTTACTAGTATTACGGCTTGTTTTTGTTTGTCGTGGTGGTGTTTTATTGTGTATTGGTTTCTTTACTTTGTTTTGGTGGGATGCTCTTTCAGTTGAACTTGTTTTAAAATCTCGCCAACGTCTAAATGAAAAACCTCCTAGTACTTAGCATTATCCCTATTAAAGAATGTATCACTATTTTGGGACAGCTCCAACTCACATCCCACAGTCGGAACGAAAGATGATGCCGTTGTGAAAACGAGTAACTGATGGTGACGTATTATTATTTTATTGAGTACCAGGTACCGGTAATCTATTTATTCGGATACTATAAGAAAATACTAGAGTCTAATATTCGCAAAACTGCATGTTCTCGAGTAGTACTACTAGCTAGTCTAGCTAGTACAGTGGTAGGTTCTACTCTCTAAGCAGTACGTCACGTCTAGTGGTAGGATTATTTTATACTAGCTCTAGGGAGAATCAACGTTGTATTATTAGTTTTGACACTCCTTTAATTTCTCTTTTGTCGTTGTCGTCGTTATTGTCGTTTGTCTGAGGTTGGTGTTTTCATCGTTGTTGTTGCCGTCGCAAACTCAAAAAAGTAAAACTGTATTATTTATCTTACTTAATTTGCCCTTTCACCTTTGTCGAAAACTACATGGCCTCATTTGCGTTCACACGGTCCCATGGGCGATCTTTTATCGATCCTCGAAATTTAATTAGTTTGGTGCATTCAATTGTTGCAGTAACGATTCATGCTCCCGCAGTCGGCGGCACAAAGTTTTTCTAAGTAGTATTGCTATTAATGGTTTCTTCCTACACTCCGTAGCGTTCTCGATCGTACAGTACTCTGAGAGTAGTTGATAAAGTAGTGCTCAAACTAAGAAATGTGGACCCAAACGATACTCGTAAATTATTCTTTATATGAATATTAATCGTCCACACTTATATACGCCACAAACTTATAATGAGCCATTCAACGACACGAGAGCTGTCCATTGCTAAGAGTCAAGATCAGTGCACCGTGAAATGTCATGCAAATGCTCGTTTGTAGCACAACACCAAAAGAAACTAGTAATTCAAAGCTGCGTCAACATCATCCATGGCCATAACGTCGAATACACAGTTGGCTTCCTGATCTCCAGGAACACCGGCACAAGCACGCTCGGCAGCTTCTTTCGAGATGGTACCACGAAGACGACGACTGGTCGAAGTGGCTGTCGTTGAAGGCATAGCGCATTTCTCGGGGAACTGACGTCCTTCTGGCTGAAGGAAGAGCTGTCCATCGACACTGGGATTGACCTGCCAGTGAAGTCCAAATTCATTGGTATCAGTGAAGATTGTGGTTCCATCGCGTCCAACAAGATCGCCATTAAAGGATCCCATGAGCCCAAGACTCTCACCGTAGTCGTCGAGATCACTTCCTTCCATCTCGATGCGGAGCATATCCTTCACTGAACGAATTGTAATGTTCTGATGGTCATTCAAGAAAATTTTATACTGAATAACACGGTCACTGATGTAACGGTAACGACCTTCGAAACCACCAAGGGTAAATGGGAAAGGCATACTAGTCATAAAACGGCCCTCTTCGCCATTAATCCAGTATGGTCTGTCTTGGATCCCGGCCTTTACCTCAAAGACATCATCGCCGATGCGAACCGCGGCGCTTTGAATGGAAGACCACCAACGAGTGATAACGGTCCGCACATGAATAAAGAGACCCTGTCCGCTATTGAACGCTGGATCGGAAAGTAGAACAAGATCGCAACCTCCATGAAAGTCATACGTAACCCCGTCCCATCGTCGGATGTGCTATGGAAAGGGGAAAAAGGAAAAATAGTAAGTATGAAAAGTAACTTCGGGGCCAAAAGAAAAAAAGATTGCGGCATGCACGTACAGGGTCACCAGTGATAAAAGTAGGAGATTTCGTTGGACTGGGAGATGGAAGTGACTTGCTTTGATTGCACTTGGACATTTTAACAACAGTGACACCCTCTGGTTCCTTCTCAACCTTTTCACGCTTGGTAAAGGTGCCATCTTCATTCTCAATACAGTAGCTCTTCCTGCTGCTGTTGCACTTGGACATATCAACATTGTCTTTTGGTGCATTTTCAATGGGTAATGAAGCGGTTTTCTTGAAGCCATTATTGCCATCAGGGATGCAATATTTCCTAGTGTTGCAATTTTTTTTCTTAGTGATAGTCTCTGGATCTGGTTTATTTTCAGGTGCCAGTGGTTCAGTCTTCTTGAATCCGCCTTCGCCATCCTTGATGCAATACCACTTTTTGGTGTCTTTGCAGTTCTTTTCCATTACATTTTTGTAGCATTTCTTTTCACCAAATGGGTTGGGATCAGCATCAATCGGGCAGTATTGCTATGGCAAAACAAAAGAAGAAAGGAAAGAAGAATGAGAGGAAGAAGAAAGAGAAAATTCATTACGTTTTATAGGGAGGCACTTTTCTGCAGGATGATACATCAAGTTCGACTACATGTACAAAGCGCAAGAACTCACCAACTCCTCCTTCTCCTCTTTTACTGCTGCACATGCCTCCTTATCAGGAAAAACAAAAATCTTGTAGTCATCAATGCCCGCAGCAGCTTGGCTATCTCCAATAACATTGAATGAAATGTAAATGCTTTCATCAACAAAGAGAGAGCTATCAACATCAATTGTTACCTTGTGAATCTTGTCTGTTCTATCAGTGCCAATCCCAAGATCGGCATCTTTTGCTTTTAGAACGCGATCCCAGTGAATTTCTCCGTTCGCACCAACATCTCCACTTGCATAACCACCAACTTCTTCGTCCTCATCAGCAAACAAAGTCAAGGCTAAGTCAAAGGTCAAAGATCCTATTTGAATCTCAAACTTGTTTGCATCGTCTCCTTCGCCCTCCCAATTATCTATCTCATACAAGACAAACTCGATCTGAGCACTGGCAACAACTGGTGACATCGGAAAGACCTTTTCGATCTTTTTTTCACCTCCTTGGAGAGGGCCTAAAATGACATGACCATCTCCAAATTTGGTTACTTTTCCCCAACTGGACTCATCTTCAGAGCCATTAAAGTCTTCAAAGACAACCATGGTTCCATCACAGTCAACTGTACATGATCCCCTGTAGCTAATGATTCTGAGTTCGTCAATACCAGCACTTGTGTTGTCGTTTTCTTCATCAATGTTCACTTCAAAGAGAAGATCAAGTTTGCCCGTCAGCTTCTCAATTGGGATTTTGATGGAAATTTGGTGAATTTGATCATTGTCGTCGCCACCTTCAACCCCAAGAGATGCAGCATTAGTGAGAGCATGGACTGTGAACTCCATGCCCTCAGCAATGCCAGATTTGTCTGCATCATCAGCCATGCCAGAGAAAGCACCAAAATCAATCTTGGTTTCTTCAATGGTGAGTGTAATGGAGTCTTTAGAAGTACCACTAGCATCCCAGCCACCAATCTCATAAAAAAGGAATCTGAAGAGACAGGCGTGAGAAGATGGGCAAACCGCAAGAAGCAGGTATCAGAAATGAATGGAAGACGCCTTTATAATCAGACAGGCAATGAACTTACTCTATCTCCACCAATGATGCATCACCTGGAATATCAAGCGACTTTGAGGCAGAGTTGGCTCCCTTGCTCAAACGAAGGAAGGAAGCTCCATCCCCTTCCGACATTTTTGCAATCGTTCCCCAGCCTTCATCGTCGGGGTCTTCGAAATCTTCGTAAAGAAGCTCTTTTCCGCAGTTCTTGTCAACCATGCCCAACACAGTGTGAACGTATAGCTTAGCTGCTTCAATTCCACCAACGCAACCATCCAGGAGGCATGCCTCATCTTTCTTGCAAATGTCAGTCAGGCCAGGTACAACTCTGTCTGGGTTGCTCATGCATGCTTCGGTCTCAGAGTCGGGTCCAAGATTGCAATTATTATAATCATCAAAAGACTTGCCTTTTTCATCCTGGCCATTGTCATTGTAATGGAAGATAGACTCAGCTTGATTTTCAATGCACCAGTTTGCAGTACAGTAATTTGTTTGCGCTTTTCTGTTGCTGTTGAAGGGAAGATTGTATCCAGAGCTGTCCATCCAGTCATTGGAATTATCACCATCTGGTGTTCCCAATAGCCCAACAAAGGACTCACCACGCCGTTTGTAGCAATCAGGGAGGCAAAGATCAGCGGCAAGGTAGCAGCCATTCCAAAACTTTGCCGTTACCTTGAGTTGGACTCCTGTTGATTCATAATAGAAAATGAACCCCCTTGAGTTGGAGGTGGTGGTCCTCTTAATGCGCAGGTCACCAATTGTTACTTCATCTTCCTGCATCTGCTCTGCAACTCCATCCATGAGGAAGGTAGGGGTGCATATTCCATCAGAGGCAGTGTCTGGAACGTTCACTTGGATTGTTTTCTCATTGTCTTCACCTGAGTTGAATGCAAGAGATCTTGTGACTGTTGGAAATCTATTCTGTCGATACTTGATAAACCGTCCCTGCAAGCTAAAGCCAGAATCCAAACTCTTGACAACGTGAAACTCTCCTTGTCCTTGGCAATCATACTTCACTTTGTCAAATGTAACCATGTGTGGATCCCCGCTCCAGCTGGCACTGGCACCAGCACACTTTACTGGCAATGGCACAGGTGGGGGTTTAGGGCACTCCACTTCCTGCTGGGATTCAACAAGTTCACAGGTTTCTGTAGCAGTTGGGGCGTGGGCATAGATAGCCATGCATAAGGAATGTGAGTAAGCTGCAAGAAATGGATGCCGGGGGGGGGGGGCAAATGAATATAACAGGTTCTTACCCGGAAGCTTTTGTCTTTTGCTCTCGTCGCGATTCTTTTTTTCTTTATTCTTGTTACATTCATTGAAGGGAAAAGACACTTCTGGCGCCTCGTCAGGTGTGAACTTCTTCATCTTGAAGTCATCCCCTTCCTTGATACATCTCTTGACCATTTTGCAATCCTCCACGGGAAAGATATCCTGTGGTGGCTCAGATAGTTTTCTGAATTTCTTTTTACCATTCACCATAGTGCAGTACCTGTACAACGCTTGGAAGGAATTTGGCACTGTTAAATGACTTTACCACGTGACGAGATGTCTTTTAAGACAGGTTATTTTAATCAATCCACAGTACTTACCGTTTCTTTTGGACCGACTGACAGAGCTTGTCGTCGAAGATGTCATCATCACTGGGTTTCACTTCAAGCCTTTCAAACTTGTATTTGCCGTTCTTCTTTTGGATGCAGTAGCTGGTTCGTGGAAAACATGAGATGAGAAAACAATCACTAGCAACTACTCTACATCGCATTCATAGCGCTACCAAAAGGAGCTTACCGAGGCTTGGGTGGACTCTTGCACGCCTCAAGCTTTACGTCAACAGCATTTGCAGGCCTCTTGTTCCATTTCTTTAATCCAGTCTTCTTGTATCCGTTTTTGTCCTTTTTACAGAATCTCCAAACCTTCTCATTCTTGCATTCAGTCCAGGGCTTGACAACGTCATTCTTTTTTGGTACCCGAATGGTATACTTATTTTCTTTTCCAAAGCTGACACATTCCTTGCCATCGTAAAGCTCAAATGGTTTTTTGGGAGTAACTGAGAGACGGCGAAGCTGCAACGCAGAGGTTCCGTCCAAGTATTTTTCCTGGTCCAGGATGCTTTCGCTTTTAGGATCCCATGCGCTGGTAGCCCAAAGCTGCTGCAGGTCACGCAAGTTCGGATAGAAACGAGATAGAGAAATGAGGAAGAGTGAGAAGGCAAGATGTCAACGATGACGACGATGGGACATACGTTAAAAAAAGGACCGAGGAACTCCTGGAATAATGCATTGACGACAAAAGAAATCAAAGTACTGTACTCTGTACGCCTTACCCTTTCGGCACTGACAATTGTTGCAGTAGCCGTCGTGACATAGATCATCACCGCCGTCAAGAAGGCGGCCACGTTTGATATCTTCATTGTTGGAATAAGTTAACAAAATTAGTTAGTTCGTTCGTTCGTTCGTTCGACCGATGAGATGTACGAATTACTTGGCTGCTTGATTTTGCGTTTGCTATTGGTGCCAAGAAATAATGGATGAAAAGAAAAAAGCAATATCTTGGTAACTGAATTTTGTTGCTGTGGCTTTTTTGCAAGCTTGCGATCTTTTTTGTTGATCGACCAAAAGCTGCAAACTATCTGGTGAAAAAGTGAGTTGAGGTTTCAGGAGTCAATCATCTGGCAAGATAAATGATAACCCTTTCGATAAGCCTTTCACCAGGTCTTATTATTATTTGGAACAAGTTTTCACCCATACCAGGTAGTAGCGACTTATTAAGAGTACTGATAGCTCGATGATAAGCTGTGGCAGTGAGCAACAAAGTGTAGAGTGTGCTAGAGAACTGGAGTGCAAGGATGAAAAGATCGAGAATCTGGCATGTCAACTTGTTCACTGAACAACCATCTGGTGTGCAAACAATACCAGGTAGTCCACGAGTAGGATATGAAAAAGTCTGCCGGGCATATTTTGTGATGAGGACCTGGCCAAAATTTGAAAATAAAAAATCTTTTCATCACCACTCATCATCATCATATTGTCATTCTTACTTATTTGCTCTCACATACTCTCACATCACAGTGGTTGATTTTGTGTAGGTTGTAAGGATCACAAGATCAGTGCTTAAAATACATGAACTTATGCTGTTCACAGCGAAAAACAAACTCGTCAATCAGACACAGCATCAGACCTCCTGTTGTATTGATTTCTGTTGTTTCTGTTGTTGTTCCTGCTGCGACGATAATGCTCTTGATCTTGTTGCTGCTGCTGCAAAGACGACTCATGATTTGGTTTGACTTGTTGTTGCATCAGTTGCATCTGGTTGAGCAATTGAAAGTAGGTCCAGTGTGGATTGGAAAAATTCATATTGTACCAATAATTTAATCCTATTGTTTCCCGTGATTGCGTAACATGATGGAACCACAATGCTGGCAAATAGAGTAATTCTCCCGCCTGGACACGGACCTGGTGAATGGGATGAGCGTACTTTAGCAGAGGAAACCGTTGTAATTGTCGTCGTTCATAAAAGGGATCCGTTAATGCTGTAACATCGGCTTCGATCCATCGGACGTAGGCTGGCGGAAGGCAACAGCGTGCTTCTTCGTCCTCCTGATGACCCGACGACAACAGGGATGGATTCGGACATATGGTATCCAAATCGTTATTGGCAAGTGCCGATGTCGGTCGTTCGTGACGATGATAATCATTATTGTTGAGAAGAATATCATCATCATCGTCACTGTCACTGCTGCTGCTGCTGCTGCTGCTGCTATTAACTTCGTATCCGGTTTTGACAGTCCACCTTCGTTTCTTTTGCTTTGGAATGATGTTCTTGTTCTTGGAGTAATGGGTTTTTCGTAACTTCTTCTTCTTCTTCTTGTTATTGTTGTTGTTATTATTATTAGTGCTGTTGTTGTTGGATGGTGGATCGGAATCAAACGTTCCGGAACGAACATCGTGTTCGTACAAGAATGGAATATCCGATGGTGGACAGAGCGTAAATACTTTTTCGCCCGAAGCGACATAAAATAAGTTTTCGTACGGATCCTTGTGCATGGCACTCTGTGATAATTCATCACCCATCCATACATTAATGGCCTCGGGTCCTCCCGTCCCAAAGGCTTGTTCGGCAAATGATAATGACGAAGGAATGATGTGACGTGTTGCCTCAAAGATAGACGACAGTTCTGTACGAAAACAGTCATTTTGACGAGAATAGTACAGTACCGAAGGTGGTGGTGGTGGCGGCGGTGGTGGTATCTTTTCGTCTTCTGCTTCTGTGGCATCTTGGTCATTGTCATTATTGCTATCATTTAACAAGTCATTAAAAAAAGGTTTGATCAAATCTTCCATTTCACCAAATGGATTGCAGCCGGTAGCAGTAGCAGTAGATGTAGTGGTCGTCGTCGTGGTCGTTGTGGATGTCATCATCATGGGACCACACGTTGCTTCTAACAAATCTTCCATTTGGTTTGTATTTGACTTCTTTTTCTTCTTCTTTTGAGGGGATGGTTGAGAATGTTTGAATGCAAAGATGCGTTTTCCATCCAATTCATCGTACATTTCTTCGTTGAATTGTAAATCATCATCGTCATCATCATCATCATTCTCCTCCTCATTGTGCTTCTCCTGCTTCTCTGCTGTTCGCTGTTGCTTTTGTCGTCGATTCTTTCGTAATTCATTACGAAATTCTTCCAATGTCATTCTTCGTTGTTCGGGCGTTACAAATAATCGTTCTGCAGTTTGAGTCGAATGATCCCATACACTCCGAATACAATCACCATGTCCATCGGGTGTCACATCTACTTGAACTTGTAATTGTGGATCGATATCCACAATATCATCCAGTGACAAGTACAATGGTCGAACGGATGTTGATACTAATAATGATGATGTCGTCGTTTGTAACTCAGGTGCCGTACTTGCTGTTGCTGTTGTTCCCAAATTAGTAGCAGTATCACCATCTTTGACCAGCATAGCATTCCGTATAATACAAGGTCGTGATAACGCCACATAATTTCTTAAAAATTCCAAGGCTGATGGTGGTTCATCCAGTACAGGAATGGTACCCAACGAAGAAGCAGAATTACTACCACTCATCCACAAACTGGCGACATTGTCAGAAAAATCTTCCAATACACTCTGAGAAACAACAAATGCATCCGTGTCCGTACTATTGTTATTATTTTGTTGTTGTTGTTGTTCTTGTTGTTGTTGTTGTTGCTGTTGTTGTTGTTGTTGTTGTTGTTCTTGTGGTGGCAGTGATGCTTTATGAGTGCCCCCCGGAGATGTAACAGTTTTGCTACCTCTTTTACTCCTAGCAGTAGCAGTAGTAGAAGAAACACCAAAATCTTGATCATTTAAATCACTACCGTAGGTTTTGTGAATGCGTTCCATTGTTTTTTGTTTCCGTTCTTGTTGTTGTTGTTGTTGCTGCTGCTGTTGTTGTTCTTGTCCGGACATTTTTCCTTTTTTCCTTCCTC
>Ga0210025_1003341_pt1 | contig 14638 bp, 12 predicted proteins | sample CryGeyme20150102_FD_183989 | JGI IMG/M metagenome (GOLD analysis project Ga0210025, IMG submission 183989) | Groundwater microbial communities from Crystal Geyser aquifers in Utah, USA - Crystal Geyser metaG 2015-0102 (SPAdes) (version 2) | ecosystem: Environmental > Aquatic > Deep subsurface >...
CGATATGGGATGTTAAATTTTTCTACTTCTCTGAACGCTTGTTCTCAAGAGGAAAGCAGCTCTTTATCAACTGCATAATTAGAGCAATGTATAAATTATAGGAACATTTCATATTATATTACATACTCCCGCCATTTCTTCTGTTGTGCTTCTTGCTCTTGCTGGCTATGGTTTTCCAACCCAAACATGATCTCGATTTTTTGTTTCACTCATCACTTGGGTACCTACCCAAACGTGTGCAGCTTGCCCTAGCTAGCTTAGTTGGGAGGGTGAATAATACTAGCAGCAGAGTAGCAGCAGACACTCTGGAAACGCAAAGACAGTCGAGTCTGTCTGAGCTACTACCCCCTACGTTTAGTAGTTACCTACGGTACACAAAAGTCTTCGGCAGCGAATTTTGGCACCAGCAGTGGGTGCAAAGAGCAAGTCTGCTACCAAAGCAACCACCATTTCAGTCACGTTGATAACCTGACTAAAAATATGATGTGGAAGAAAATCCCCTTCGCAAGAAATAATAATATGAACAGATCTTTCTGAGATGCACAGTACTCTTTCATATTTCATAGAATTACCATGGTATCTTTAACTTCATGTATCATACTGCTATTAGCATTTGGACATGCGGGATCACTGCTCCTTGACTCTGTCCTTGTCTCTAGAAGAGCGGCGAACCAAAACTCGCTTTTAGCTTTTCATTCACCACAACAACATCATAGCATCCTGAAATTCAAAGAATCGGACGTGAACCTCGACTGGGACGACAACGACGAGGAAGAAAATTCGGATGACGATAATGATCATCTGAATTCCGCTCAAAGGAGCTCGGTTCGGCGGAGATACAAATTAGTGAGCCTGGTTTATGCCAGTTTAGGCGCAACTCTTCTTTTCATGCCTGATAAAACGTTGACCAAAAAGCTAGCTTCAAAACTTGGGGGGGCTGCTGGCTTTGGAGTTGCGGCGGGTGTGTCTCGAATGCTGCTTGATGCTACTACCGAAGGAAGACTCCACAGTCCCACCACCAAACGCTTGAATGTTGGGCTTCTGGGTTTTTCCTTTTTGGGTTTATTGTCGGTGCCTGGAGAGGCTGATTTCTTGCCAACAGCAGGACCGGCAATGATTCTCACGGCGATCATGACGAGTGCTAGAATGCTTGGTGTTTTAGCTGCTTACAGTGGCTGGAGTATGGGTGTCATTGCAAATCAAACCAATGGCAGTCGTATCACCCTCATGAATCCACGTAGAGCTGCAACAGAGATATACGGTGGCGCCATTTCATCCTTCAAGAACCTGAAGGTGCGCCAAGAGACGAAAAAGACGACACTGACATACCGAAATTGCTTGCTATTGGTTTCAGCTAGTATGTTTTCGTCTTTGATGGAGGGTCTCTTTTACGTGCGAGTAAGTTTCACAATTTTTACAATGCGGTGGTGTTTTACTTATGAAGGATCCGCTGATTGCGTGAGCTCACTTGTGCTCACTGTCTCCTTTTCTGTTTGTAGTACTATGGATCGAGCCTTGGAAAATCATTGTTTGATATCAGTCTGCAATGGTCAGGGGTAGCCCGGCTCTTTTTAATGTCCTCTCTCATTTTCTCTCTCAAGGACTTAGCTGACCGTGATAAAATGAAAGGAATGACCTTCATAAAGCTGAACCTCCTGGTTGCAGCATGGGCCGCCCTCGGTAAGAGCGTACATTTACACAATTTTGAGTACTGCTATGTTGATTTTCCTATGCTCACTCGAGTACTATGAATGCTCTTCTTCTTTTTGAAGTTTGGGTAGGGCAAGGTCTCAATATCACAGGATACTCTACACAGCGAATTGAAATGTTGGCGCTTTCATTGCCATTCGTCATCAAGGGTTTGAAAGCGGCAAAGTTTCGATCAGACGACAAAAAGAAACCTCTTTTACAGCAACCTCCAGCCGAAAAGTCCTGCGGCTCAAAGTATATCTACAATACTACTAACTACGAGTAGACATATTTGTTCTAAAAGCCTCGCTACCGAACACAGCGAAAGTGAAACACTACAAACACTTAGACATTGGTTAAGTAATTATACAGAGGCAAGAGTCTCCTTTCTAAATAGGATTTGTTTTCGCTTGCACCGGATAGAATATCCAGCGCATCGCCAATTCACTTTGCGAGACGCATGTGCTGCACAGCGTAGAGACTCTTTCATCCAAACAACCAAGTGGCGTCCAGGAGCATGAAGAGTGGAAATAGGAACATGAAAGACAGCAACTTGATTTCAATCTAGGGGCGAGCTTTCTGGTCGAATCGCACTTCCAAAGTGCGACCCTGAAGTTCCTCTCCGTTCAGGCGCTTAATTGCAGCCTCGGCGTCTGTTTCCTTGAAGAATCGTACCGTGCCAAATCCTTTCGAGCGGCCTAATTCATTCGTCATGACCTCAGCACGTTCCACATCGCCACACTGACGGAAGTGGTCTTTCAAATCTTGCCAACTAGTCTCGTAACTCAAATTGGTCACAAACAACTGGTTTCCACCACCACTACCTTGACTTTCGGCGCCTTTATTCCCGGGTTCATCCCGATGCTGGGCAGTGCCAAAGTCACGGCGCGTAAAAGCACGGTCTTGCGCACGGTTGCTATCCTTTTGTCGATAGGGGCGATCAGTCCGAGGCTTTTCTCGACCCTGTCCAAAAACAGTGTTGAAACGACCGCCATGGTTCCTGCCTCGGTGATTGTCTTCACGAATGCAAATGTTGCGGCCGTCCAGTTCAGAGTTCTGGAGCTCGCGAATAGCTCTGGCAGCCTCCTGCGGCTTCTGATACACAACAACGGCACATCCGGTCGAGGTGCCATTCTGATCTTCAACAATATTGGCCTGGTTGACATTGCCAGCCTTGCGCATGTGATCCTTGAGATCTTGCCAGCTTGTTTCAAAACTCATATTCCACACATAAACAGCACAATTATCGTTGCCGCTGCGGCCCGAATGAAGAGAACCAGCTGGGTGGGCATTGACGGTGGTGCTGTTGGACTCACGATCCTCGCGGACAAATATCATTCGCCCTTTGAGGTCTGTGTCAGTAAGGGTCGAAATAGCCTCTTGAGCTGCTTCTTCCGTGGAAAACTCGACAACACCGCAGCCTTTGGACCGACCACTGGGTTCGCAAATAATTTCTGCGTGTGCCACTTCGCCTGCTTGGCGCATGTGATCTTTGAGATCTTGCCAACGCACATCCCACGACAAATTTCCGACGTAGACACGCTTGTTCTGACTTTGCGTTCCAGTTGAGAAACGCGAGCCTGGAGCTGCTCTGTTTTGAGGGCTAAAGCTCGCTGCAACGGGTGTCTTGTCCTCTCTGTCTTCGCGGACAAAGATTTGTCGACCACTTAACTCAGTGTCGTTGAGCGTCAAAACGGCCTGCTGGGCTTCTTCTGGGGTGGCAAATTCTACGATCCCACATCCTTTCGAGCGCCCGTCGGGACCGGTAATAATGTTGGCTCGGAGCGCATTCAGTCCAGTGGACTTCATGTGATCCTTCAGATCCTGCCAGGAAACACCCCAGCTCAAATTGCCCACATAGACACGCGAGTTTTTGACTTCGTTACTTTCACGAGGTGTCCGTGGTCCCTTACCAGCTCCCTTGTTCCCACCTTCCGTGGGTTTATCCTCCTTTCCTGCAGCTTCGTCTTCCGTAGGTTTGGCTTCCTCTTCCTTTGCGTCGGTTTTTGGTTCGGTGGCGGAAGGTTTTTCTTCGCCCGCATTTGGTTCATCATTGGATGCTGACGCCGTGGCAGTGTCTGCCTGCGCGGGTTTAGCGTCCTCCTGCAATACCATTACCATAGACAAATAGTAGGATAAAGAGAAGACGCGGTGAGATATCAGAGATAATGACATCAACTAAACTCACCAAATCAGCCTGCTACTGCAGACAGTAGAATATGATGATGTTCCTTCGTGACACGAGAACTCTTATCTTGGCAATACCCTGTCAACGAGATGCATCTAAACTTACCGGTGTTGTCATCTTTTCCCACTCCTAGCTCCTTTCCAGCGGGGTATGTTATGCCCATGAACTGCTGCTCTTGGCAATGATAACCTGAGCAGTGAGCTATTATTGTTAGATAATGAGAAAAACTCGTGGTTTAATAATGAATTATTGAATGCTCTCTTTGCGATAACAGAGCTTCTGGAGGTGGATTCGCGATTCGCGATGTAGCCATTCATTTGCCTCCTGCCGCCGCAGGCAAGAAGCCAAACATCGGTAGTCGCGCCCTGGTGCAGTGCTACGCAACGGCAGATCACTGTCGAAATTCAGTACTCGCTCTTGAAAAGACAGTGCGCGCCAAGGAAGCTCATAACCTAAGAGGGAACAAGTTTGAATTTCATCTCTATGATTCTTTTATGGTTTCGAAATAATAACGAGTAGAGTACTATCGAAGAAGAGCTAGAGTAGTTAGTAGTAGTAGTAGCTCTACTAGCTAGTTCTATGCTATTGTAATACTAGTAGTAGTAGGAGCTAGAAGTACTAGTGTTGCGGTATGAAATAATGGGCTGTCTACGGTTAAGAACGCTCAGCATTTTCAGGCAAAACAATGCTGAATGTGGTAAAACATTTACGTCCGCTTCAGTTGTTCGAATTGCACGTATCCAGGTTCATTGAAACTAGAGTTAGTTGCTGTCGTCCGTCGCAAAAGCTCCTCGAAATCAATGTACGGCTCGTAGTGTTCAATGGCCACATCAACGCGGTTGGTATCGTCAATGTTCAATTTACTTTGTATACATACGAAATATGTGAGAGATTTTTGTTCTTGAATCAAACAACAACAGCAGAACAAAAACACAAATAAATAGGAACGTACGGTGTGAACTTATTGATTTGAGTGGTGCATTCGTGAGTTGTTCTCTCTACTATCATAACCGGCGCTCCTTCCAAGCCACTGAGAAGATCAGAAATTTCTTTGGAGAGCTCATATTTTCCACTTCGACCACAAACCAAGAGGGCAGATTCGAAATTGTCGCCTTTGGCTTTTCGTCTTTGGTATTCACCCATGAATCCTACAATAAGATCATCACGGGTCACGTGGCACAAATAGAGCGTCCGACTAGGCTTCTCTCTCAAGTTTTCTAGAAACCGGGTCAAATTTGTCGTGACAACGTTGATGGATTCAACATCGTAATGTCGAAAACGGTGTTCCTGGCCGCAAATCAATTTGGTTGAAAAGAGTCGTTCTAAGTCAGCAAGGGCTGGACAGCCAAGAAAGGGCTGATCGGGAACACATCCCAGTAAAGGAATACCCCATCTCTGCAGCATAGCCTTGGCAATGTATTCTTTCGTTTGGTCCCATTTTTCAGGAATCACTTTGTTGATAATTACTCCAGCGATTCGAACGTTATAGTGTTGGCACAAGACTCGGTTCAGTTCGAGTTCATCAAAAGCGCTTCCCAATCCACCATTTGCAATCAAGAGCATATCCGCTCCAAGGAGACTAGCCACTTTAGCATTGTTGAGTCCGACGATACTACCTACCGCACAATGTCCCGTTCCTTCGCACACTGTAATATCACTGGCGGCTGCCACATGTTCCATTGCGGTCTCAAGCCCAGTCAATTGAGATTCAAATGTAATTTTTCCGTCCACGTAATCCTAGAACAAAAATATAGCGAGAAAAAGTCGGATTAGAAAAGTTAAATGAACAAAGAGTAGCTGTCATCGGTAGTACCACAATTTCACTAGACTTTTGTTAACCTACCTTGGTATAACCGCCAGGAATCAAAATAGGGCTCATATCTTCATAATCCAGATGGTCCAAATGAAAATGTTCCTTGACAAGTTCGACATCCTTATCCACCCGAATTTCTTTGCCACCTTGCTTTTTTGATTGCACAGCCACGTGCTGTTGTCCAACCGGCTTGACAAAGCCAATCTTTTTGAAGCGTTTGGAAAGTCCCGAGAGCACTGCCAGAGACACAGTTGTTTTTCCAACATGTTGACGAGTTGCTGCAATATATATAGGACGTTGAAGCCGCCCCGTTTGAGGGTTTTTGGTCCAAAAACGCTCGACGTCATTCGCATGTTCCATTCGGAGAGCAGCAGTGGTGGTTGAGATGGATCGAATCGTACTAGGAAACGCTTTCTTGGTGCTGGATACGAATGCCTGTTTGTTCAGACCTCTCCAGAGCAAGGCTGTCGTCATAGCTTATAAAAATAGAAAAGTACGTGCGGGATCCTTATTGCTTGCAGGATTCGCTTTCACGCAAAGAAAAATTTGGGATGATAGACAGATGTTGATAATATGTGTATTTTCCGAAGATTCGTATTGAGGTGGATGGTGGTCATCACGTCATCACAAATAATAATAAACATATCATTAGAGTAAGGGATAAAAAGATTTATCAGATTTTTTATGCTAACAGTATGCACACTTGCTCGCTAATGGACTTTAGCTCACTAGTAGTACTACTCTAGCAGTCTACTACTACTCGGAGTACTAGACTAGTAATACTAGTAGTAGCTAATACCTGGTAGTAGCTAGTAGTAGTAGCTAGTAGTAGTAGCTAGTAGTAGTAGCTGCAGTAGTACAAGACTACTACTCCGGTACCAGGTAGTTGAGCTAGCTTTAGTACAACAGCTCCCTCACTGTTAGTAGCTTCGACAGCTACTATTTTATTTTTTTTGATAGTGTACATTATTACAACTAGTTTTGCCCTCAATTCTCTAGTTTACTTGTTACCATTCATCTCATTCAACCGCTTTTGTAAATCACTTGCGTAATCGAAATTTTCTTCTCCGTCTAGGTCGTTGTCGTCGCCCAGCAGAGTCTGCAATAGCTCCTTGCTCTTGATAAAGACTAGCTTGGAATGCTTTACGATCCATATTTTAGCTTGAATCAATTTTTCTTTATCCATTTTTGGAAGGTGTCGATCTTCGTTTTCGAAATAATCCGTAACGCGCATCTTGACAACTTTGACCGTCTTGAAGAAATAATGCGCACCAATTTTGACGCGCTTGATGATGATTTTAGTAGTTTGTCCCATGAGAACATCTTGAATGGATGTCCCAGAGGCACCGATATCAAATTCATCGGGTGGATCTACGACCTCAAACAGTTTATCAATGTCATCCAGGCCTTCAACGAACTCTGAATTGACGGATCGCTTTCCCTTAATGGCACCTATTGTTGTCGCTTCAATAGTTGGACGATTTTCTTGGGTCGCGAATGCTTCGCTGGTCACATCCACAGTTTCTCCATCCATAATGTCCTTGTACAAGAAGGGAATAACGAGATCATTTACGGGTTCAAAGACTTTATTGTACCGGGATTCGGGATCATCGGCCAGATCTTTGTGAAATAAATGGCCGAGAATCTCTAGATTAGCATAGCGTTTGCTTCCTGTGAAAGATCCCCATTTGCCATTAAACAGCTTTTCTGTGGTAGCGTCTTCAAGCTTTTTGGAAAGGACTTCGCCAGTAGAGCTGGATTGAGGTGTTTCTTGAGAGTCAGCAGGGGTGTCTGCAGATTTCGTGTCAGATTCCAACTGGCGGGCAGAGGTATGGGGTATTGGTGGTGGCATTTTTTCTGCTTCATCTTGCGGTTGCTGTTGCTGTTGCTGTTGCTGTTGCTGCTGATGTTGATCTTGCGGTTGCTGTTGCTGTTGCTGTTGCTGTTGTTGCTTGGATGTACCACTATTCGCAGATTCTTCCTTTTCTTGTGTCAGTGTTGACGGTGGTGTCGAAAGAGATTCATCTTCACTGACAAAAAAGTCGTCTTGTTCCTCCTGCTTTGCAATGTTGTCATCGACAACCGGAGGATGTCGCTGATCGGCATGCACTACTTCCGCTTGTTGTGTCTCAGAAGATGTCTGTTGCTTGAAGTGCAGTTCTGTCTGCTCGTCATTTTCATCAGAATTGAGTATGTTATCATTGACAGGTGGTTGTTGTTGCTGTTGCTGTTGCTGTTCATCTACGTTGATCTCAGCGTTTATTTGTTCTGTTTTTATAGCTGATGTGCCTGTGTGTAGTGTTTTGTTTGATGATGGAACCTGTTGATGATCTTTTTGATCTATATCAGTTTGCTGTAGCAGCAGCTCCTGCTGCTGCTGGTGATGTATATATTCCCCTGGCTGTGGTTGGTCACTTTTTGCTTCATGGTTCCGCTGTTGTAAGATTTGAGCTTCTTCTGCCACTGGGTATAAATGGTCACGACTTATGACCCCATTTTGAAAATGTTCTTCGTATAATTTCAGTTGCTCTTCATGCTGATGCTGCTGCTGCTGCTGCTGCTGCTGTTGAACCTGCTGATGCTGTTGTTGTTGATCTTGCTGTTGTTGATTGTTTGGTTGTTGCTGATCAACATGCTGATGTTGCTGTCCGTACTGATCGTGCTCGATATTGTCTTCATTGGGCACAGACTCTTGAGCTTGAGCTGTGCAAAATACAGTTAATCTTTCCAAACCCCAAAACAGTGGATTTGTCGTTATGATTGTCAAGGCCAAGAAAGCTGTTATTATTCTCATTGTCGACTTTGTCTGTTGTATTTTTGCGTATACGATGATGTGCTGTGAGGACGACCGAGTTATTATTATTATTATCAAAAAATGATGGTCTACGACTAGTCTAGCTAGTCTAGTAGTCTAGTAGATTTTCTACTTCTTGACTTTTATTTTGTTGTTTGATTCATCTTAGCTCCACGTGTCCAAAACCGTGATTGTAAGACGCCCGGGATAAATTCGTGCGTCTAGCCTTGCTCTAAAATCCACAATCTAAACGACGAGATACAGCAACATCTACTATGCCTTGTCCTCCTACTTACATCAACAACATAACAAGAAGTTAACAACAAATAATTGTTCACCATGAGTATCCGACCAAATGGGCTGCCGCCCATTCAAGATATGCCCCCACCGGGAGGCTTTCCAGAGGTAAGAATGAGTGTCTACACTTCTCGTCCTTCAGTTCATACAAGGTACTGTATGAGAGTAAAGTGTGAAAGATCGAACAGAATAGCGTTGCATCGGACACCTTAAAAATACCCCTTTAAATTACCCAGATCCTTATAACGGTACTTACCAACCCCTTTTATCTACCCCCTTTTAATCCTCTACAATTCTCTTACACCAAACAACCTATTCAATGCAACAACAACAACAACAACAACAAATAATAATAATAATACTAGACGGACATTACCAAAGTTATTAAAAGCCGTGGTCCTAAGGGATGGCAGTTGTGGGCAGCAGCCTCCGTTGCTATGGCATGGGGCTTCTATCGAGTAGGTCAGACCAATCACGAAAAGAGTGCCAAGACCTTGGCCGAACGACGATTGCGGTTTCAAATGGCACCCTTCTTGCAGGCCGAGGCTGATTTGGAATACTTGGTACGAGAGAGAGATATTCATGACAAGCAAAAATTTATCATGCAAGATGTTCCAGGATGGAAACGAGGACAGAGTCACTACTATGGAGATCGATGGACGGCACCTCGTGTTTCCGATCTCGATCCCAACTTCAAATAAGTACACAGATCAGGTCAAGAAAGAAAGCAAGCAAAACCGCAACCCAGAGACGTTTGGACTTTGGACTTTGGAATAAAGCAGCACAATCGTATGCTGTTGAAGTTTGCTTTCAAATCTATTTATGATGGCAAGCAGGAAATCTGACTTTTGAAATATAAGAATGTGGAGGAAATGCTTTCCTCCTTTAAAAAAAAGTGTAACTGCAATTTATTTTGATACTTAAAAAACAGTCTATTCTTCATAGAAATAGCAAAAGAAGGCAACATCTCTCACCTCTCATACTGCTTGTGTGGCCGAGTAGTAGACACACATTATGCAGACAGAGACTGATCTCAGCAAGCAACGCTGCTACTACTGTATTATGGAATGGCTGGTCACGCCAACGACATCCTATGCTATGCAAACTGTACATCTCCACAAAAGGACTCGAGCGGAATGCAGAATTTTTTAACATGATGGAGCAATATTATTTTTTATGGTAGTATCCGTACTCAGGAAAATTCTTACCTCCTCTTGGTAGGTAGACCTGCAGGAGCAATAAAAGGGGGGTACTGGTGCACCAATTTTGTTGCTTGGGCAATTTACTAGAGAGCTATCAATGCTTGATTGTTGAATGAGAACAGTGGTAAGAATAGAGATTTGTGTTTTGCTCTGATGTGCGCTTAGATAGAAAAAACCTTCATCGTCAATCTCCATATCCTATTCTACGAGAAGGCTTTTGATAAAAGCATGGAGTAGAGCAGGAGTAGAGGTAGCTAGTAGAGCTTCAGGATTGACGAAGGATAAGGATAATAATTGTCAAGGATTTCTACTCGACTATTATTATGAAAATGTTTGTTGCACACGAAGCCAATTGCAGCATGCTGCTACCTTATTAATTCAATACTCCCTGTTACTAATACTTGAGATAGTGAATTAGCGACAAAGCGCACTGGGTACACAATGGACAACAGTCCTATTGATACGACTACTACGAGTCGTCAACCTCGCCATTATGCTACTATTGGAATCGATGATGTTTTTTTAGAGCCTCCAAATCATCCATTCCCGAAAACATATTATTGTCTTTCACAAAACAATACGAACGGTGGTAATGATGATGATGATACAACGATTACACAATCTTTTCTATCTTCCGAAATCGTTGGTGTTCTCAAAGATAGCGCTGAGGATTTTGTTGTAAGAGAAATTGCCAGAGAAGGGCGTGCTATTCCAGGAAGAGTGACAGACGACGTCGAGAGAACAGCATTTCGAGTGGCTGATATTGTGGATATTCAAAACGAGGAAGAAATCATATTACATTCATCTCGCGAACAGAATAACAAAATTGCAAAATCTGAGAGCGCACACACTGATAGTACCAAGGACAAAACTGGCAAGGAATCAGACCCTAATCGAGTGGCTGGTTCAACGATTGAATCCAACCCATCTATACCCGAGAAAGCAGCAATGCCAGCACAGGTTGCTCCAATCACGCTATTAAAGACAGTCTTACAAGAAATATTAAAGGACGACAGATCACCAGAAGATATTTTCGAATGTTGTCAATCGCTCGAGAAAAACGCTGTGCAGCGAATGAAAGAAGCTGACTCTCATACTAGCCCCAAAGATGCACTTGATACACACGTGCTGTTTCCACCGATACCATCAGATTTTTCGAATCTAAAAAATCGTGAAGGATTGGCAGGTATTGATAGACGCGCGTTCCATGAAGCCTTTCGACGCATGTATCCACTGCTGAAGTGTGAGACAGATCACGATCAAATGAAAATATCAGCCGATGACTTCTTTGATGATCTCATACCGTTCCTGTACAATCCACAAGAAGATCTCCCGATACTCTATAAGTTCCAAAAGCAGGGTTTTACTGCAGCTTCAATATCAGAAAATAATAGACACCGCCACCAGAGAGGACGAAGTGGTAAAAGAAAGCGTGACAGGGACGACTCGGAAAATTTAGGAGTTGTAACAGTCCCCATTCTTCGACTCAAGCCTGACCTGTCCAAAGATGACCGTCGACCGATCCATCGTTTGATCGCACAGAAGAATCGTGCTTTTCAAACCAATACACTGTCTAATCATCCGCTAGAAGCTGACAACATAGAGAAAGGTGTTTGCAACGCCATTGAGATATATTGGGATTCCCGTGCGATCAAGCGGTTAAAGAAGGCCAAGCCGAATAAAGACTGCGACAATGCAAACATCTCGGAGGCCTCGGATCAGACGCCTAACACCCTATGTGTCGTCAAGAAACGAGAGAAGGAACATCTGACTACAATTACACACCTTTGTTCCGCATTGAAGTGTCGCACGAGTGATGTGGGTATGGCTGGCATCAAAGACATGAAAGCTATTACATATCAATACTGTACTCTCCGCAATGTTGGCTTGGAACGGCTTCGAAGAGCCCGTCCTATGTTGGAAGGGAAGGGCATCGAGATTGGGACTATGCGTAAGGTGGGTTTTATGCTGCAAAATGGGGATTTACAAGGGAACCGATTTCGCATTGTGATTCGAAATGTTAAGCGGGTTTATGTGCAAAAGGTCAAATCCGGCATTCCTGTCGAAGAATTTTGTTCTTGTGAGAAGGAGCATCTTCAGGAAATGTTTGAAAGAATACAACGCTCTGGATTTGTCAACTTTTATGGGGAACAGCGTGTGGGAACGCCCGGGGAGAGAGCTGAGGTTGGTGTTCGTACCTTCGACGTAGGCAGAGCCATGCTGCAAGGCAACTTTTCGGAAGCAATCGATCTATTGATGATAGGCAGAACTATCTCCTACAGCCGTGATGAAAGTGAAAATCCTTGTGAAGCACGCGTAAGACAGGCTTGGAAAGAAAGCAACGGCGATCCTGCTGCTACGCTGAAAGCTTTTCCCAAGGGTGAAAACTTGCCTCGAGAGCGTGCTGTTTTGCAGGGTTTGAAACGTTACGGAAAATCTGAGCCTCTTGCTGCCATCCAATGCCTACCATACAATGTTCGAAAGTTTTGGATTAATGCCTATCAGTCGTGGATCTGGAATGTGATGGCATCTACCAGGCTTCGCATACATGGTACATTACCTGTAGTTGGCGACTTGTTCCTGGAGGAGGGTGCGACAAACAAGAACGATGTGAAGGTGGTAAACGAAGCGAATCTCTCCTCCGTTTCCATAAGCCAAGTTGTGCTTCCACTTCCGGGATATGATGTCCGCTATCCCGAGAATGAAATTGGTGATACCTACAAGCGCTTATTGGCGGAAGAGAATATTTCCTTTGACAAAAAAGGGCCGACCGAAGGGACCGCAAAAGGTGCCTACCGAAACCTTGTGGCCAAAGCTGACAATATGGCTATGACGTTTGAAGACAAATCAGACAATCTGCGGAGCGCGTCCTCTGCGTGCATATCATTTGATCTACCATCAGGGTGCTATGCCACTATGCTGTTGCGAGAATTGATGTACAAAACAGTAGCTAGAGACTGAGAAACAACGAATCGATAGCTAGCTGCTTAGCTTATTGTTTGGATTCTTTCAGAGAGTCCAGAGAATGTTTGATGAGAAATTTGCCCATATCTTTAACAGTATCTTGAGGTGACCGCAGCGTAATGCCCAGCTCTTCTTTGAGCCTTGCTTCTGCCTCGACCTCCTTCTCGCCGATGGCAATGGCGCCACCCGAAAAGTTGGAATCATATGAAATTGCGCCTGCACCGCCAAAGTTTTCTTCCCTGCATATATCTTTGAGAATCTCGGCCACACGTTTAGATGCTAGTCGTTCTTCTGTGGATACGATGTAACGTTTACCGACTGCATTGGGCAAAGTCCCTGCTGCCACGTGAGCCTGTGCCACGTCCCGTACATCAACAAACAGTCTGCTCTGGACTTCAGATTCACCCTTGATCCATTGACCGACCAATTCGGTCGAGAATGAGCGACTCAATTCCTTAGAAGCAGGCGGACCAAAGACAAAGGATGGACAAAGTGCCACCATGGGTATATCCAACTCTTTCGAGAGGGCCCAAGCACGACGTTCACTTTCTGTCTTGGACCATTGATAGCTGGCACCCCAATTTGCTCCCAATGCCGACACAGTGTTCCAGTCATCTTTGGTGTAATAGTTCCCATTCACGGGATCTTGGCTAGTTGCTCGCACAGCTGCCATGGATGATGTCACCACCAGTTTACAGTTGGGAAACTGTCCGAGCATTTTGACCAAATCTTCAGTACCTTGGACGTTTTCCTTTGCCATTTGTACATGGTTATCTGATGGAGAGAACCACGATGCAATGTGGTACACGCAAATGGAAACTGGATGGCCATCATTGGAATTTAGTAATTTGTTGAGAGCTGCTCGCAGGGAATCCCCTCCGTCCATCATATCATAGGGCTCGACGCTCACACAAGCCTCATCTTTCCAGTAGGCCGTCTCTGTGTCGACTCGTGCTGGTCGCACCAGACATATAATCTTTTGATTCTTTTTGTCTTGTGCTTCTAGCAGTAGTTCGTGAACCACTGCCTTTCCAACATAACCGCTGGCACCAGTCACGATGGATGCCGCGAATGCGCTGACGCAACAATGATGATGTAATAGAAAGAAACATCCAACCAACATGGATAAGACAGCGAACGTTTGCTTCTGTCTTGGCATGGTTCCTTTTCGTTGTTTTCTTTCAATACGGGACGCAGATACTGTGCATGAGACTCAACAAAATAGATGTATATCCTCCCGTTGGATGTTGAAGGCAGAGAGGATCCCAGAAAGTAAAAGCTAGACCAGTAGGGAGAAAAAAAATTACTGTAATAAAACATACTCGGAGTAATAAGTGATCGAGAAGAAGTAGTTTCCTACTAGACGCACACTTCCTTTTGTTTGGCTTCAGGGTTATCAATAATTTTTTGAAAAAATGAATCAATGGCCCCTGGCGGGGGGGGTACGCCAACCACTCTTTTTTTTGGAGTTAACTCAAACCTTTACGCTCTCTTGCTAATATATGGACCTATGATAAAAGTCGTAACCTGAAATATAACCTACCAGTGACGGCCATTGGTTAAGTCCGTCGCGACCGACTTTACCTACTTTACCTGGCTACTACAGAATCTTTTGTTGGTTGCTTTGGTCCAAAAACCCTCAAATAAGCACACATTTAACCAGTGGAAGGTATTTGCGCGGAAACAAACAA
>Ga0210025_1003343_pt1 | contig 14628 bp, 8 predicted proteins | sample CryGeyme20150102_FD_183989 | JGI IMG/M metagenome (GOLD analysis project Ga0210025, IMG submission 183989) | Groundwater microbial communities from Crystal Geyser aquifers in Utah, USA - Crystal Geyser metaG 2015-0102 (SPAdes) (version 2) | ecosystem: Environmental > Aquatic > Deep subsurface >...
CTTCCATTTCAAGGGGTTTATGGTAACCCTGTAGGATTGTGTACTAGGGGTAGGTACCTTATACTCCCGGGAAAGAGACTTGGGTCCCTTTTTCTATATAATACTAGAGTAGTAGACTACTACTAGTAGCAGTACTAGTAGACTACTACTACTAGTAGTAGCTACTGAGTAGTACTAGTAGTCTACCTCCCCCGCCCGCGCTTGCTGAAAGAGGGCTTAGTACGACATGCTCCAGTAAGAAACACACAATACCGTAACACGAAAAACTAGACCTACCACTCTTCTTTCTTTTCTTCCAAACTAAACCCCAGGAAGTAGGTAAGTTTCACTTTGAGAACCTGTTGATGATAGACTGAGTTGACCAACAGAGATGCTCGTAGTGACCCAACTCTACTACTAGTAGTGACCCCAACGTACTTGTTTCGCACACAAAATCCTTTCTTGTTTATCACTTGCTGGTTAAGGGAATGTCGATGACTACTGTATCAGTGTGTGTGCGTGTATTTAGAATGAATTCGAACCTCTGCTTTTCAATGCCAAACCTTTTCTTACCTTTCTCATCATTCGATGAAACTACGTTTGAAACAAAGCCAAAAAATCTGAAGTAGAGACTACGTAGTGTCTCAGCAGCAACGCAGCAACCAATATTGCGAGTCGTTCATTCATTCATTCACATTCACTCATTCATCATGAACCATTACTCAATCGATAGTGATGATGAAATGAGCGATAATGATGATGATGATCACAATCATGACAACAACAACAATGGTGTTTCGATAAATAATGTTTACGATCCCGAACGTAACGAACGAATTAATCGTATCATGCAAGCCAATAGAGACAGTGCGTATGATGTTTTTAAAGACGATCAAGTCACAGATTTTGTATTGCGCATGGCCGAAAAGAATCAGAAAATGGCGGACAATGCCAACGTAAATGCCAGTACTCAAAATTACATTCATGGTGGTAATAACAATAATAGTAATAAAATGTACAACAATGGCGACGAATTGGAATTTGACGACGACGACGACGACGACGAGCTAAACGAATCTTCTCACAACAACAGTATGAAACAAAGGCACAGGGAGTTGCAGCAAAGAGTGCAGAATTCACGACGACAACATCGTTCTCCTGATGACTATCCACCCGGAGAGGCCTATGCCGGTGATGAAGTTGGCGAAGAAACGGAAATCCCTTCCTTTGATCCCAAGGATGACAGTGTCTTTTCCTACGGACGTTTTTGTTGCGTCATGATTGCCATTTTTATTCTACTGATTGCTGCATCCATTTTAATTTTACTCTTTGTGGTATTGTTGGATAAGGAGGGATCGTCCAACCATGATGTTATTCTGCCCCTGGCACCAACCAATTTGGTAGACCTATGTGCTCCCGAAAGACTTGGATATATGCAAGGAGAATTAAGCTGTCGTGATCCATGTATGAAGGCCGCCTGCTGTTGGGAACAAGGTCCTAATGGCGAAACACCCGCCTGTTACCATTTACACCCACGAGAGTGTGCTGCCTACGACTCGTGCACCAATCTGCTCACGACTGGTAGTGACCCACGTCCCTTTGACGATAGTAGCAGCACTGGTAGTGGTACAAGCAGTGTCCCTCGCGCACCCGACAGTGTAGCTCGTTGTGATCCCATGGTAGTGGACTCTGTTGACGATCTGCTCGCATGTGAAGAGGCCTGTAACTTTGGAACCTGTTGCTGGAAAACAGGTGCACGTGTTTGTGCCGCAGATCCCAATTGTTTGGATTACAAACCTTGTGAGATTTTGAACATTGGATCATCCAGTACCCCTGGGAACAGCAACAACAATTTTCCCACAAGCGCTCCCGTTGCTATTCCAGAAGCTCCGGATGATTTGAAAGAAGTCTGCACAGGCGCTTCCTTTTCAGAAAAGTGTCAAGATTACTGTTTAGAGGCAACGTGCTGTTGGAAAATGGCGGTTTCAACATTTACAGGAAAGGATGGAGGCGCTGTTACCGAGAGTGTGCTAGGCGAATGCTCAAGTCGATCTGAATGTACAGCGTACAAGCCCTGCCAGACTCTCAATTGGGTCAGCAGCTCCACAAGTAGTTCCGCAGCAACGACACACAATGTACCCGATGCACCCGGCAATCTAGCCGATCTGTGCAATGCCGGTACCGGAGAAGTAAACGAGTACGAACAGTGTGTGGAAACCTGTCATTCTGCGGCTTGTTGCTGGAAAACATCAATAACATCGTACAGCGGTGCGAACGGCGAGACCATCACAGAAACAATTGCTGGGACGTGCTCTTTTCTGGAAAAATGTAGTGGATATGAACCCTGTAAGATCCTTGCGGGTGCTACTTCTGTCCTTGTCGAAGGAACAAGCACCGTGGCGCCAGCCTCGAGCATTCCAAAACCACCCTCGAATCTCGATCAAATTTGCACGGAGCAATCAATGGACACGTGCCGTGCCTTGTGCAACGAGGCAATATGTTGTTGGAAATTGGCAGCGAATACTCATACGGACGACCAAGGTGAACTTGTTACCGAGGCCGTTCGCGGGTCGTGCGCGGCACACGAGGAATGCGTGGCTTACGATCCATGCTCGGAGCTTCCCGAAGCATCGAATTCTGGACATACCTTGGTTGGGGACGCTCCTGACAGTCTTGACACAATTTGCAATCCACCCGCGGATCAGATGGATTCCATCGAGACCTGTGTGGAATTTTGCAATGAGGCGACCTGCTGCTGGAAAACAGCAAAAACAAGCTACAAGGATGCCAACAATCGGACTGTAACCACAACAGTTACCGGTACTTGTTCTCATAAACCGGAGTGTGAGCCCTACCGTGCATGCAGTACGTTGGAGGAGGATGCGACAAGTCCCAGCACTCTTGTTACAAGCCCAGCCCCAGCTCCAACCGGCGGCATTTCGGCTCCAACTCAAATCGGTGGCAGCGCCGAACTTTCCGAAAGCATGATTTACGGCGCCTGCTTTAACCACGTGGACCAACCAAACGTTGAAAAGACCATGTGCGAAGTCGTCTGCGAGCCTGGGTCCTGTTGCTACCAGCCAGATCAGGACTGTGCCGCTGGCTTTGACTGCATCAAATATGAGCCGTGTCAGAAATTGGCGCAGGAAGTGGATGGGACCGACGCAGAGCGGACAGCAGTTGAATCAGCATGTCAGAACATTGCCGATCTAGCCGACTGTGTTGAATTATGCTCCGACGTTACGTGCTGCTTCACGCAAGACCTTCAGAAAGCGTGCGACGTCACTAGGCCAGGGACAGAGTGTTCCGATTTCATCGCATGTGAGGTCTTGTACGAAAATGGCAACAGCAACTAATAGTAGCGGAGTCCTCGGATGCACCACTTCGCAATCTCTGGGGTGTCGGGGAAGGGAGTGCAGTTTGAATGTACCTCACATATCTGAGTTGTTTTATCTTATACTTTCATTTGTAGTCTATTTTTTTTAAACATTTACTTTCTTTGTTGGTTTCCGACCAGGCACTCCTTTACGAAGGACCACTTCAATGGAATTCTTCGGCAGCTTGTAGTCAGAGTTCTTGATTCCTCCGTGGCCGGGACACAGGTTCTCATCTCCGAGCAGCAGGGCTTCCAATTCACTGGCAAAGTTTCCTCCCAAGACAATTTCAACACATCCTTTCGGAAGGGCGGCACCCTCTGATTCAGTCTCTACCGTCGCCTGGCACGCTAACCTTTTACCCACATCTTTCGCTAGAACTTGCCCATTCACGCTGTAGGCTTCCATTCCACGTACCTTGGTGATAAATTTCCGTGATTGACGCATGGAAACCTCAATTTGAACTTTTGGAGGCTTTCCTCTACCTAGTTTTAGTACTTTGCTCCCGGGCATCTGAACAAGTGCGTAGGCAGTATCCATACATTTAACCCATTGATCTGCAACTTCTTTCCGCGAGACAGTGAGCGTATCGTTAGTAATTTCTGCTTTCTTCGTCTTTTTGTAAAGCGCATCAAAGAGCGGACCATTTAAGCGGACTTGATCGTATTCGATCAGGTTTTCGCGCTCGAGATAGTCCTCTAGCAATGTTCTCAGCTCCGGAAGAGTGAGCATACCCGTTCCTGCTCGTTCTGGACTGGACGCATTTATCCCTTTGACCACATCCAGATTCAATTGCAATAGTGAAATGAAGTGATGCGGAACGATGTATAAATTTACCAGAACCAATTTGTGCTTTGCCGAATCGACAGCTGCTAATTGTGCGTCCTTTGCATGCTGTACCTCTTCTGCGTGGTCTTGTTTGTATTCCAAAAGAGTGGGGTGTCTCTTATCAAACGATACTAGATAACCTGTCTTGTCCTTGCTGTGCTTATCCGGGCCTGGTCCCAATGCTAGTAACTTGTTTTCGAATTGTTGCTTGAGATAATTCCCAAACTTTTTGTATTTGGTTTGTTTAAGCTGAATGGTTGTTCCTGGAGGCCGATTTGGCAAGACATGATTTGCATAAAAATTTGCGACAGTCATGGGTAAGTCTTTAGGCGAAATACTCGTCAAAAGGGCCTTGCAAACGGCTTCATGGAGAATCTCATCATGTAATAATGGTTCTGTCTTCTCTACTTCTGGATTGTCTCTCTTTGTTTCAGTCGATGGTTCTATGGTAGCACCATCACCTGTTTGCTCGTCAGTATCAGATACGGAATGTTCACCTTCAGTCGGAACCTCATCTGCGTCAACAATATCCCATGAAATGTCCAACTCTTCTCTTTCGTCCTCATCTTCTCTTCCCGCAGAGTTTACAATGGGGACCACACTTTCAGCATTGATAAATCCAACATTGCCATAGTGTCCATCGTTGTAATTCGCACCTCCGTAGGGACTGATGATAGAAGGAGGAGCTTGCATGAGAGTATCCAATTCTATTATCTGCTGCTGCCACAAATCATCTCCGTAGCAGGTCCAGACGGTAGCTCCAACACCTTTGGTACCGGGACCAATATCCGCAGCGGACTGGACTCCAGAATCGAGCACGCCTACGGCACACGGTTGAGGATTTCCTGCGACAGAAATGGCAACTACACGATGTGTCTCTTTCTTAATTAAAGCAGCGTAATGTGAGTTTTTGCTTGTTGGAGCGGCGACAACAACACCAGCAGCAGTAGTAGAATTATCATTGTTAGTGGACGCAGCCAAGGGAAAATTCATCATTCCCGCCCTCATCAAATGAGCACCCCGGCACAAGAATTTCGAAGCCGGAGATGGGATATATACGGTAGGCATGGATTCTAGAGGTAATACACTCAAGAGAGCCAACGTCGGCACATTGACTTCCACTTGACTACTGTTGGGCATGGGCGGTTGAGAGATCCAGAGGACTTGAGATGTGACGTAGGGCCACACGAATTCGCCTGAATCTTCTGGCGACGAGACTTTTGTATCGGGCGTTCGTACGTACAGTACTAATTTTCCCAACTCGACATGATGCAGCTGGCGTGTAGCAATACATCCCGGCAGAAATACCTTGTCGAGGACGGAGGCCAGCAACTCAATTTGCTGCTGCTGCTGCTGCTGTTGCTGCTGCCGCTGCTGGTCATCACTTGTTTTATCACTTGTTTTATCACTGTGTTCTTCCACTTTTTTGTCATCCGTCACAGAAAAAAAGTCTTTCACACGTTGTCGTAATTGGCGAATATCAGATTTTCGTAGAGGAACATCCAGGGCGACTGTGAATGTGGGTGCTGACGAGGCGGCCTTTTTGTTTTGCTTGACTCCTTTTTTAGACTTGAGAGGGTTGTTGTTGCTTCTGTTGTCGCCGCTGTTACCTTTGTTCTCGTTCTTGCTGCAGCATGATGAATTCTCTTTGCGAAACATCTCGGAGAAGAAGCTCTGTGACGAATGGAGTTGTGACTACTAGCAATAGAACTCTAAAATAAATACTCGTAATAAAAATGAAGCAGCACCATGGCGGGGCCCTACCCTATCTTCGTCGTCGCCTTGCAAAAAAGGACCTCAAAACGAAAACATGAAACCTGCAGAAATGAACCCTAAAATCAATTCAAGCTGCGACGCACATTACTTCCTTTTCCTTGATCTACTCGTGATTTTCCGAGTAGTAGTCTATTACTGGCTGGTACTACTAGTAGTAGACTACTGTATTACTACTCCTAGCTACGAGTAGTAGCTAGTAGTACTGGTAGGTACGAGTGAGTACCTGAGTAAAATAGATCTACTACTAACTGTAATCGTAGCGTACTCAGATACTCCGAGTACCTACTGATAGACTAGACTACTACTAGGTTCTCGAGTAGACTAGACTACTCGATTTTGGAATACGAATAGAATTAGAGTATTGAAAAGTGTAAGGCCAGGGACGAGCGAAGCTAGATACAACACGCTAATTGCTCTACCCAAAAATTAACAAACGCTAAAAGGCTGTCTGCTCAGTGCGTAGGCGCTACACAGAAACTCGTGGTTGTTGCCGATGCTTCCCTGCACATAGAGGTAGGAAAGGATGATGACGCTGGTAAACAACTCTATCCAGGGCATGCCTTTGTCCCCAGCTCCTTAAAAAAGCAACCTGGCTGTGTATCGATAGACATGCAATTAGTTATTTTCAGGAATTAATGCGAAAGGTGCTTCAATAAAGCGTAGCAAAAATTTCAAACGCTGTACTATATAACACTCTACAAAATATGAGTAGCTTTGATGAAAAATTGGTTTAGCTGTATGAGTAGTTTGGGTGAAAAGTTGGTTTAGGCAGTGCGGGCTGTAATCAACTGCTGCGTAGTTGGTAGTAGTCCATCGTTGGCTACTGCGCAGACATCCGTGGGTGACATCTTGTCGTTCCTACCACTAGTAGTAGGCATCAAAAATTGTTCCAAATAAATCTGGTTGGCATCAGCGGTATCTTGCTCTGCTAAGGTTCGAGCAACTTCCACAGCTTGCTTGCAAGCAATAGTCATGAACTTGTGAAGAGCCCCTTCCACAGGAAGCCCTACAGCGCGAAGGCGTGTCTGCAGATCTTTCACACCAGTAACGAGAAAAGCACGGCGTTCTCGACGGTGCCGTTGGTATTTGCTTCTCTTTTGCGTGTACACCTCGAGGCCTCTCCAGGACACTTCATCACTGTCTTTGAATTCGGTCTGTCCAGCACCAGCCTTTCGAAAGTCGCTTCGGATGGATTCCTTGAAAGAAGCCATGTCTGTGGTATCGTACCAAGTGTTTCGACAGTCGGAGGTACGACGGGTATCAGAAACGTGCTTGACAGTTGCGTTGAAGCGGACAACACGAAGTCTCTTCTTTCCAGCAGGAGAGGTAGACGTAGAAGAAAAGGACTTGGAGATGGCCATGATTACAAAAAGAAGATGGAAGTATTTTCGTTTGTATGATCTTCAATCTTGTGGTGACAGCAGTCAATTGATTACTACGAGTAGTCTAGTATTTGTTTAAAAGTCATAAATGGGAATTTTGTATTCCTGGTCGCTCGTGAACTACTCAATAGTTAGTCGATGGTAATAGTGTACCTGGTAGGTACCAGGTACCAGGTACCAGGTAGTCTAGTCTTGAATGAATTCCAAGGAGCTTTCAGCATCCAACTTCAAACCAGTTCTCCTCCTGATGAAACTCGGGACTGTGTCACAGACTTTATCCGGTGTTGCAACAATTTTCCTTGTTTCCTTACCAGGTACTACTACTACTACTACTACTACTCTACTACGTATTACCAGTACTACTCTACTAGTAGTAGTAGCTAATACTCGTAGTCTAATACTACTACGTAGTAGTAGTACTACAGTAAGAGGCAGTTGTACCAGTACTACAGTACAGTACGAGTACCTATTTTGACCACTGGACAAACTTTGACCAACGTACTGTACCAGGTACTGATGCCTGGTACTACTATTTTAGTACCAGGTACCAGTAGGACCATTAGGAGGTACTACTGTAGTATCACTAAATTGCTGCTTATCGGAGTGTTGCTACCCGTACATGGTGAGGAGGAAATAATATTATTATATTATTGAAACGAAAACTTGGCTACCTGGTATTGCTAAATATAAAAATAGTCATAAGTCCATCAAGGACAGAAAAAACATCCACATTGAAGAAAGTGACAAGCAACGATTAGATAGAATAAATGTATGGTGGTATGGTACTGTACCAGGTACCAGGTACCAGGTACGTACTTGGTAACAGGGTACCAGGTACCACCTGGTACTGTGACCGAAATAAACATTTCTGGTATTGCATCTCGAAGCAGAGGACTTATAAATGACATAATAATATCACGGTACCGTACCAGGTACCCGTTAGTAGTACTGTACCTGGTACCATACGAAGGAAATCCAGAAAGCCAATCGATAGAAAGGACAAGTACCTGGTAATAAGTGTTCATTCAATTAATTAATAAACAAGGTACATCACCAACTTCGACGACCGCCTACTAGATACTAGTGGTACCTGGTAGCTAGTACCAGGTACCCTGGTACGGTACCTGCTATTTATTTAATATTTTCGATCCCGCTGTCTTTGCATCATCACGTCTACTTCTACTACTACTAGTCTACAATTGTTACCGTACTAGCTACTAATAGTACTAGTACTAGCTAGTAGTACTAGGACTAGTAGTAGTAGTAGTAGTAGTAGTAGTATCACAACCACCAGGTAGCAGGTAGACTAGTCTACTGGTATTAGAATGTACTGATAGTATGGTAGGACTCATCATCCATCTAGTCTACTAGAGTACTACAGTACTAGTACTACTACTGGTTCTGGTACTACTAGTAGAAAAATAGACTACTAGCAGCTGCTATAGCTACATTGATTCTAGAACTCTGTACCTGGTACCCGGTACTATAATATTTGTGCTACTCGCAGTAATTAGCTACTACAGTGATCGCGAAGCAGCTAGGATCTGTCTACAAGCTCAGTATGTACCAGGTAGTAGATGAAAAAAATATATTTTTCCCTGGTGGTTGGCGTCATCATCATCATACGGTGGTAGAGGGAAGGATCGACTGTAGGGTCACTTTCGATCGTGAGGTCGTGTGATGATTGCGTTTACTGGACCAGTAGGCTCGCAGCGCGAGTGGCCTTTATCTATTAGTCTACAGTAGTAGGCATCCAAATCATTTTCGCCGAATGCATTCACCTGAAAGCATCGATTTTTAAAGCAATTTAGATTACACTTTTCAGTGGCGTGTTGAGGCCAGCGCCCGTCATCTTGTTCTGCTCGCGGCGCAACTGCTGCAAAAGGAAGAAGATCGGACCATAGCAGAATCTTTTATTATTATCAGGTAAGACGCAGACATTTTCAGCCATAATGAAAATAACCCGGAAAACTAAAAGATGATTTCTGTTGATGATGACAACATCGTCATGAGGCCTGATGACTCATCTTTCAAAAATACAGTAGACTAATATTAAATTTCAAAGCAAACACTCCGATCCAGCTTTCTAAAATCTCACCTCTCAACTCTGGAACACTAATAGTCTAACAGTAGCACAAAAAATTCCAGATAGTTCAATAGAAACAGGAATACAACAACAATAACGACATGCTTCACGCACTGGCAGCTCGTATTGTGGTTGGAGTGATTGCGGCGCTCGGTACTCTTCGCCTCGGAACTGGACTTTACGCCTACAAAGTAACAGAGGCCCTAGAAAGACCAGAGTATACTGTTATTCAAACATTGCCGGGCGGGGTGGAAATCCGTCGTTACGAACCATACCTTATCGCAGAAACGATTGTGGATGGAGTCGGTTTTCGAGAGCCGACAGGTCAAGGCTTCAAGGCTTGTGCTGGGTATATTTTTGGTAAAAACACTAAACAGAAAGGTTGGTTTGGGTCCAGCACTACTTCGGAGGAAGGATCAAATGCTGTGAAAATGGCCATGACTGCACCGGTGAGAGTATCAGGTGAATCTCCTCCTAGTTTGCAGGGTGGTAGCAATTGTGAACAGGACACAGCATCTATGCGAAAAACAAAGGTTAGCTTTGTCATTGGCAGCAAATATTCTCTCAAGACGGCGCCCAAACCGTTGGACAAAAATGTCAAAATAAGACAGGTTCCTGCCCATACACTAGCCGTGAAGAAGTTCTCTGGACCACCACCCAATGACAAACGTGTTCAAAAGGAACGAGTCAAGCTTGAGCAGGTTCTTGTCGCCGCTGGAGAAACCCCCCCGGGACCCGAACAGGAAACTTTGGTCTATGGGTATCATGATCCGTTTATAACCCCCAATTTTCTGCGTCGAAATGAGGTTGCCCTTGTAATCAGCGGTAGCGTTTAGGAATAACAGGGATAGCATTACGTTCTTAAAATGTTCTCACTCTGCTTTACCTTCCTGGAGTTCAAAGTACACCTTTCTTAGGCCGACCAGACACTAAGATTCCAAACTGCAAACACCGAAGCTTGTGTGGGTGTTCATTCAAAAAGTGAATTTTGTCGGTAAAAATGATTATCGAACGTGATTGCACTGCAATACCGCCAATAAATAATATTCCTCGTCACTTGCTTGACTTGTAGATTTGGTTACAGTAACTTCCCCGCAAACATTAGAGAAGCGCCTATGGACATGAACACAAGCAAACTCTTAAATGCATTGACGGAACTGAGCCACAAAATTCTACACGAACTATTCAAGATCCTACACAATGTTTCAGACAGAAGGCATACCGAGATTTCATGCTGGCATCACTGCACGACTAACGTATGTTATATCTGAAGAAAGTATTCTTTTTATGTCTTGTGAAAGCTTTGTTAACGTAGGCCCCTTTAAATTTTTGGAGACTGACAAATACAGCAGTAGAAAGAATTTATGGCTTCAAATAGATGAAGATGAACTAAAGCATATTTTCTATTATTTCTACGTTGCATCAGTTGTAATAATAAGACTGGAAGCATTGAAGCCGTAAAAAGAATTAGGTCGGTTTTTCTCATTCTCTTTCCTTCGAACAGGTCCACTATCGTCCCTACCCACCCAGTCAAACTTCCATCCCAACAATGCGCCGCATCGAACACAATAAGTGACAGTCCAGCTATAGCCAGGAAAGTAAGAGTTCTGCACAAATGTACCTCCCACAGAAATGACTTCTTGTTCTTCGATCTCACGCAAAGTGACAACCTGATAAATGAAGCCATGCTCATTCACGTAATTTCCAGCTGTCCCTTCAGCGTCTCCCACTGAAAACACTTGATCCGCTCGAGAAAGTGGCACCTCACACACAGCGCAGCTAATGATACATGATGTTCGCTTGAATTTTCGCATATGTTTCAGAAGAAGCTTCAAGCGCTCGACTGTGCTCGGGACCTGAAGAAGTGCCAGCTTTTCATCGACATTCAGTGGTGTATTGGATGCCAGCCAAAAACTAAATTTAGTTGGATCATCCAAGACGCCAACAGCCTCATCATCATGTAAGAGTTCCGTCAGCGATGTGAACAAACCGCTTTGCCCAGCTTGACTGTGAAACAATTGCACCATTTGAATCACCATGCGCCACGGCCAAACCTGCTGAAGTACCTTGCCTGGGACGGGCGTCACCAAGGATAATTGGCGTATCAGAGATTCATGATGAGACATGACATACGCTGTAGGGTAGCAAAACGTGTCAGCGCATTTTTCTTTCGGTGATGCATCCTCATATTTGGTGTGCAAGTCGTCTTCGTCTGTATCCACAAGAGTGGGGTTCACAGGGAGTCGTCGCCTCAATCCCGTCCAAAAGCTTGACGGACAAACGAGAGGTCTATTGTCTTGCTGGAACTTTTCGACTTGAAAAACTTGTACATCGGCAAATGATTGGAGTGGCAAATAGGAATGGACGAGGAAGCGCTCAGTCCCAACAGCCTGCATTACCAGCTCGGATTGCTCTGCAGCATGCTGCTGCCAAACCCTCCTTAGTGATCCATTGTGATTGCTGTTGCTAATGCTGCTGATGTCATCCAACGCAGCGTCACCATGCGTATATGTAATCGTGGCAATGGTGCCGATGCGGCCTATAAAAGGGTGCACATTTCGTTGACTGTTGTTCCCGCTACTTGATCTATGGCTGTTGCGAATTTCGGCCCGATGTAGTCTGCCACGATTGGTGGCACGATTGGTGGTATCATCGTCGTCGTCGTCGTCGTCGTCAGAGCCATTCTCGCTGCTACTACTTTCATTGACAACAATATCTCCCAACAACTCGCGTTGCAAAATAAGCGAAATTCGCCGTGCTTGGGGTGAATTTCGTACCCCTCGTCTCAAGAGCGAGGAACGCCGTCTCGCATGTTGTGTCTCGACAGCAGCAAAAGCAACGGTCTCGTCTTTTCGCGTCAATATGCCTAGCTGGACCGTAGAACCGAAATCAGACGATCCCAGTCGACGAGATTCATCAATGCGGCGTCCCAAATGCTGTATCCAGGCCCGATTTGAAAGGCGGATAGGAATCGAAGAACCAGGAAAAAGCACAACTCCTGGTAACTCTAGAATAGGAAGTTCTTCGAATTGACGAGCTGATGATAGCGATTCAGTGCTGTCTATTCTTTGGGAGACTCGAGGGGAAGAAGATATCGACTGATCCTGACTGCTTCGTGAGGATATCCGTTGGGAGTTGAGTAGTGGGTGGGATGGACCCGGCAAATACGAATGCTGCTCTCGTTCTCGTTGCCGGAAAGATTGATTCATTTCCTCTTCCCTGCTACCGTTTATGCCTTCTTCATCGTCTAGCTGCTCGAAAGCATCATCATAACCTGCTAAGTCTTCCATTCTGGAATCACCGCCATTGTCGTTCATTCTTAAAAGAGATTAACGAGCTGTGTATCGTACTCTACTAGCTAGTAGGTATGGGTTTACGGTTGACGATTATCTCGCATTTATTTTTTATTCTTATTCCTTTTTTTGGAAGATTCTCGTCCTGATTTCCTCGAACGTATTTTTGGACAAACTCATCATTCACGTACGTGACTTATTTCGACCAATCAACGCGAGGCATATGACGTTTTTCTCCTCAGTCTTCTCAACCGTGTAGCTACACCATGGTAAGTAATTACTCTAGAGTTACTGTAATTAAACATCCTTTCATCTTTGATTGACACCCGTCAATTTGCAGTCTCACCCTATCCCATCAGTGAATCCATTCGACGATAATACATAATCTGATGATCCCTTGAACGGAAGTCGGTAATTAACCAAAGCTACAGCCTGACAACGCGAGAGTCGCTTGCTCTGACATCACAGCCTCGCGGTCATATCGTTTTACGTTACCTACCTTGCAAGTTTACATTACCACACATTTAATACTTTTTTACAACTTCTACCTTTGACCAGGAATCGACAGCTCGATTAGAAACACGTGGACCAAAACTATACATATTTTCAATTACCAATGAAGTTGTTTTTCTCCATTGCTGTGTTGGTCACAGTGGTGACATCTCCTGCCTATGCCTTTTCCACAGATGTGTACTCTGCAACCCATAATACCCCACCTTTCCAGACACCATCCTTGCAACGACCGCGACAATTCACGAGACAATTGGTTGCCGTGAACATGTTCAACGGTATGGAATCCCGTGCCAAAGCTGACGCCGAATGGGAATCTCGAAAATCTAGATTAGACGACGAACGAGCCGTCAATAGTTTGATGCAACAGGATTCGGCCAGGCAAGGCTTTAACACTCAATCCAATCCGGCATTTTCTGCGGCGCAGCAGAATAATAATAACATCAACAACAACAACAGCAACAATAGGGTAGGAGGACCTGGTGAATTTAGTCCTCCAGGTGCACCTAGTTCCAGCGGACCTGTGGGATTTTCTCCCCCAAATTCTGGCGGCCAAGGAGCATTCAATACACGAGGTACTCCTGGAGCTTCTAACAATGGTGGAACACCTTCATTTGGGCCTCCGTCAGGTGCAACTAGTCCTGCAACTGGTGGTAGTCCCTTTGGTTCTCCTGGAAGCAAACCAGGTGGTCTAGGTGCAGGTGGGACACCTTCATTTGGGCCTCCATCAGGGATGAGCAAGCCAGCAGCTGGTGGCAGCCCCTTTGGTTCTCCTGGAAGCCCACCAAGTGGCCTAGGTGCAGGTGGAACACCTTCATTTGGGCCTCCATCAGGAATGAGCAAGCCAGCAGCTGGTGGCAGCCCCTTTGGTTCTCCTGGAAGCAAACCAGGTGGTCTAGGTGCAGGTGGAACACCTTCATTTGGGTCTCCATCAGGGATGAGCAAGCCAGCAGCTGGTGGCAGCCCCTTTGGTTCTCCTGGAAGCCCACCAGTTGGTCTAGGTGCAGGTGGAACACCTTCATTTGGGTCTTCATCAGGGATTAGCAAGCCAGCAGCTGGTGGCAGCCCCTTTGGTTCTCCTGGAAGCCCACCAGTTGGTCTAGGTGCAGGTGGAACACCTTCATTTGGGTCTCCATCAAGAATGAGCAAGCCTGCAGCCGGTGGCAGCCCCTTTGGTTCTCCTGGAAGCAAACCAGGTGGACTAGATGCAGGTGGAACACCTTCATTTGGGTCTCCATCAGGGATGAGCAAGCCTGCAGCCGGTGGCAGCCCCTTTGGTTCTCCTGGAAGCAAACCAGGTGGACTAGATGCAGGTGGAACACCTTCATTTGGGTCTCCATCAGGGATGAGCAAACCAGCAGCCGGTGGCAGCCCCTTTGGTTCTCCTGGAAGCCCACCAG
>Ga0210025_1003344_pt1 | contig 14628 bp, 6 predicted proteins | sample CryGeyme20150102_FD_183989 | JGI IMG/M metagenome (GOLD analysis project Ga0210025, IMG submission 183989) | Groundwater microbial communities from Crystal Geyser aquifers in Utah, USA - Crystal Geyser metaG 2015-0102 (SPAdes) (version 2) | ecosystem: Environmental > Aquatic > Deep subsurface >...
GGGGGGGGGGAGAAGGAATTGTAGAGGGAGATGATACCCGGTAGCAGCTATTGATGGATCGTCAGTCGATGACGTATGGTATGTTAGGGGCAGAGTTAAACACAAGTGAAAGATAGAAAAACTAAGGAGTCCGTGTATTACTATGTACGAAGAGCTATCTCCCGCGTTGACCCATATGCCAGTAGAGAGCTCACTGTCTTCTGCTAACTACTACTGCAGCTAGCTTCTTGCCTGCCTGCCTTTGCGCGTTCTCAATCAAAAAGATCCTTCTCGGAAAAATCCTCCGCTTTCGTGCCAGAGACTTCTTGCAAGGAGATACCATACTTGTTCAGGATCCTCTCGATCTGTGCTGATCTTTTTACAATCTGTTCCGAAATTTCCTCAAGTTCCGCCGATTTCTCCTGAATCTGAGCCGTCAACTCATCCATCAGGACCGGCGTTTCCACAATTTTGGCCGAGTTATCTTCAATAGCGTTAACATGAGCAGTAATGTTTTTCAAGTCGTCTACAGATAAAGTGACAGGATCTTCGATTGGCCCAAGTGGAATACACGGTTCCGTTTCCTTGACAGCAACCTCACATTCTGTATCTTTGTCAATCGACATGATGCAAGCGTTCATTATCTTTGGAAATGGAACATTCAACGAATTATCGGAGGGATAGCAATTGCAAATAGCAGCAAATTTAGCCAACTCTGCTTTACTAGATGCTACAAAAGCTGTCCTGTCTGTTTCTTCAAAGGCATCAAAAAGGAGTGTATTGTCCCCTCGAACCGTAGGAAATGTTTCATCCGATGCGAAATAAATATATTCTTCATAACCCTCGTGATCCCAATTTGAGAGAACAAAGGAATGGTCAGCAGAGATAGACACTATTCCAGACTCGCATTGAAAACGGAATGGGACACCAATCTTTCCTTTGAAGTTGCAAATGGTCGAAATAGAGCCATCACAAATGCTTTCACTGGATGGTCCCTTACTGTAAATATTGCAACACTGCCCTTCGCCTATTGTAGGGCACTCGGCTGGGTTGGCCACAGAAGCCACAATGGTGGGATTCAGCCATTTACCACGACGATCATAAGAAATCGAAGAATACTCATAAAACCAATATTGCACAGCTGGCACTCCCGGGTTCTCGGCTCCTAAACACATAGCGCTAAAAAGAATCGTTTCCTCTTCCTCAGTTGGAAAGACCAGTTGGTGAATGCTGGTATCTTCGGTAGACGGAATCTGATCAAGAATCTTTGATTCTACGCCGCGAACGCCGCCTCCAAATTCGATGGGACCACAATGTCCAACATCTTGGATAAGTGTCATGGGGTTTGCGGGGTTTGCAGCCCACGAAGGGGCAATTGTGGAGGCCACAATGGCCCAATAAATTGTGTAAGAGTAGTAATGAAACATCATTGAAAATTTTTCTGGGCGGATACACTTTTTATATTTTATGATACCGGTACCAGCGAATAGTGAGGGCAGCACAAGATACAAAGCGAGCCTGAATAGGAGAGATACAAAGCGAAGCCGAAGGCTTGTCCAAGCATGCATCAGATCTACCATTGGTACACATTCAAACGAGAACGCACATTGTACACAAACCGAACTGAAGCATTCTTTTAATTTAAAAAATATTTAGTAAAAAAATGGTTTACGCGAACACAAACTCAAGATACGCTGATTGAAACAGATGAAGTAGTCTTCCGATTTCCTAAAAACCATCTGCACTGCTGATGAAAGAATCTTCACATTCACAATAATAATGTAGGCCATACTATGTTTCACTACTAATAAGCCCTTTTAAGAACCGTTCGGATCGTGCGCAAAAAACGAAGCCAGGGTGCTGGTATTTCAGTCTTCGTGACATCAGACCAGTATCTGTCATCTGTCATCTGTCATCTGTCATCTGTCGTATTGTGATGTGGTTGCAGACAGTATTATCTGTTGTCACACGTCTCGTCCTGTGGCTCCAGTGGTTCCAGCACTAGTAGTAGCCATTGTCGCTCCTGTGGACCTTTGGGACTGACCTGCACGAGCGTGAGCGTATCTTTTCCTGCCACAATAGCATATTGCCTGTCGTGTGACATTGCGACCGACGAGTAGGGATGGGCTGTCTTGTTGGGCAGGGAAGCCACCACTTGATCCTGTAGTTCGGCCATGATCAATGATTTAACTAGCTAGCTAGAACTTGCTAGCTAGAACTAGCTAGCATCCGGAATCCCAAGTTTGATTGCGCTACGAGAAGCAACATTATGGTACGTGACAAAACCGATATCCACGTCCGAACGCGCCAAGCAATTGACCATTGTCAAATAATAATCTTTCAATTTTTATTTTCAGCAAAGTAAAAAGTAGTTCACGATTATACCTAAATAGTAGAGGACAACTGACGCATTTCGATGATTTCATGCATATTATAATGTAGCACTTTGGATAGTAACGACTTCCTTGTCATTGCTCCTTCCGATCATTCGGGATTCTTTTGTTGATTGATAATTGATAGTTGCTATCGGTCTAATTTTGCGAAAACATGACAGGTTGCCGTTGTAGTAAACCTCGATTATTTGTTTCCAAACATGTTTTTGAAAAAACCAGTGGCGTGTGACTGGAGACCGTTGTCATCATGTTTCTCAGTGGCCTCACCAACAGCACTTATGGCACCCCCTTTTCTCAAAGCATCGTGTAGGACTTGTTTCCTCGACAGACAATTCAAGACATGACAACCCATGTCTTGCACTGAAGCATTGTTTTGAAATTTCTTCATCATCGGCACGACCAGTTCTATTCCATTCAATTTATGAACAAAGCGAGCCATGGCTTCGTCAATGGTTGGGTCAGTATAGTAAATTGCATTGCCAATTGCATTACAACCTACACTCTGGATGTCATCATCATCGGGAAATGACTTCATGGCGGCCATTATCGTCTCGATTCCTCCGGATTTGATAATAGAAACTGCAACAGCAGTAAATCTAGCATTAGCTACTTTATCGTGATAGAATTGGATCAAACTCGCAAGAACTTCGCAACCATGCAATTGAATTGATCTGCTATCAGAATGCCACTTTCGCATCAACAATAAGATAATGGCAACGGCACCCAAAGTAAGAGCTTGATCAACGTCCACATTCCAATTCGCATTCGTTGGAGAAAGAAGGCCAACCAACTCTGCAACTGCAGCTGCAACTTTTTTCTCGTCCTCCTGCTGCATGTCCACAAAAAGGAGCTTCGGAATCGCTTCGTATTCAATAGTATCTGCAAGTGGTGGATCGGCAGCAACATTGACAGCAAGCAGTGGTGGATCGGTAGCATCAGCAACAACAACAGCAGCAGCATCAGCAGCATCAGCAGCAGTAGCAGTAGCAGTAGCAGTAGCAGTAGCAGTAGCAGTAGCAGCAGCAGTAACGGTAGCAGTAGCAGTAACAGTAGCAGGGGTATTATCATCACTTTTAGAATCGAGCAGGGCAGAAAATTGAAGACGATGAGTTTGTTGTTGTGGTTGTGGTTCTTGTTAGATTGTGGTAATAAAACGAGTGAGCGGTATTTCTATGAGTAAAACGCTTCTGGCTGGTACCGCAAATGACTGTCGCCAAGTTTTTACGTCGAGGTTGATTCTTGAATCTTCAGGGTTAGTACCAGGTAGCTATTATTAGTACTACTACTACTGACGATTTTGTACTATTATTTCCGTTTATATAGTAAATGAGTAGAAAGATTATGTCCCATGACGTCCCACAATGTTCATGTCTGATCCGTGAATAAATACTATTCATTGGTCTGCCACTCCAACCTTTCGTGCCAGACAATATAACAATGGTGTGTTGGCAGCAAGAAAAAAAGACCTGTCCGTTTTCGAAGGAGTAGACTGGTCTAGTACTCTAGCTAGTAGTAGTAGTAGTTTACTACCAGCAGGTACCACTCTACTAGACTAGTAGGTACTAGACTAGTAGTCTATTACGAGTACCTGGTAGTAATAAGAAAAGACACACCATGTATGTGTCATCATCACTGTGCAGTGCTTGTCTGCAATAAAGTAGTGCTTCACATACATTAGCCATTAAAAGATAAAATAATATCCATAAAAGAATGAATGCGGCAGCAACAGCAGCAGCAACAACAACAGCAACAACAGCTGTAGAAGACGACAATAATAACAATGACACGGATGGAAATTTGCTGCAAACCTTTTCGGTTTATCAACCTTCCGCTCTTCCACCAAATGTTGTACAGGCGTTTAACAACTCGAGTACAGCAGCAGCAGCAGCAGCAGCAGCAGCAGCAGCAGCAGTAGCAGCTGGAGTTGCTAGTATTGTCAATGGTAGCAATGGCGGTACAAGTAATAGTAGTAGTAATACTACAACTAGTAGTAGTAGTAGTAGTAGCAAAGAAGGAATGGATTTACAACGACAAACACCGTTACTGCTCATTCCGTCGCACACCAGTCTGGCCTGTGAATCCAATCTGTTATCGAGCGTTTCTGCTCCACTCATTCAGAGCAACAACAATTGTAACAGCAATACTAATAATAATACTAATAATAATGCAATCGATGGTTGTGTGCGTGATCTAGCAACATCCAATAAATTGTCTCCCCTTCAAATGGAGGGCGTATTGTTGGCCATTCAAAGACACACTCGTCTTTTGGGTTGTTCTGGTCCTGGTTCTAACCAACAGCAACAACGAGCTGGATTTTTCTTGGGAGATGGTGCCGGTATTGGTAAGGGAAGACAAATTGCAGCCATTCTGAAAGATAGTTTGTGTCGTACTGCTGTTACTGCTGTTGCTACTGCTACTGCTGTTACGACTGCTGGGGTTATGAATAGTACCGATAACAATAGTATACCTACTTTTCCTAACAGCAGCACCAGCAGCGGCGGCAGCAGTCATACCAAGCGACACTTGTGGTTGAGTGTTAGTCAAGAACTCATTCACGATGCTCAGAGGGATTTACGCGATGTTGATGTGCACATTACAATACAAGATGGACATTCGTTGTTGCGTTCCGACAACAGAAATGGATTAGGACAGCAAGAAAAAGGTATAATGTTTCTCACCTATTCCTTTTTGGTCAGTAAATCACGCTTGGAACAAATTATTCAGTGGTGTGCGGGAACTTGGCTGTTACCACAGCAACAACAACAACAACAACAACACCATCAAAAATCAGCTAGCAGCAATGCACGTACAAAGATACAATACTTAGAACAGTCCTATTCCGGATGTATCATTTTTGATGAAGCTCACAAGGCCAAGAATATTGCGAACAATACCAAAACAGCACAATTGGTATTGCAATTACAACGACGATTGCCCAAAGCACGGATCGTGTATTGCAGTGCTACCGGTGTTAGTAACGTCGCTCATTTGGCCTACGCTGAACGATTGGGACTTTGGGGAATGGTTTCCAGTACGGATGGGTCGCAAACAAAAACACAAACTCATCATTATCATCATTGCTTTGCTAATTTTGCTGCCTTTGAAAGGTCCTTGGCAAGTCGAGGATTGGCTTCTCTCGAGTTGTTGGCATTGGAACTCAAACAGCAGGGATCCTTCTTGGCACGAACATTGAGTTGGGATGGAACCGAATTTCAAAGTGAGCACGTAGCTTTGACCAAACAACAGCAATACGTTTATGATAAATCTGTCGAGTGGTGGAAGCGGTGCAAAACATGTATGGAAACAGCATTGCAATACTTGACCAATTTGAATCATCAATCTGAAGATTCGAAATCACCAGGAAGCATGTTGTGGCGAATTTTTTGGTCGGCACATCAGCGATTCTTTAAAGAAATGGCTGTTTGTGCAAAGATTGAGTTTCTAGCCAACGATGCTATGCAAGTCGTATCAGAAGGATGCTACTGTGTTGTGATTGGATTGCAATCTACGGGAGAGGCTGGAATGCAAAGTCTTTTGGAAACGTACGGGAAAACATCATCATTTCGACTGCAAGATCAACATTTCCCCCATCTTCTTTCGACATTAAAAGCGTCTTTGATAAGCTTTGTTATGAACCATTTTCCTACCAAACCAGCACCTAGCATCAAAAAAGATTCACTCGAAAGCTTGCCATTACCCGAACCTATCGATGAACTTGTCCAAATGCGACAAGGATTGCTCGATGCAATTGAAAATTTAAATTTGCCACCCAATCCCCTGGATGATCTCATTGATCGATTGGGAGGAGAAGAACATGTCGCCGAAATGACGGGACGTTCGGGCCGTATGCTGCGTGCGTGTTCGGCACGAGAAAAATCGCAAAAGAAGGACTATTTTGTCTTTTCCAAGCGCTTTACAATAGGCAGTGGTGCTGCTGCTGCAGCAGCAGCATCCCAAGATGACTCGGATCGTCTCAATCTCGTAGAACGCCGTGCTTTCCAGGACGGAAAGAAATCATTTGCTATTATTAGTGGTAGGTTTTGAAACGGAGTGATTGTATTTGACAATTTTGACAATTTCTTAATATGGCTTACGCTTACACTTTCTCTCAATACACATTCAGATGCCGCATCTACAGGCATCAGTCTACATGCCGCTCGTGGATCGGGTGGCAGTTACAAACGCCGAGTCCACTATACCATCGAGCTACCTTGGTCTGCCGACAAGGCAGTGCAGCAATTAGGTCGAAGCCATCGCAGTGGACAAGAGACAGCTCCTATCTACAAGCTCGTTGTGACTACGTTAGGTGGTGAGACTCGATTTGCAGCCGCTGTCAGCAAACGCATGGCCAGTCTCGGTGCTTTGACCAAGGGAGATCGTCGTGCCGCGACGGGGGATTCCATGTTGGCCGATTGCGATCTCGACAGTAAGTATGGCAAACGTGCCTTGAAACGCTTCTACCAAGCTCTGGAGAACAACGAACGATTGCTATCCGATAGTGGTGGATTCAATGGATACATTACACAAAGTTCGACATTCCCAGCCCGTAATACCAAAGAACTTCTCAATTCGTTTGTCGTCCAGCTACAAGAGGACAATGATCCTTTAGCTGCGACATTGCCCAAAAGCGAAACCCTTCGCTATGGTGCATTGCTTGCAATGGCCACTACCGAACTGGATCTCGTTGGACTGGATGTGGATAATCGTAAAAAGGCTGACGTCCGGATCTTTTTGAACCGCCTGGCGGGAATGCCCGTCACCCAACAATCTTTAACCTTTTCTCTCTTCCTGTCGACTTTTCAAGACGTCATCCAAGATGCGAAGGCTACCGGTGAATATGAAGGAACGGCCGAAGATATCAATGCTGAAGAAATCAAAATCAGCGAAGAGCTAGATTTGGCAGTAGACCCCTCTTCGGGAGGCCACACCAAACTTACCACTCTAGCTTTGGACCGTGGAATATCTTTCCCGACTGTTTGCAGCATGGCCGCCGAAAATATTTCCAAGGAGTCGACAGTCTTTGTAGAAGAGGACATTGAACGGATGAAAGCTACCCGCGGCAGCAAAAAGGACAACATTGCACCCGAGGGCTTTTACTTGTCACGTAATAAGATTGTGGGTCGTCATTTTATCCTGTATGCCAAGCACAAATTTGATCGAGCTGTCTTCAAAACGAGTACGGAAACTGCTGAGTTCGATCCATTGGGACGGATGTCGATTATTCGTCCCAACACAGGAAGTGGCAGTGAAATGAGCACACAAGATCTCAAGCGCAAGTACCGTCTCCTGTGCAGTGTCCATCCACTCGGGAACTGTTGGATCAAAAACGAGCATGAAGGCGCTGGTTCCCTGCTGACTATTATTGAGGAGCAAAGCAAGGAGGTTGCCGATCGCTGGAGAGATGCCTTCGAGGAATCGAATCACTACATTCACCACAATGGTCTTGCACCTCGTCGTATCAAAGTCGCTCTGGTGACCGGACCTGTACTGCACGTGCTGCCGGCACTTGAAAAGGCGGTTGAAATGCGGTCCGAAACGGCTCGTGGACTGAAAATAATGCGTGCTCAGGTGAACGATCGTCGATTGGTCGGTGTACGTTTTCCCACCGACGACGATGCCATTGCAAAACTGAGAGCAGAAATCACGACCTTGTTGAATGCTCGTTCACAGTCTGGCAAGACATTTGTGGACGAAGAATTGGCTCCTATTTGTCGCAAGAGTCGAGAATGGGCCACGACGGAACGGAAGACGATGAAGAGTTTTTTTGCAGTCAAACCCAAGAGTAGCTGCAGTAGCAGTAGGGGCAAGACTGGTGCTCAGGAGAAGAGTGAGACTGTCCAGTCGAGTCGTGCGAAACGCAGTGCTTCTAGTGCCAAGTCGGTCAAAGAAGCTATTAGTAGTAGCAAAAGGCTCAAGAGCATAACACGTTTCTTTGCTCCTCTGAAGAAACCCTAAAAAAGATGAAAAACACGAACGGACTGTTGATTTGAACACTTTTTTGGAAGAAAGTAGACTACCTGGTAGACAACTACTAGTAGAGATCGACGATGCAACAAAATATCACTGTTAGCACATTTTAGCTATTGCTCTTGTAGCTACTACTGAGTACCTAGTACCGCCCTGGTACTCGGATAAGTAGGGTACAGTAGCAGGAGCAGTAGTAGTGAGTACTGGGTAAATGAAATAGTAGCTACCTGGTACAAGTAGTGCTTCTACTACCGTCTGCAACTTACCATAGGCAGGAGTAGTAGGTGCTACTAGTAGTCTAGTAGTAGACTAGTAATACGGTAGTAAGAATCAATGCTTCTTTAGATGAACTATTTCGAGCGGGAACAGAAGATTCATTGGTACGGTACGGTAGATGCATTGAGGTGATTGAAAGTTTCCATGTCGTTTTTATGTCTTTTATTCCTTGGAGTCATCACACATAAATGCACCTGATTCCAGTCACTTCAAGGGAGATTCATTGTTCTATCCGGATCGTTCGTGATAAATTGTCTACCACCAGTAGTACGATATTACTTCCGGACCAGGTACAGTACCTGGTATCCACGTAGTGCCGTACTTACTACTGTACTACGTACCAGGTACTACCGTACCAGGTAGGTACTGTAGCTAGCACTGGTACCAGGTACGTAAAAGGTACCTGGTATGGTACTAATAATAGGCTCTTCCCAAAAATACCATAACCATTGATGGTAAAAACTTTACGGTACTGGTACCAGGTACCGTACGTAAAAGTCGAAACAGCAACAAACAACAGCAACAAGAACAAAAAGCATCCTTCCGTTTGCTTGTTGACACAACCACACAAAAACAGAAGAAGGCTCTTAATGATACTACCTGGTACCTGGTACTAGTACAAAGCTTGAGTATTGTTAGATAAAAGAACGAGCAACTATACACTGATGTATCTTGAGATTTTATCCTGTTACGATTAAGAGTAACAATAATAAGGCAAGAAAGAAATCAACCACAAACAATGACAAAACAAAGCAGTAGTGAAACACAGCAGAACCCTCAGTACCACTCGTATCCTGCTGGTGGTAGTGCTTCCAAACCTGCTAGTAGCGAGAAGATTGCAAAGAGAACCCAACGGCAACAAGATACGACATTTATTGATGAGACTGTTAATTCGTTCCATTTGGATTTGGATGAAACCACCACCACAGCAACAGCAGCAGCAGCAGCTAGAACTACAACAGCTGCAACAAGAGTCCCATTAACAACAACAGAAACAACAACAGCAGAAGAAGAAGAAGAAGCGGGACCGAACGCTGCTGTACCCGTAACTCGAACCCTATATTCAGAAGCCAATAGCAGACAGAACAGCGACTCCTTGTGGTCTCTTGCAGCCACTACCAGAGCTCCTTCTGTGTTACTAGTAAGGCCCACAACAACGACATCAGAAACACCTACTACTACGCAGAGACAAGAGGTTGTGGTTGCCACTGCTACAAGACCGCCCAAGCCCAACACCACTACAACTACAACAGCACCATCATCCTCATCATCATCAACCAGTCTTGCAAGCGCAACCGACGAAAGTAGTAGTAGTAGCAATAGCAGCAGCAATAGCAGCAGCAGCAGTAACCCGTACTGGTCCATAGTGCACGTCAACACTACACCAACACCAACACCCACAGCACAACCAACCGCCGTGGCATTACAGCAAGAGACGACGACGGTACCACCGACTACGAATGCTTCCACGACCAGTAGCAGTTCACCTCCTCCTCCTCCTCCTCCTCTTGTTGTTGTTGTTGATCGGAGTGTTATTCATTTGGTTTTGACCGAAGCGACACTTTTGAGTGGTAGTAGTCTGGAGGATTGTGCATCTGTTGACGATGAATCTTGTACAGGTGGTGTTGCGGCTGTATCTGCCTACGTTCGTCATTTCACAAAACAACAACAGCAACCAACGCAACCAACATTGGTGTTTCCTAAATTTGAAAAACAATCTCAATTTGTTCAAGTTCATCCTCTGGGATGGAGTGTCAATCGATTGATATTACAAGGGCTTTTGAAATGGAATGTGTTTATGAGTACACCATCATTGTTACTGCAGAATGCACGTGACAATTATGGGTCCCAACGAGATTTGACGTATCTGCAAGAACGAACCTTTCCATTTTTATTGTCCAACGTACAAGTTCCACCATCCTTGTCGTGGGGTGCCAATTCCGAATATCACAAATACATTCATTTTGATGATGACACAGGAATAGCACTCATGAGTATTGCCAATTCAGATGAACCACTCAATCATCCACAAGTAGAAAGCATATGGGGAAGTCTTTGGATTGTACACGATCGCAATGTAGCGTTGGGGAACGAATGTGGCAACAGTGATACGGCTGAAGCGGACAATGACAGCACGTCGCCAGAAGAAGAAACAAGGAAACAACAAGAACTCTTTGCTTCGTATCAAGATATATATCTCAATGGGCCCAGTGGTCAAACAACAACAACAACAACAGAAAGTAGTAGTCCTGATTTTTGTTGGATTCCGGTAGTCGTTTTTGATGATGGTCAAGAAGGAAATTTTCAAACATTTATACAAGGTATAATGAGACATCCGTACCCACCGGCACTTATTATCGATGTCGACAAGCAAGCCGTCGAAGAATATCCGTATCCTATGCTGATTCCAGTGGATGTCCCTGTCACCATCGATAATACCACATTAGGCATCCCAACAGGAGAAGAAGAAACCACAACAACTACTACGACCAAAACCAAATCAGTATGGATCCATTCTTTTGGACGAAAAGACGATGTCTACTACCAACACCAGATTTTTCTCGGTAACGAACGACCTCCTCGGATTACGAATATTACACTTATTGAAGCAGATCTCGAAGTCCTGCCAGAAGCCTACAAAGATGACATCTATGCCCGACACATTACGTATTTGCGACAGCAAGCTGATCAAGCCATTCAAAATGATCCACAGGTTGGTTTTTCGACAGCATTTCCCGTAGCACGAGCTGGTGAATATCGTCGTTGTCAAGCGGGTGAATGCGAAATTGGGAACCTATTTGCCGATGCACTCCGATGGAAAGCCGACGCTGATGTGGCCTTTGTAACGTCGGGTGGTCTAAGAGGAGAGGGATGGCCCGCAGGTCCTGTACACATGAGTAATATTTGGTCCTCGTTGCCATTTCCAAATTCATTATGTACAGGAACAATGTCAGGGATTAGCCTGTTCCAAATGTTGGACTATTCTATACGAACGGCAACGTTCGAAGGGGAGGATACCAATGACGGCGAGCGGCTGTTGCAATTGTCGGGTATGCAAGTGGTCTACAATACTCAAATACCGATTGGGACATCGCGTATCATTGGTATGAAGGTTTGGGATGACGACGAGGAGAAATGGCTGGACGTCGAACGTCTCTCGATGTATTCCTTTGTCACAGACAGTTACATGTGCAGTGCCTACGATCCTTTTCCGGAATTTCTGGGCGCAAACGGAAATTATACACTAGAAGGAGAAGTGCCTGGTACCGTTAATGATTACTTGGTTCAAAATGTAGTGGCAGAGTATTTAGGACAGCTGGAAGAACCCTACAACGCAAGCATTCACGGAAGACTCGTAAATAATACGGAGGTCTTTGAGGTTCTGGATTTGGTGCAAACGATTGAAAATTGTCCGCAAGACACCTACTGGAGCATAGCCAAGGGAGGTTGTTTGCAGTGTCCAGACTCCACCTTTATTGAATTTACCGACGAATACCTTGAATTTGATGGTCAAATTGGCTCGGAGGGCGGCATCATTCCTAACGACGACTCCAAAGCTTCTAGTGTCATTGTCGGATTGAATTCAAACTTGTCAGACATGGCAATTTTTGATAACGTCTTGCAGGGACGAATCATGTTGCTCAACCGAGAAATGTTCAACTTTACATTTAGTGCTCGGGCAATTCCTAGTTGGTTGAAGTTTATCGACGCGACTACTGGTGATTATTCAGAACAATTCGTTGTCGGTGGACCACCTACTCTTCTTCCTTCGGGGAGCAGTTATCCTTTAAATTTTGTTGTTGGCGATCACGAACTACAGGCGGGCACTGCCACTGGTACAGTTTCGTTTGATATTTCTGGACAGAGCCTTTATCCTGCAGATGAGCAAGCCATCCGCGTGTGTGACAGCCATATCAGTGATGTCGCATTTGACGTCATGCTAAAACTGTCGCCTCCAAACGAGGAAATATATCTGGGCAACGCTCGGTACGTTGGATTATCTCTCATGGCCATTGCACTGTTGACTGCCACGTTTTTCGGTACATTCCTCTTGAAAAATCGCACAACTATGATCCTGCGCACGATGCAACCATTCTTTCTGATGGTCATCTGCTCTGGTGCCTTCGTCATGGCGCTCACAATTTTACCGCTCAGTCTCGACGACGAAGTACTGTCCGAATCGGATGCGGATATAGCCTGCACATCCATCCCTTGGCTTCTTAGCATGGGCATGACTTTTATTTTCTCAGCAATCTTTTCCAAGCTGTGGAGAGTCAACAGACTGTTTAGCGCTCAATCGTATCGCAGAGTTGTTGTCAGGGAACGGGACGTCATTGCTCCCTTTGTACTATTGTTTACTCTGAATACGGTGCTCTTAATAACATGGACTGTCATTGACCCGTTAAGCTCAGAGCGATTGCCGGTGGAAGACGAAGAATGGAAGTCGTATGCAGCCTGTCGTACAGGTGATGTGGGAAGGGGTCTGATGTACAGCATTGCTGGCGTCAATATGTTGGCGCTGATCCTTGCTTGCTACCAAGCATATCGGGCCCGAAACATTAGTGACGAGTTTTCGGAGAGTCGCAACTTCGGACTGGCAGTAGGTTGCTGGTTGCAAGTTTTACTGGTTGGGTTTCCTGCCTTGTATCTTGTTGATCCAGACGACACTACGACAAATTACTACCTTCAAGTCGGCTTATTGTTTGTGTTGACAATGACATTGTTGATCATAATTTTTGGTCCACTAACAGTAATGGTCTATCAGTTCAGGAAGGATCCAGAGACATTTTCGCGTCGTGGCAGTGTCATGGCTCCTTCTACTAGAAGCCGAGGAGCTGTGTATGTCACAGGTACCGGCGCTGGGTCGACAATGTTTGAACCAAGCGCTTCAAATGGAAAAAAGAAATTTTCTGGGATGGGATTGTCTACCGTCTCATCTGGAGAGTTTCTTTTGGGTGCTAAGACTAGCAATGTCGATCTTGCAAGAAACGACTCTGACTCTCGTTCAAGCACCAAACACGACGTGAGCGATGGTCCAACAACAGTGTCTCGGCAGTTGTCCAAGGTACAAGATTCCAAGGTACAAGAATTTGAAGTAGCAAAGGAGGGTTCGACAATGGATACCGATAGTTTTCCGTTAGAAGCAAAAGAAGATGTCGATCACAAATACCAATCCCTGAAAGAAAATTCCTGCGACGATGATAGCAGCACTGTGCCATTTTGTGATGATGCGCTTTCGCGGGAGTTATCATTTAAGAATGAAGGTGACGATTCCGCACATTTCTAATTTAAAGACATGTGTTGACGAGACACATTAGGAGCTGCATGAAAATATTTCAATAGGGAGCAACGAAGTCCCATTGAAAACAGTAGAGAGACACGCACGCCTAGAAGAAGAAAAAAATGATGGACTTGATTCTTCTCGCCTTCAACTTAAACTTGAAGGATGAGGAAGCAAGCGGTCTTGTAGGGACAATTAGGGGAGCTTCAGACTTTTGCCCAACGCGAACGAGGCTTACTATTCATTAACTTGACAAATGATCTGAACTGGTTAGGTTAATTTTGCAAGCTTCTTTTGTTCTCATCGTCATCGCGATTGCTTCCTACTGAATATTAATTCTATGATTATAGCTAATGCTTAGAAAACCTCTGTTATTAAGGAAGGTAATGCCCGGGTCGTTCGTGAATATCCGTAAAAAGCTAGTGTGGAGACTACATGAATATTAGAGTAAATATTGAATATTATGGCAAATAGAAGCAAACTAGGCTAGTGCTATGTGTGGATAGGAAGCAGGCATAGGCACACGACCTATCAGAGCCAGCCGAAGGGAACGTGAGACAAGGAGACCCGAAGCCGACGTCACCGGAATGACCCGAAATGCCCCAGCCCGTCTCCCACTCAGAAACAGGAACACATCGGGAGAAATCGGATACGACTATTCCCACTTCGGGGAAGAAGATCCACACGCCAGGCTGCCGAAGCCAAGGCCTGACTCGTAGCCCAGCGTCAAAT
>Ga0210025_1003354_pt1 | contig 14607 bp, 8 predicted proteins | sample CryGeyme20150102_FD_183989 | JGI IMG/M metagenome (GOLD analysis project Ga0210025, IMG submission 183989) | Groundwater microbial communities from Crystal Geyser aquifers in Utah, USA - Crystal Geyser metaG 2015-0102 (SPAdes) (version 2) | ecosystem: Environmental > Aquatic > Deep subsurface >...
AAGCGTATTCATGTGTCCACTCAGCGAAGAAGAATTAGCAGACGCTAATACATCAACACCAGGCCAACAGTCCTCGGGAGTAGCTAATCCCCAATGCTGGGCGTCCCAGGATATTTTGCAACGGCTTTTGTACCTATCGGACATCCCAACGCTCTACCGTCGCGTCCGGGATTTGTTTGTCAAGGGGCTTTTGAATTCACCGGAGGTTCTCTTGTGTGGACTGGTCCGTCTTCAATTACGTGTGGCCAACGCAGCGGCACAAGGGGGCGGAAAGGAAAACTTTTCGAATGCCGGAATGCAAATGAAAACCGAATTGATGAGAGAGCTGATTCCTCTGTTCTTTCGACCGGATGCCCACCGTCGCGTGCAAAACGGACCTGCTGCCTTTCGTCGTTTGTACACTATTTCCCCCAGTACCGTGACGGCTGCTTGTTTTGAAGCATGGCGTAGCACGGCATCAGAGAATCCACAAGTACGATTAGCTACGATTGTCCATATTATCAACATCGCTCGTCTGTTGCCGGCTCCCGCAGAGGCCATTGCGTCGTTGTTGAATGGAAGCAAGGATGCGGAATTTAGTATTGCTATTGCGATTGTCATGGCGGACAATGATTATTTGCAACTCAAGCCGTGGTTAGCGGAAAAGCTCAGCAGTAAGAGTTCTGCTGCATCATTTGCTAATGCGTTGGTTTTGTACCTTGGCAAGACCTTTGGCTCTGCGGGACAAAAGGGAACTTCGCTGGTCAGTTTGGAAAACCTGGCAGTCTCGTTGCAGGTGCTGCAGGCGTTGGATCCCTCGCTCTTGTCGCAGCCAGTGTCTTCACCGGGCACTGATGGATCGATTGGATCGACTCTTGGTGATAGCCTGAAGGCATTGATGGACGCATGTGTAAATTCGCACCCATCGCTACGAACAAGTCTCTCTGTACATCATCAACAGCAGCAGCAGCAGCTAGGCGGGACTACTCAATCCCCTGGCGCTTCAGATGACGTTGAAGAGAGGGCAACTGCATACTTTCAAAAGATCTACACATCCGAGCAGAGCATTGGCGAGGTGGTTGAGATGTTGAAGCGTTTCAAGACCTCTGGGAATACTAAAGAAAATGAAATATTTGCCTGCATGGTGCACAATTTATTTGATGAGTATCGATTCTTCTCCAAGTATCCCGAAAAGGAACTTCGAATTACTGGAATTCTTTTCGGTACTCTTATTCAAGAACAACTTGTGAGCAGCATTACTCTGGGCATTGCCTTGCGGTATGTGCTCGAGGCTTTGCGAAAGCCGCCCTCTCCTCCAGGCCAGAACCCAAGCGCTGGAAAGATGTTCAAGTTTGGGATGTTTGCGCTGGAGCAATTCAAAGGCCGTCTCCACGAATGGCCCCAATACTGCTCGCACATCGTGCAAATCCCTCATTTGAAGGAAGGGTATGCAAGTTTGGTGGCCGAGATTGAAAACGCTATGGCCGAAAGCCAGAATCGAAATTCTAATGGAGGCCTTACGGGTTCGACACCAAAGGATGCAGACACAAAAGTCCGCTCAGCCAGTTTTGGATCGGACTCTAACTCAGCTAAGAGCACCGCCGCACTGTCGCCATCTCGCGAAGCATCCGCATCGGAACTGACTGGGCTTGCTCAGCCAGACCCCAATCGGGTTGCCAAGTTCGGCGTCAAGCTAGGAAGAGCAGTTTCAGAAAGCGCCGACGAAGAACGCGTTCACGAAGCACCTCCCGATAACACACTTGACCGTGTTCAATTTCTTGTCAACAATCTGGCCCCATCCAATGTTGAAGCCAAGGCGCAGGAGCTAAAGGAAATGTTGGATCCAAAGTATTTTGGATGGCTAGGACACTTTTTGGTCGTCAAACGTATTAGCACACAGGCCAACTTCCATTCATTATACCTTTCACTCTTGGACAATCTTGGTGAATACGGCAAGGGTCTCGTCGAAGCGATACTGGATAGTGTCTACCACAACATTGGTAAATTATTGCGTTCGCCGAAGATTACAACGTCTTCATCCGAGAGAAGTTATTTGAAGAATCTTGGTATTTGGCTCGGCCAAATCACTTTGGCGCGAAATCGCCCGATTTTGCAGATCATGCTTGACTGCAAGGAACTGCTTCTTCAGGGATACGAAACAGGCAAGCTGATTGCTGTTTCTCCGTTTCTCGCGAAAACTTTGGAAGGAGCCAAGAATTCAATTGTTTTTCGCCCACCAAATCCCTGGGTTATGGGTATTTTGGGCGTATTTCGGGCTGTTTACAGCGTTGATGGTTTGAAGATGAATATCAAGTTTGAAGTGGAAGTGCTGTGCAAGAATCTGGGTATGAAACTAGAAGACATTCCTCTCCGCAGAATCATCCTTGCCCGCCGCATTGCGCCGGTGAAGGAGAAAAACCCGGATTTCAACATAAAAAGCTCGACTGTCCCAAAGACCGCTCCTGTCGCCTCTACGCTTGGAGGCTCTTCGATGTTGGGAAGTCCCGAGGGGAAACAGAATTTGAATGTCTCCTCTGGTATGTCAGTTGCATCTGGCGATGGCTCGGTACGAACGTCTGGAGGAGACGAACAACAAGACACGGTCATCCCAAATCTCGCTGCTTATGTTACCGTCAATCAAGGATTGGTTCAGCTCTTGCAAGCACAAGGAGGCCAAGGTTTAGCTAGTCTTAACCATGCTGCTTTGAAACGATTCGTGCCTATCGCCGTTGATCGAGCTATTCGTGAAATTATTCAACCGGTTGTGGAACGAAGTGTCACCATTGCATGTATCACGACGAAAGAGATTGTAACAAAAGACTTTGCCATGGAAAGCGACGAGTCGAAGATGCGAAAGGCTGGCCAACTTATGGTGGCTAACCTTGCTGGAAGCCTTGCATTGGTTACTTGCCGAGAGCCTCTCCGTTCTAGTGTATCGACTCATCTTCGTCAGCTGTTGACCAGCAGTGTCGGTCCGGCTGATAAGCTGACGACACAGGAGAACAATGCCATCGAGCAATGCGTCCAGATTTGTGCAACAGATAATCTCGAACTCGGTTGCATGTTGATTGAAAAGGCAGCAACTGAGAAGGCGGTGCGGGATGTCGATGAAGCTTTGGCCCAGAGTATTAACACCCGGAGAAAGCACCGAGAACAGACTGGACAGCCATTTTATGACATGTCAATCTTTGGAAATGGAGGCCAAATCTATCCAGGGGCCTTACCGGAGCAACTCCGGCCCAAACCTGGGGGTCTTCGTGCTGAACATTTCCAGCTTTATGATAGCTTTCAAAGAATGCCGAGAAATGCAACCGGACCTGGCGTAATGACTGCTGGGAACAATCTTGGTCTTGGCACTCCTCGTTCCAGAGGACAATCACCAGTTGGCGAACCTGACCACATGGGCGTCAAGGCCGGTGGTCCAAACCAGCAGTTTGGTGTTGATGCCTTGTCGTCCTTGGCTTCCAAATTGGACAGCTCTGTTTCCAGCATCCTTTCTGCAGCCGGTGTTAGAGCGCCTGAAATCAAGCTCAGCATGCTTCCCCCGGATCACCAGATTCGACAGCTCCTGGGGTTGGTCAAGCAAATCATGCCGAATGCCAATACTGCTGGAGGTGTCGCTCGACCTTTGACGACAACCGAGCAAGAGGCTGTTCTGGCATTTTCACAGGGCGTATTTAAGCGTCTGTACGAGCTGACCTTGACGGAACCATTGCGTTTAGAGGCTTTAGTTGCCCTGTTGGAAAACGTCAACGTGTTCTGTCCAAAGCTAGGAAAAGATATTGGAACGTGGGCGACGTATGCTCCCACAAACACGGATATCCAACGCCGGCTTCACCGCACCTTGTTGCTTCTTCTGGTCCGCAGTAATCTTCTTCCGACGCAAGAACTTGATAGCTTTCTGGCTGCGCGAGCCGACAATGGGCGAAACCACATTTGGGTGGATTTTTCCCTTGTCTTCATCAGAACTGCCTTTATGGAACGCATCTCGCTTCCTTCGGACTTTCCGAAGCTTATCGATTTGATGACGCGTATTGCTGACGGGCGCAGTTTGGCTCCTCCCCAAGTCGTACAGACTTACCGAAAGCCTATTCTTCGTATGCTCGAAGAAACGAGAGGACTTTCTGGAGGCGCACAATTCCAGTCTTCCCAACAGCCTAGACAACAAAGTGGAAGCTCTGTCATATCCGCCACGGACGCGCCTAAGCCCAAAGCTTCGATTCCTCAGAGCAGCAGTCTTTCGACAATTTCTCTATCCAACTTCAGCACAGCGACAGCGAAGGTAGCGGATGCTACTGATATTTTTACACGGAGCGACCCACCCAATTCGCGTCAGCAAATTACGGCTCTCTTGGACGGCTGGATCCGCGTCAGTACTGAAGCATCATCAACTGAGAAGACCTATACCCAGTATCTCCAGCTTTTGCAGCAAATCGGTGTCGGCAGAGTCGAAGAATCGACTGAGCGCTTTTTTCGACTCTCATCACTCACTGTTGTAGATGCTGTGTTGAAGGGCGCGGCCGGTGGAGGCAATGGTTCCAAGACTTCCCTCAACTATACCGTCGTCGATATTTACTCTAATTTGCTGGTGCTTATTTTCAAGAACATGAACAGCGGTGGATCTGCCGAGCAAATCGGGCAGCATCGCTTGGGAGTCTTGAATAAGATTCTCGGTGTTGTAGTTCGCACGATGATGTGGGACTGTGAAAAGGCTAAGAAGGCTAATCGCAAGTGGGACCAGCGTCCTTGGTTTCGCCTTTTTCTCGATCTAGTGATTGACCTGAACAAGCCTAGTCCGATGCTAGAATCTATCAAGGAAGGCATCTTAAATGTCTTTGCTGCTACTTTCCACGTCGCACAGCCCCTCGTTTTGCCAGATTTTGCTTTTGCGTGGCTTGAGTTGGTCTCGCACCGTCACTTTCTTCCCAATCTCTTGCTCTCCCCAGGCCAGAAGTGCTGGAATGTTGCTCATCAGTTGCTGATTGACCACTTTCTCTTTTTGGAACCTCATCTCCGCAGAGCCGAAATGACTCCTGCGATTAAGAAATTATACGAAGGGACGCTGCGTGTTTTACTGCTACTTCTGCATGACTTTCCGTCTTTTTTGGCGGGACATCACCTTGCCTTTTGCAATGTGATTCCGGAGAACTGTGTGCAGCTGCGCAACATAATTCTTTCTGCCAACCCCAAGGGCATACTACCTCCGGATCCGTTCACTCCAAACCTCAAGATTGATCTCCTTCCCGAAATATCCCTAAGCCCTACTATTCTTTCCAATGTGATTGGTCCAATCGAGTCATTCAGAGGACAGTTGGATGCGTTCCTGAAGGATGGGCAGAATCGAACGTTCTCGTCAAGCTTGCCGGGCTTCTTGTACAAGGAAGGCACCACAGAGGTGGATTCTCCTAAGGTGAACTCATTGGTGCTTTATATTGGAATCCATGCCCTCGCGCGTCTCCAAAACAAGCAGATTTCTCTGTCGCATACGCCCGAGATGGAAGTCCTACAGAAGCTTATGGAGCTCGATGATCGCAGTCGTTACATCTGTCTCAATGCAATTGCGAACCAGCTTCGTTATCCTTCGAGCCACACGCACTACTTTTCTTGCGTGATGCTCTTTGTCTTCAGCGAGACAAAGAGTTTGGCCATCAAGGAACAAGTTTCTCGTGTTCTCTTGGAACGTCTCATCACCCATCGTCCCCATCCCTGGGGAGTCCTTGTGACTTTGTAAGTGTGAATTTGTGGTTGCGTGATTGTTCTTCCATGAAAAAAAAACTAACTTCGCATCATCCTGGATTTGTTGTTTGATTCATAGCATCGAATTGATTAAGAACAATCGCTATCAATTCTGGCAGATGCCTTACGTCAAGGCCAGTACTGAGATTGAAAAAGTCTTTTCGAGTGTTGCCAAAAGTTGTTTGAGTGGCACCTCGCAGCGTAGTCCGCTCATTGTCGGTGGGAGTGGCAGCGGCGAGGATTGATAAAATGTTTGTTGTGCGCAAAGTTAGCCCAAGTAAAGGGGGCTGTATAAAATTGAACATGTTTGAAGAATAAAATAATGCATGTGATCCATAAATAAATATAAATATACTACGTACTACACGAAGTAATGGGTTACCTCCCGATTCATCTTGTAGGTAGCTAGCAAGAGTAGTAAGAAGACACCAACTACTACAGTACCAGGTACTGATGAAGTAGCTACGATAGTGCTGTTGAGCAACCTGACGTAAAAGCAGAAGGGTCCGGGCTGGGATTCGTCGAGTTCTGTTTGCGTATCAATATTACTATTTTGGGTTTTGTTGGCTTTGTTCATCTTGTGATGAGCGGGCATAAGGAGCTTCAGAGGTGTTCTTGTGAAGCATGTGCGCGTGGCTTCGCATCGCTGCACGAATGAAATACAGAAAACAAAATTCGAGAAGATAGATGAGAATGCGACCATAAAAACGAAAATTCAAAAAACAAATACAAATACCCCAAAGTGTGTCGCCTATATTTTTTTCGCGGTAACCTTTTCTTTTCTTGGTCATAAACAATCCGCGATGGCCCTCCAACAGAACGCCCACATCATTAGACCAACATTTATGCGTTCTGAAAGGGTTTCAAGCAACCAGGAAAAGCTCAACGAACTTGTTTATTACGCCACAATGGCACCGTCCAGTCACAATACGCAGTGCTGGCGCTTCAGAGTAAATGAAAGTTTGAACACGATAATGGTGTTCCCAGATTTCAAGCGACGCTGTCCAACTGTTGACCCGGACGACCACCATTTGTATGTTTCGCTTGGATGTGCTGTAGAAAATTTGGTTTTGGCTGCTGAGGCTCGTGGATATAATCCTCAAGTCGACTCTTCCAGCCCAGAAGATGGCATCCGTGTCAAGCTGTCCCCAGGCGACGATAGTAGTCTTGCAAGGACGACGGCAGATTTGTTCGACGCTATTCCAAAACGCCAAGTTTCAAGATGTGACTACGATGGAAAACCCATCAGCCAGGAAGAGCTTCTTCAGTTAGAACAGGCGGGAGCGAGTACTACCAGAGGTGTAAACGTACGTGTGTTGCTCGTCACTGATCGCAAAAAGATGAATGATGTTTTGGATCATGTAATTGGTGCCAATACGATTCAGATGAACGATCCCAACTTCAAAAAAGAACTAGTTTCTTGGGTTCGCTTCAACGAAAAAGATGCCGCTGCTCGCGGTGATGGACTCTACGGAAAGTGCACCGATAATCCAGCAATCCCGACTGTTATAGGCAAGCTGATTTTTAACATGGTTGCTCGCGCTAGTACGGAAAACAAAAAGATTGTAAAGCAAGTGGAAAGTAGTGCAGGCTTTGCAATCTTTGTGTCCGAACGCAACGATGTACGCCATTGGGTTGAGACTGGTCGTTGCTACGAACGGTTTGCTTTGAGAGCCACAACTCTTGGAATTCGGAATGCATTTTTGAACCAGCCTGTGGAAGTTGAAAAAGAGAGGCCATTGTTTTCGGCCATGTTGGGCTTGAAAGAATCGGAGCGCGCTGATCTAATTGTTCGATTCGGTAGTGGGCCCGAGATGCCGATTTCCCCCCGTCGTCCTTTGGAAGACGTTGTAGAATGGATGAATGAGTAAGCTCTTTCCATTTCTCTAGACATGCTGTTACCGTTGCGTTCAAAACTACGTTATTTAACATTGATAAAGGAAGCTCTAGTAATAGTATTTAATGATGTTGAAAATTGTATTTTGATAACGTTCGTAGACTGTTGTAAATTCATTGCTATGTCACGCAGCGAACATCCACCCCAAGCTTTGTTCATTGCCTCTTTCCCCCATACAGTCTAGTATTTCATAATGTTCTGGAAATATTTATTTAAAAAAAAACACGTTTTTTCTTATGTTAAGCATTGTTGTTGTCTTCAAAAATCCAAGGATGAGCCTCCCTGGCCTTGGCTTCTTCTTGGGCTGTCATTTTGGGTAAATTCAAAATTTTCCTAATGTCTTCGGCCGACTTGCCATTCAATTGAAAGGTTACCTTGAGGCAGGCCAAATCCAAGAGTGGTTTAATTCCCATATAGTTGGCCGCCGACAAGAGATCAAACAGCATGTTTTGACTGCAATATTCATCACTGACAAAATCGCGGTACCATTGGACTTTCATAATCTTCATTTTGATTTGGAGTGTATGAGAGAGGGTATGTTGAATGTGAGTAAATAGAAATTCAATTTTTTTTCGTAGGAAAGAAGAATAACAAACACAGATTGACAGAAAAAAAAAAAAAAGACGAGAAAGCCTTCAAATGCGACTTGTGTCCATCTACTATTAGACAAACATCAGCACATCATGTCACGTCGTAATATTATACTCTAACTTACCTGTTCGAAGGTACTTCCTCCTAAAGGACTGGGAATTTCGGGCATGACTTCTTGATCGTAATGTTTCATAAAAGCTACTACCTTCTCCAAACAATCTTGTTGAACACGAAGCACATCGATGACAGGCATTTCGTTTGCGTCGTCCTCATTATCATTATCGTCATTATCATTATCATCATCATCGTCTCCCAAACTATCGCGAACGTAGTCCGCTAACATGGCTGCCTTCCGAGGAATTTCAAAGACTGCTCCATCATTGGATTTTAACTGAATTATTCGAGATTCTGACATAATTTTATGATGTACTGTATTGTGTGATGTCGAGTGCGGATAAGAGAGGAAGCCAAACTTGTTGTAATGTCAAATAAATAATAGTAGTGTCGTTAAGATATTCGTATCGTGCTTTTCTTATGCCGTGCTGATCTCATTCCGTCGTGTTTTTTGAGATTTTTTTTTCTGTTGAAACAGACGACTATTAGGTGCTGCAGTCTACCAGGTAGATAGTAGTAGTACTACTATACGCCGGCGTACTGCGACTCTACTACTAGCTAGTCTAGTACTCCTCCCTTTAACTGTCATGAAACCTTAACTCTACTGAATTCTTTACTGACTTACTAGATCTGGGACTCCCAAAACATCAACATGTTTCGTCAACTCGCATTTTTCTGACTTTATCGCAAACGAATTGTGACACCATTTTCCAAATGTGGTGACGATGGTATCGGTAGCAACAGCACTGATTCCATCGTACAGTTCCAATTTGATTTTGCTGTTCATTGTGTGCTTTTCTCATTACTCTGTGGGTAGCTCTTGGTCTTCTTCCAATTATCCAAACGTCGTTCGAGGATCGTCCTACTCCGATCCTTCCACCGCCGCGCTTATAGCAGCAATGAAAACGCAAGCAAAACAACGACAACAGCAGCAGCAGCAGCAGCAGCAGCAGCAGCAGCAGCAGCAGACCATGGTATCACGAAAATCATTTCTTCAATCTGCAATATTAAGCAGTACTTTGTTGTGGAATCCTATTCATGCGTTTGCTGTTGGAAACAATAAGCTAACAACTGCTACCACTACCACTGCTACTACTACCACTAGTATAAATTCTGCAACCGAGACAACCGAAACAGTACCAGCTTCCATTGTTCAGTATCAGGCGCTGTCCCTTTCCATGGGATCTTCGTACGGAGACGCGACTGTACCCGTGGCCTGTTGGTATCCCACTGCGATAAGTACTAGTATCAGCAATTCTGAGAGCGCATCATCATCATCATCATCATCATCATCATCATCATCATCATCATCATCATCATCATCAATACCATCGTCGTCCAAAGTAACGTATCCTCATCGCATTTCCGTTCGAAAAATTGGACAAATGTTGGCCGGTTGGAATTTTATTCCAGCCTTTGTGGCGCGCGATTTTTCCTTGACTCCAACCCTACCAGTGTCCACTACTACTAGCGGTGTTACTACTAGCTCTTGTACTACTGCCAGTTGCACTATGAACTTGCCTGTCTCCGAGGTGCCCGTCGTTTTATTGGCACACGGATACGTGGGAAGCCGTTTTGATTTGAGTCATATTGCCGAAGCACTGGCAGCGGAAGGATTTGTATGTTTCAGTCCTGAATATCCCGAATCATTGGCCGCTTCGTACGATGCTCGTCATCCAGGACTGGACCGGACTGTCATTACGCAACAATTGGTAACGACATTGACGACCGATTGGAATGTAAAAGCAACATCGTACGGTATCGTGGGACATTCGTTGGGTTGTGGTACCGCCATTCGAACGGGAGATGACAATTGGTGTCGTGTGTGCATTTCCGGCAATCCATCCGTCCAAGTTCCCGGCAAGGTACTGCATATCACGAGTATGAATGATGGAGTCGTTCGATTGAGAGCGCGGGGGATCAATAATAATAATAATAGTATCCCACCGGATTACGTACGTCTCGAAGAATCTACATTGGCACAACAAATGGCTCACGGTCTACCTCCACGAGCCGTTATGATATTTGATCGACCCGATGGTCCCAACCATATATCGTTCTTGGCCGAGGGAGTGGACGATGCCATGGTTGATTTTTTGTCGCCCCTGTTGCCGTTGGCACAAGCCTTGTCCATACCAGTTTTGGATTTTGATCGCTACCAGGTGTCTCGAGATTCTGTGGCCACTGCCAAAGTCGTCAGACCATTGGTAACGAGCTTTCTCAAACAAAACATGATAATGATGCAAGCTTGAATGGTACAGTATTTGCTATGATATAACGATAGTAGTGAGCAACGTTACTCGCGTTGCTTTTTTTGCATTCGAATCATTTACTAAAAAAGACTAGGTCGGATGCTTATAAATAATGTCACAATGAATCCTCCATGACACTACCAAACTGGGGGGCAATGTCTTTGTTTTGAGTACTTCGTCGAGCGAGATTCTGGTGGTGGTGTTGCTGTTGCTGATGATGAATCATACAGAGAAGAGAACCAACCTGGTGTAGAATAATACGAGTATTAGCTAGTAACTGTTGAAACAGGTTCCTCCCTTGTTTACATTCTTCTGGACAGTCAAACAACATCAACCTTATTATTGTATTGTGGAATTTAGCATTTCTTGGTTTTTTTATTTGGTTCTTTTTTATTTACTGAAGCTTGGCCTTCAACGATTGCAGAGTTGTTTTTCTGTTTGTAGAACCTCCACCTCTCTGCAACAATCGATTTCCCTTGTCACGACGTAGTAAGAAGCCCCGATTGTAATAAATGGTACGAAAGTGACTGGCATACCAAAGTCCCAACATCACCAGTAAAGCCGCTCCCATTCTTCCAAAGGCATGATGCTGTTCGTAATATTGTTCCCATTGGTCGTGCCATTCGTGGACGTGGTTCATCATCATCGTCGTCGTGGTAGCCGCCGTGTTGGCAGTGGTTGCTGTAGCAGCTAGAAAGAGCTGGTGCAATCGATCAGGACACGAGATTGGTTCACATAAACTGTGTTCTAACAGACGACGTATTTCGTTCTGTCGGTGATCAAAAGTAGTTGTCGTCGTCGTCGTCGTCGTCGTTCCGGTAAAGCAATCTCGTACCAGTTGTTGACAAATACATTTTTGGGCACGCATATGATCTTCGTTACAGGGTACAGTAGCAGCAGCACCAGCACCACTACCACTGTCGTACAATACAGCCGTCGTATCGTACGATTCTTTGTTCCACAAGGAACGACGAACAATAGCTTGGTCGTATGTGCCCAATCCACCACTACCTGGACCATAGTAGGGTTCCAATTCCATGGCACGTTGCGAACAAGAAGGTAATCCAGGACACCAACTGGTGGCGGGGCATGTGAATATCCATGTTGGACCATTATTAATACTATTATTATTATTGTCGTCGTTGCTGCTTTGTTGTTGGAATTCATGTGCATGATGATGATCCAAATGACGATCCAAATAGTATTGACTACTGAAGATTTTTCCACAAAGTCCACATTCGTACCAGGCTGTGTGTTTCCAAGAATGTGTACCTAATCTGTACAGAGCCGACCGGGTACTGATTCCGAGACGACTATTGGCAGCCGCTTTCGGTGGTGGTCGTAGTACAATAGACTGTTCTTCGTGATACCTCAGTATATCCCGATCTGGCAAGAGAGGACATTGATTGCTGTTGTTGTTATGGTGCTGCTGCTGCTGCTGCACATTGGGTGCCAATGATCGTTCCAGCAACTGCCACACCGTGAGCATCGACACATCATCATCATCATTATTATTATTATTATCATGTTTTCTGTCCTTCTTGACGTTATCAACTGACATGACAGCATATTTCAATTGTTGAAACAACAACGATCTAGCAGCTCGACTTAATCTGCGATCACAAGTACTGGAATGTGCCGACTGCATCGTAGTAGATGTTGTTGTTGTTGCTGTTGCTCTTTTCTCCGTGCCGATGCTTCGACTGGAGACGTCGTGTAAAACATGAGTCCCCAGTTGTTGTTGTTGTTGCATCTCATCAGCAAAATCATCTGCTGCTGTGGATGTAGAATCCTTGTTGATACTCATGGTGCTTCTTTTTTCGAATAAGAGGGGAGCTAAAAAGACAGACGAGGACCTTTATGATTATTCGAACGGCAAGTAGACATAATAATAAAAGCTCAAGAGACTGATTAAAAATTTTTGTTGTAGTCGTATTTACGCTAAGATTAGCGATGGAGTTATCGAGAGCTGATAACCTGATCAACACATCCAACAACACTACGATCCAACCAGCTTCACATCATCGTATCCTGCGTCGCAACAACAACGACAACGATGATTTTTTATTACTCGTCTCCTCTACCCCATTCTTATAGTAAGAACATCAAATAATATTTGCAGCACCACAGTAAAACACACAACATTAAAAATCAAAAGAATGACCGACATCTCCAAAAAACGAACAGCTCCTTCTTCAAATGGCAATAACGACAACGAGGCGCTCATTGATTGCTTGCCGTATGTTGATGTCATGGATGATAAATACGAACAGTACGCTCTGTCGTTGATTGAAGAAGAAATGAAGCATGTTCAATCACCACGTCGTCGTCGTGAAGAATTACAGCAACCATTACCGCCCGTTACATTTCGTACACCCATAATGAAAGAAGAATATCTGTATATAATGAAAGCAGCAGCAGCAGCAGCACAAAACGAACCGGAAAAAGAAGACGGAGAAAACGAAACAACAACGCATCGTTCAGTCGTACCCCGCAACAGTAACTTTCACTATCGTGTTGTTGTTGATCCTCCTAAAGATGACGAAGAAGACGTTCAAGTTTGGATGGATGCTGTTCGTGATGCTCGGATTGACTACGAATTGGAACGTTGTCGCAGTATAACACTGGAAGCGAAAAAGGATCCAGGTATGGCCTGGTTATGGAAACAATGGATTGGACTCTTGGATCGTGACAATGTTGCTATGCAGGCTCGGTTGGATAGAGAACGTCAAATCGTTGATGCTATTAATTTAGAACGCAGTGAAGCACAACAAGCTGCCAGGACTCGATTGCAACGATTAACGAACAAGTACCAAGCCGCTTTGGAACGTCGGTTTCGTTTGCAACAAGCTATTGTAACATTGGAACAAGAATTGAAGCAGCAACAGCAACAGCAACAACAGCAACAGGAGTGAATAGTATGAAGCTATGTGGTTTAAAATAATAATAAAAAATAGATTCACCCAGACAGTCGTCATTTTGTGGTTTTGGGGGCGAGTAGTCTAGTACTACTAGACTACTACTATTCAACAAATAAACTGGCAGGCCAGAAATGACGACAGACATGGCCACGATGCTGAAAACTAGACAAACTGCAGCAACCAGACAAGCTGTACGGGAGATCCAACAGCTATATGAAATGAAGGACGAAGTACTTCCAGAGTTCCAATATATTCTAGACCAGCCTATAGAAACGGTGCTCCAGCTCAAAGGCAACCTTATGAGGTGTTGGATCAATACACATAAGTCTATTTTGACAAAGAGGAGTTACAATACAGCCCTTCCTGCTGATTGACTATTGGTGGGGCATGGAGCCCCTGGGAATTTTTTTATAACAAACCAAATCCTCCAGCTTCCACAACCCACCAATTGTAACTCAAACCCCGGGTGCGTGTCACCCAATTTAAATAGCAGATCCTGTCCTCCTTCATGGAGGGTGTGGTCCGGTTGTGATCAACTCTGTCACCCTTTGGGGTGCCAATGGTTGCCTTCGGGTAACCTTGGCGCCCTGCGGGCGCCATAGTTGTGATCCCCGTAATTAGACATTCAATTTTTTTTTTACTATTCAACAAATAAAAACTATAGATTTCTGTTTAGATTTTAGCTAGACTAGTGATTATTGTTATTATTTTTATTATTATTTATACACGTGAGAGAAAAAAGAAGTGGTGAATTTTATAAATATGAGCTTGCCTGCAGTTCCAAACATTGTCAAGAACAGTCATAAAAAGGTAGTAGTAGACTAGTCAGTAGTAAGTGGTAGTGCCCCGCCTCCCTGTTTACACTCGGCCATTGTTCGTGATGAGCGATCCTACAGCAGTACTTGTTTGTGGGTAGGGACTTGCGAATATCAATAGTTTAGCAATCGATGTAAGTTGAAAGTTCACGTGATGGTTCTTCATCATCTTGCGGTGTTGCTGCTGCTGCTGCTGCTGCAGGGGGTGGGGAAGTGGGGGAGTTGTCATCATCACAAGCGGTTGCCTCATCCCTAGTAGCGCTGTTTGTGCACGTGTCTTCTGCATTCATTACAGACTCGAC
>Ga0210025_1003356_pt1 | contig 14606 bp, 15 predicted proteins | sample CryGeyme20150102_FD_183989 | JGI IMG/M metagenome (GOLD analysis project Ga0210025, IMG submission 183989) | Groundwater microbial communities from Crystal Geyser aquifers in Utah, USA - Crystal Geyser metaG 2015-0102 (SPAdes) (version 2) | ecosystem: Environmental > Aquatic > Deep subsurface >...
TCCAGCCGAAATCCAAGCATTAGTAAACGAACGAGAAGTGGCGCGCATTGCTCATAATTGGGACGAATCAGACCGTTTGCGCTCTGAAATTAATATCCGTGGTTACGCCGTGGAGGACGGACCAGATGGCACCAAAATTTCCAAATCTAACTAGATTTAAGTTTGTGTTTTAAAATCAAACTGAAAAAGAGCTTTAACAGCTTGTCCACAGATTATGCTATCACTCTCCCCCATTTTCCTTATCACGAGATAATTCTAGACATGATACAATAGCATCACTTATGGCTAACTCCGCACAAATTAGCAAACAACTTCGGACTCCACCACACAATGTAGAAGCGGAAAAAGCTCTGTTGGGAGCAATTATTTTGAAGCCCGATGTAATGCATGATGTCTCGGTTACAGTTTTTCCCGAAAGTTTTTATGCCGACAAACACCGAATTATCTACGAAGCGATTTATCATATTTTTGTCAAAGGAAATCCCATTGATGTGGTTTCATTAACTGAAAAATTAAAAATCTCTGAGTCACTCGATCGGGTCGGTGGTGTCGCCTACATCACCGAATTAATTGAAACTGTACCCGCTGCTGGTAATGCCATTTACTATTCTGAGTTGGTTCAAGGTAAGGCAGTTTTGCGCGGACTTATCAATGCCGCTGATGATATTGCAGAAATTGCCTACTCTGATCCAGAGAGCACCGATGAGGCCATGGACCAAGCCGAGAAGAAAATTTTTCAGGTTACTAATGCTCCCACCACCCAAAAATTTCGTACCATCGGTAGCTCTTTGACTGAGGCCTGGGAACGATTTGAACACTTAAGTGCTCACCAAGATGAAAAGCGTGGTGTACAGTCTGGCTTTACGGCTCTTGATAATCTCTTGGCCGGTTTTCAAAAATCAGACCTTATTATTCTGGCTGCTAGGCCATCTATGGGAAAGACTACTTTGGCATTAGACATCGCCCGCAATGCTGCCCTTAAGTATGCCGCCTCGGTCGGCATCTTTTCTCTAGAAATGAGCGACCAACAGTTAGTTGACCGAATGTTAGCAGCCGAGGCCGGAGTTGATTCATGGAAGCTACGCACCGGAAAACTTTCTACTGACCAAGAATACAATGCTATTCAAGAAGCCATGACAAAGCTATCAGAAGCGCAAATTCATATTGATGATCAAGCTGGTAATAATATATTGAAAATGCGTTCTTCGGCGCGACGTCTTAAAAACGAGTATGGCCTAGACTTATTGATTGTTGATTATCTTCAGCTGATGTCGCCAACTGCCACTAAGGCAAGTGATTCCATGGTGCAACAGGTAACTGAAATTTCTCGTTCCTTAAAAATTCTTGCTCGTGAGCTGGATGTACCAATTATTGCTCTTTCCCAACTTTCGCGTGCCGTGGAGCAACGTGGTGGTAAACCCCGCCTATCAGACCTGCGTGACTCTGGTTCTATTGAACAAGACGCAGACGTGGTAATGTTTATTCACCGTGAAGATAAACAAAATAAAGACCAAGAATCAGACCGTCCCAATATCGCAGAAATTTTGGTGGAAAAGCATCGTAATGGTCCAGTTGGCAGTGCCGAGCTCTACTTTGATGCCAAACATGTTCGTTTCCTCAATTTGGATACACATCATGCCAGTATGAATAATGACGATAATCATGATGACTTTTAGTTTATATGTCCAATCTTGATAAACTCATTGCCTATTTTGAAAAATTTCCAGGAATTGGCAGCCGTCAGGCCAAACGATTTGCTTTTCATATTCTAACCCTTGACCAAACTGCCGTGGCCGAGATAGCCGAATTGATTGGCAATCTTCAATCCTCAGTTATTGAGTGTGCTTCTTGTCATCGCTTTTTTGCGCAGAATTATGGACATTCCACTCTTTGTTCAATTTGTTTAGACAATAATCGTGACCAAACAAAGTTGATGATAGTGGCCCATGACAGTGATATTCAAGCAATTGAACGTGGTAATGTATATGATGGACTTTATTTTGTGTTAGGTGGTACAGTACCATTACTTCATAGTGAGGACGCTAAAAAATTGCGTGGTGGCGCTCTCAAGGCCACCGTGGAGGCCCGCCTTAAAGCGGGCCTCACCGAAATCATTCTTGCTTTTGCTGTCAATCCCGATGGTGAAAATACCACTCGTTTCACTGAATCAATCATTTCCCCTCTTTTTATAAATTTGCCAAAAATACCAAAAATATCACAGCTCGGTCGTGGACTTTCTACTGGTAGTGAGCTTGAATACGCCGATCCTGAAACGATCAAGAACGCTTTGCAAAATCGTAGTTGATTTTTCTTTAAAAACATCATAGAATACATCCTAGAATCACTAGAAAGGAAACTATCGATGGTTGAACTCCATGAAGTAATGATCTTTGGTGTAAAATTTCCCAATGAAACAATCCGTGAATATAGCTTAGCCGAATATCTCTACTGGCGCACAGAGATCGGAGTACCAGTTCATGAATCAGAGATTACTGATCTGATTACCTGGATGCAAGCAAAAGACAACAATTTGGGACGCCTCGGGTGCTATCTCTCGGTACTAGAATTTCGCAAAAGATACCCGGAACACCCTGCTGTGATTGCGTTTAAGAACCGGCAAAGATAGTCCTCTGCCACCATCCGTGGCCAATAGTACAAAAAATCAAAAGACCCTCAGGCGAGGGTCTTTTCAATTAATTGATTGAATCAATCTTAATTTCGGCATGTTTCTGACGATGTCCAATCTTTCGGTCGCGGTTACTTTTTGGCTGGTAACGAAGGATGGTGATCTTTGGCCCTTTATTCATTCCCATGTATGTGGCTTTAACTTTGGTACCAGTGTATGGAGTACCGATTTTGGCTGCACTACCATCATCAGTCATAAGCACTGTATCAAACTCAATCGCATCACCCTCACTAAAATCTCCCAACATTTCTACCTCAAGAACGTCCCCGACTGATACGATATATTGTTTTCCACCAGTTTCAATAACAGCGAAGGGTGCTTGTTTTTTTGTAGTTGTAGCCATAATGACGCAGATAATACTAGAAAAGCTTGAAAATTGCAATAGTTTGCAGTAATCTTAAATTGGAAACCAGAAAAAGGAACAGGTGATGAAAAATGACTTGAACAGGTCGGAACAAATAAAGGTCCACATAAAATTGAATACTTGCCGTATTATTGGCAGTTTGGCTGACCTTGCTAGCACTAATTGTCAAGTTAACTACAAGGCATCGCCTCGTCACATAACTATTCCAATTTTAGGTATAAGATACATATTTAGTGTCTATTTTTAAATAATAATTGCGAGGTTTCTTCTTTCGGAGCAATACTAGAAGCCAATACAATCGAAGTAATCAGCTTTTGTTTCTGGGGTCTGGTTAAACCACAATGAATAGCACAGACTTCATTAATATGACGAAAGTGTGCCTCTAAAGCATTAGAGTCATGCGGTATCTTTTGGTTACTTTCAAAGGTGAAGAGATACGGTATATGAAAAAAGAGAGACAAACTCGCTGTTCTTAATTTTTCATGTTTCCAATCCTGTCTACCGGTTTCTGGATTGAAGGTTTTTTCATTTAAAAATGATGTGTACAGACGAAGGTAGTCTTGATATCTTCGTTTAAAGGTGTCGCTGTCTGTATCAAATAAGGAAAGTGTGAGTGCTCGGAAGACTCTACCGGCTTCAGTCTTAGGATTTCGAGTAGTACCGAGTCGCAAGAGTCGTTCCATATGCACATGGCACATCTGGTACGGTATACCCGCAAACGCTTGTTTAATGCCACCAAAACCATCAGCCGTGACTGAAATAATAACGTATCCTAGTTGCTCAAGATAATTTCGACCCTCGCTATAAATACTGGTTGTTTCGGTGTGTGCATACGCACACCATAAATCTTCTTTGCCATAAAAATCACGGAAGACAACCACACACCAACTGGTGTCTTCTAGACGATCGCCAAAATAGGTAGCGTCAACGATAAGATGAACTGACCTTGGCTGATGGGTCTTTTCTGGTAGCTTGTATGTATCAAGCTGTCTTTTGATAACTCGACGATCTATCTGGTGATTGATAGCAAGCTCTCGCACTGTTTGTTTATGAAAAACGTAGTCTATCCATAGTTCAGGAGTAATATCTTTTTTCTTTAATTGAAACGGGCGCTTGCAACTATTGCAATAATATCTTTGTCTGCCACTTTGTTTTCCGTACCTCTTGGTTTTCGTTTCGTGGCAGTACGGACAGTGATGTTTTTTTAAGCATTCTTAAAATGTATCAATACTACGGCTCTAGGCAAAGCTAGGTTGGGTATTATAGACACTAAATATGTATCTTATACCTGATTTGGTGACCTCACGGGGAATCGAACCCCGATTGCAGGAATGAGAATCCTGCGTCCTAGCCGTTAGACGATGAGGCCAATCATCAATTTTAATAAAATAAATATTTTTTTATTAAATATTACAGATAATAAAATAATGAGTGCATAGTAGCAAATATTCTATAAAAAACCAAGAAACTAGCGACCAAGGTGGTCGCTAGTTGTTCCATATCTGCACCATTCATTTTCTGACCGGCTTACGTTTTATCGTAGTTTTGTCGTGATCTTTGTGTCTCATCTCATGTTAATCCCCATTTTTGTTGTTGAGGGCAGTCTGATACACTAACCACCCTCCGCCAAGTATTTGGTAAAAAATGATCACAGTGTGTAAACTCAACGGAGTGTAATGGACCATTGAGTTTTGTCTGCCAAAATTCTATGAATTCAAAAAGTCGTGGATAATCTGGTGACAGGTCATAAAATTGCCAAGTAAAAAAATTCAGAACGTGTCGGAAATCTGGCATTCTGAAGTAAAATATAGCCGTGCTAAGTTTGTAACCATGAAGTATCAATTCATAATCAGAAATGTTTGGTTTGTGATGAAGAAGACCAGACGAACTCATGGCAACCTCCTTTGTTTGTTTTGCCGTGTTTTTAACCAATAATAGTATACACCCTAATTTGTTTTACGCATTGAAGTTTTAATATCAAACCTAGGATTTACCTTTTTGCCGGGGTTAAAAATGTCGTCTGGATCAAAGATATGTTCAACTTTTTTAAATAACTCAAGGGTGGCTCTGTTAAACATTTTATTTAGGTGAGGGGTACGAATAATGCCATCGTTATGCTCGCCACAGATGTCGCCATGGTACTTTACCGCTGTACTATAAAAACGTTCTGCCATTCGTTCAACAAGAAGGGGGGTAGTTTTGTTGGTAAAGTCTAATAAAGGGTAAAAATGAAAATGACCGTTGCCACCGTGTCCATGCATAGCTGCCTGGACATTAAATTCCTTAAATAATTTTTTAATATCCATCAAAAAGCGCGATAAATGTTCTGGCGGAACAGTCATATCTTCTAGGAAGGGAGCCGGTCTTTTATTAGGATCCTGAAACTTGGCCAGTGGATAGCTAGCTCTTCGTATTTGCCAAAGCATTTCTATTTCAGCAGGGTTATTTACAACCCGCGCTTTGACACTGGAATCACTTATTTCTTTAGCAATTTCACTGGCTGAATGTTTTTGTTCAGTAGTTTTGTCAACAGTAATCAGTAAGGTAAATTCTGGTGTTTTACCACGATAACGAACATGATAGGTAGCATACATAGCCAGCATAACGCGGTAATAATCCAAACCTTGCAATCGCTTCTTAAAAAAGTCCGGGTTCTTGAGAGCCAAGTCAAAAGAAATGCCATCAAAGATTTCAATGTTAAGGGGATTATATTTGAGAGTAGTAATTACGGTTTTGGCAATATCTTCCAGCTTAAAAATTGGTACGGACAATAAAGTGGAATCATTAGCTATAGGTAAAGTTCGCATAGTAATGCTGGAAATAATACCAATCGTACCCTGACTACCAGAAATAAGACGAGTCATATCCATTTCTCCATTACCTTTTTTAAATTGGGCAATTCCATCAGCAAACACATCCCAGAGGGAGTAGCCAGCGGTATTTTTGGCCGTTTTTGGTTTAGCGGAAAGAATTGTTTTTTCGTTTTTTTCAATTAGAGTAAAGACCTCCTCTGCCACCCGAGCATATTCGTTCTTTTGCTTTGTTAATGCTTTGAACTCCTTGTAGGAAAGAGGTTTAATAGTGTAGGTATTACCATCGGCTAATACAACATCAAGAGAATCAACCCAGCTAGCACAATGACCATAACGAAGCGAGTCTGGCCCAGCGGCATTATTGGCAATTGAACCACCAACTGTGCAAATAGCTTTTGATGAAGGGTAGGCAGGGATATAAAAACCGTGTTTTTTTAATTTCTTTTCTACTTCTTGCCACATAGCACCGGGTTCGCAAGTAATTGTCACTCCTTTTTTAGTTTTCTTTACCTCGTCTATTTTGGTTAAGTGAGTAGTAACATCTACTACGATGGAGTCAGTGAGTGAACCACCAGAAAGCCCGGTCCCAGCGGCTCGGGGAGTTAATGATAAGGAAGAAAAACGTTTTGTTTCGCTAGCAATTAATTTGGTTGCCGTTTCCAGATCATGTTTATTTTTTGGTTGGATAACTACTTGCGGTTTAATACAAAAGATACTTTCATCGGTACTATATCTATCAAGAAATTTTTTGTCTGTACTAATTCCACCCTGAAAACCAGCTTCACGTAATTTTTTTTCTAACAGTAGATGTCCAAGCGGGTGACGTTTTACTTGAGATGAAACACTCAGTAATACAGGTGTATTGGAAGTTCGGTATATTTTTTCAGGTTCCTTGATTGAATTTATAGCGACAGTGCTTCTTGGGGAATTATTAGTCCGGTCTTTTTTCCTTAGAGTCTTTTTGGCAACTAGTTTTTTTTCTGAGATTTTCTTTGGGTTGGCTTGAGTAGTATTATTTATGATATTCGGGTTAGTAATCTTATTTTTTTTATAGGAAGCTATATCGGCTTGAATTTCGGCATTGCTAGGTAAACCAGAAAAAGATTCGCTGGTTTTAGCTTTTTTATGATTACTTTTTTTGCTGACATGTTTAGAACGTACCTTGGGGGCATCAACATCAATGATTGTTAAAGAACGTAAGGTCATAGATATAAATATTGTATCTTATTTTTTTATAAAAATATTTTCTTGTCCACAAAGATGTGTGAATATTGATTAGTAATTATAAGATGATATCAATTAAAAAATGTAGATAAAGTGTGAGTATAGAAACCTAAACCTTAGGCATGGTATACTCACAATCATATGAACCAAACTCGGGCCTTAGATATTTTGAAAACAGGTGCCAATGTTTTCTTGACCGGCGAGCCGGGAAGTGGAAAGACATACGTGATTAATCAATACATTGCCTGGCTAGAGGCAGCTGGACTGCATGTAGCGGTAACAGCTTCTACGGGAATTGCTGCGACGCATATTGGAGGCATGACCATTCATTCCTGGAGTGGAATAGGTGCTAGGGATACCCTCAATCGTTATGATCTTGACCAAATAATGTCACGAGAAAAAACGGTTAAGCGACTAAAAAAAGCACAAGTGTTGGTGATTGACGAAATCTCTATGTTGGATGGAAAAATGATGGACATGGTGGATGTAATTTGTCGGGAGGCGCGCGCCAAAAGCGAAGCTTTTGGCGCGCTTCAGGTCGTCTTTGTTGGTGATTTTTTCCAACTTCCTCCGGTTACTCGTCAAGGTGACATGATGCGTTATGCTTTTGAATCAAGGGCTTGGGAGCATGCCAGACCGCTAATCTGTTATTTAGAAGATCAGTTCAGACAGGAAGATGAGCAATTACTTTCACTATTATCTTCAATCCGAAAAAACGAAATTGAAGATGAACACTACACTCTCCTTAATGAACAAACTGATATCAGTTATGAGGGGATTGAACCGACTCGTCTTTACACTCATAACGCCGATGTTGATATGGTTAATCATACTCGTTTAGCTAGTTTGACTACAAAACCCCATACCTTCAAAATGTCAGGACGAGGTAGTAAACCACGATTAGAAGTCTTAATGAAAAATTGTCTCTCACCTGACACTCTTATTTTAAAAGAGGAAGCTATGGTGATGTGTACCAAAAATAACTTTGAAGGGGGGTATGTTAACGGCACTTTAGCGAGAGTAATAGATTTTGATAGTGAAACTGGTGTGCCAATTATTGAAACCACCGACGGTAAAAGAATTACTATTCAAACAACTACTTGGGATATGATTGAAGATGGTAAAGTGCTGGCTTCAATAGAACAGCTTCCACTACGCTTAGCTTGGGCAATCACAGTGCATAAAAGTCAGGGTATGTCACTTGACGCTGCCGAAATTGATTTATCCAAGGCTTTTGTTTTTGGGCAGGGATATGTGGCACTATCGCGAGTTCGTTCATTAGCTGGTCTCAAAATTTTGGGAATGTGTGCCAATGCCCTACAGGTTGATCCAAAAATCGTTCGGCGTGATGTCCAATTTAAATCAGAATCCGAATCGGCGGAAGATACTTTCAGTAATATGAGTGAAGATGAGTTGGCGATTCTTCACCAACAATTTGTCACTGCTCTCGGTGGCAAGATACCAAAACCAGAAGAAGTAAATAAACCTAAAACAACCTATGAAAGAGTAAAAAAGGAAAGTACTTACGCACTCACCAAGCAATTTATTTTAGCGGAAAAAACAATAGCAGAAATAGCCAAGGAGAGAGGAATGTCACAATCTACGATTATTAGTCATATTGAAAAATTAGCTACCGAGAAACAACTTACTAGCTCTGATATAAAAAAAATGATTTCTGATTCTACTGATAATGAAAAAGCTATTAGAGATATTAAAAAAGCGATAGAAACACACGGCGTGGAAAAATTGAAGCCACTTTTTATAGCCACTAATGAAAAGTATGATTATGAATTGATTAGACTGGTGCGGGCTTTGTATATGATATAAACTCTGAATATGTTTCGTCTTCGTTTATTGCGCAAAATTAAAAAACGTTCCGCTAGTATTTTATATTGTGAAAATAAAGAATTAGCCAGAACACTAATACATGAAAGATTGGAATTTTTTAATAAACATTACAATTTTTCCTATCATCGTGTCGCTATTAAAGACCAAAAACATTGTTGGGGAAGTTGCTCATCAAAAAGGAATTTAAATTTTAGCTACAAGCTATTGTTTTTACCACCTACTTTGCGTGATTATGTTATTTTGCATGAATTGTGTCATTTACGAGAACTTAATCATTCCAAGAGATTTTGGGACACTATGGCAGAAGTCATGCCAGATTATCGGTCGCGGGCAGTAGCGTTGAGGCATTTAGAACGTACCCAGGGTACAACGATTGCCAATTTAAAAGCTATTAAAATATATTAATAATTTTGATACACCATTCATTTTTGGTGGTTTTAAATCATATTCTTAGCAGAAGAAATCAGCGTCCTAATTATATCTATCATAAAATTTAAAATAATAAATACCTTAAAATGTCATTAAGATAAAAAATGAGTTAAGATAAAGCGTAATGCCAAGAATTTATAAATTAAATAGACAGGATATTCTAAACAAATTATTTTGGTCACTAATATTTTTGTTGCTAATGATAGTTTTTTTATATGCTTCCCATACCTCTAAATCAGTTACAAATAACCCAATCACAAATAATATGGAAATAAATTCAGAGCTCACATCCTCATCCACCACTTTAACTCAACCACGGATTATGTTAGTGGCAGGTGGTTGTTTTTGGTGTGTAGAAGCTGATTTAGAGAAATTACCCGGTGTGTTATCGGTCATTTCTGGTTACGCTGACGGCACTGCACCAAATCCTACTTATGAAAATTATACTGAACTTGGTTTTCGTGAAGCTGTAAAAATCACTTACAACCCAACCCTAGTGACCTTTGAACAGATTCTCATTTATGCCTTAAAACATCTGGATCCAACTGATGCTGGTGGCTCATTTCATGATCGGGGGGAACAGTATGCACCAGCTTTTTACTATGGAAATACTATGGAGAAGGAAATAATTGAAAATTTGATTTCAGACATGAATAATAACGGGCCATATGATGTTCCTTTAGCCATTGACGTGCTGGCCGAGTCAACCTTTTGGCCAGCAGAAGATTACCATCAAGATTATTATAAAAAAATATCCTCTAAACTCAAATATTCATATTACCGAAGAGCATCTGGTCGTGATGATTTCATTAAGAAATATTGGGGAAATGATACAGGGCCAACGCTGTCATGGAGAAAAGAGTTGGCCACCGGCTCCAAAGTTTACCAATGGACTAATTATTCAAAACCTGATAAGTCTGTATTAAAATTAAAATTGCCAGAATTAGCCTACAAGGTTACCCAAGAAGAAGAAACAGAACACCCATACAGTAGTCCTCTTGATAAAAATGAAGAAGTCGGTATTTATGTTGATATTCTTTCTGGAGAACCGTTGTTTTCTTCTCGTGATAAATTTAACTCCGGCACCGGCTGGCCATCATTTGTAAAACCGATAACAACTACAGCGGTGACAGAAAAAATGGATAAAAAATTATTTTCTACACGAACTGAAATTCGTTCAACTATCGCCGACAATCACCTCGGTCATGTTTTTTCTGATGGACCAAAAGAGAGAGGCGGATTACGTTATTGTATGAATGGAGTAGCTCTAGATTTTATTCCCAAAACCGATATGGTAGAAAGAGGTTATGGTGATTTTTTATCAGAACTTTAATTTAATCTAAAAGCACAGAAATATAATTGTTTTCGTCATTATTATTTTGATTTGCTATACTGTTTAACATGAAAATTTTTACTATCATTTGGCTTGCATTAGGAGTTTTTTTATTATCTATTCAATTTAATTTTAATACTGTCTTTGCAGAAAAAATTGAAAATGCTACTTCGGTAATTAGCAATGTTGATGAAGATCCATACATATTTATGTTTGGTCGTGACGATTGTGGTTTTTGCAAAGCTGAGAAAGCATACTTAGAAAAAGAGAACATTCCTTTTGTTTATCTAAATGTTGTTATTGATGATAGAGCGTCTCTACTCTTTACTGCCATTACCAAAAAACATGATTTAGCTAAAGTGACACCTATTACTGTGATTGGTGAAAATGTAATCGTTGGATTTAACGGTGCTGAAACTACTGGTAAACAAATTAAAGATGCCGTTGTCCTAGCCAAGGGTGGAGATATGAGAACAGTGGAGGATCATTTGGCCTTGGCTCCTAAACAAGCACTTAGTGTTGATGGAACTTGTTCTGATATTGAATGTGACATAACTTCTGGTAATGGCTTTATTTTTGACCTCCCATTTTTAGGAGTGGTGGATTTACGAACATTTTCGTTAATCACTCTTTCACTAATTTTGGGTTTGATTGATGGGATAAATCCTTGTGCGATGTGGGTACTGATTACCTTTTTAACAATTCTTTCTCAAGCTGGTAGTCGGCGAAAAATGATTTTTTTGGCTGGCGTATTCATTACCGCCGAAGCTGTGATGTATAATTTGATTTTAAATATTTGGTACAAAACTTGGGATTTTGTCGCTCTTGACCAAATTGTGACGCCATTAATTGGCTTTTTAGCATTAGGTGGGGGACTATTTTTTCTGTATCGTTGGCGCAAAAATCGCGGCTTAGCTTTGGTTTGTGATATTTCTAGTATTGATTCTCAAACCAAGACTGTCAACCGTTTCCAAAAACTAGTGAGCGAACCGATTACCATCATGTCCATTGTGGCTATTTTGATAATTGCTTTTTCTGTCAATGTCATTGAGTTTGCTTGTTCAATCGGAATTCCTCAGGCCTACACAAAAATTTTGGAACTGAACATGCTTAATTTTATGGAACGTCAGTGGTATATCTTAGTCTATACTTTTGGTTATATGATAGACGATTTTGTAGTGTTTGCTTTGGCGATTTGGGGTTATTCCAAACTGCACGCACATGGACAAAAATATGCCCAATACTCACTTCTGATTGGAGGTGTTTTGATGCTGTTACTTGGTGGATTATTGGTTTTTGACCCCAGTTTGCTGGTAATTTAAAATAAATTATGGATATAAATTCACTTATTCAATGGTCAGTTATTTTAATCATTTCGTTGTTTGTTTTAGTGAAAGCGGCAGATTTATTTATAGCCGGAGCAAAGGAAATGGGCGAGTATTTCAAAATGAGTCAATTCGTAATTGGAGTATTGATTGTAGGAATGGGTACTTCACTGCCAGAATTAGCTTCATCTTTGGCTGGTGCCTGGTCAGGCGAAACTGAAATTGTGCTTGCTAATGCGGTTGGCTCAAATATTACTAATATCTTGTTGATTGTGGGTGTATTGGCTTTTTTGGGCGGAAAAGTGATTATCAAACAAGAGTTAATAAAAACTGAGTTAGTAGTTTTTTTTATTGCCACCGTTAATTTTATTGCTGTAGTTTTCGATGGAAGAGTAGATCGGGTGGAAGGGTTATTATTGCTCGGAACATTTTCTGCCTATATTTGGTATTTATTTATGGAAGCCAAGCAACCAAAAACTAGTTCTAAAATAATAAAATCCAATAGTAGTTTTCCATTTAAAGCACTTATCGTAGGTATCTTCAGTTTGATTGCTCTTTTGGTTGGAGCTTCATACACTATTGATATGGCAGTAAATATTGCCACTGCTTTTGCTGTACCGATTGGTCTTATTTCCATTACCGCGATTGCTATTGGAACTTCACTGCCTGAATTATTTGTATCTATTCAAGCGATTAAGACTAAACAAACCGAAATGGCTATTGGTAATATTTTTGGTTCAAATGCTTTCAATATGTTAGTAGTTGCTGGTTTACCAGCATTAATTGTGCCACTTTCGGCAGGTGAGGTAGTGATGAAGCTGGGATTAGGAGTAATGATCGCTGCGTCAGCTATTTTCTTTGTTATTGGTTTAGCCAGACAGGTGATGCGATGGGAAGGATTGATGATGTTAATCTTCTTTCTTTTTTTCCTAATTAAGCTCGTATCCTTTATTTAGTTAATAATACATGGATGAAATATTACTCATAGACAAACCGGCTGGAATCACATCTTTTGATGTTATAAGACGGTTACGCCCGCGCCTTGGTGTTAAGAAAATTGGTCATGCCGGAACCTTGGATCCATTAGCGACCGGACTGATGATTTTAGGGGTGGGGCAGGGGACAAAAAAGCTGACAGAGTTTATTAAGTTGGACAAAGAGTATATTGCTGAAATTTTAATTGGAGAGTCGCGTACCACTGGTGATATGGAGGGAAAAATAGTTAAATCAGTAGCAGAAATTACATTAACACCTCAGGCGATTTTAGAAGCGATGGCATCACTGGTTGGCACTCTAACGTTACCAGTTTCGGCTTACAGTGCTATTAAAAAGGACGGTGTACCCATGTATAAGCGAGCTAGGGAAATGGCAAAGATTGGAAAAACAGTAACAGATGTACCATTACGAGAAATGAAAGTATACGAAGCTGAAGAATTTACTATCGCGATTAATCGCGATAGTAGACAGCTGGCTGTAGGACGAATGGTGATTACGGTCAGATTTTTTGTGAGTAGCGGTACTTATATCCGTTCACTTAGTGAGGAGTTGGGTAGACGCCTCGGCTACCCAGCCACCTTATTAAGTTTACGACGTACTAAGATAGGCAAATTTGATGTCCAAGATGCCAAAAAAATTAAAGATTTTTAAATTTACAAAATATGTAAAGAGCAGTTTTGCAATGGCAAAACCGTTTTTTACTATCGCGATTAATCGCGATAGTAAATCGCAACTGATATTTTGCGTTGTAGGGTAATTTAAATAAAAAAAAGAGCCGGACACGCGTGGCAGTGTGCGTCCGGTCTCCTGCTTGTTGTCGTCTCAGATTTGATTGACACAATGTTCGAAGGGTACTCCGAAAAGTCTAGTCGCCACTCGGAGTCCAGCTTCGTTCATGGTCATTTTCTCAATTTTGAGCCAATGACCTGTGCCGGCCCTTGGGGTGATTTCCACCCGTGACTCATAGATGAACTCAATTAACTCTATAAAAGAACATAACTGACCATTTGAGAGGTGGTCTACCTCCACGGAATAAAGTGATATTCCGCTGGTGGCTGGTGCCCGCCTTGATGTGTTGCGAGGATGCTTAGCCATACTTTGCCTCAGATCGCTCATTATTCTCTCCACCTGTTAACTCCCCCAGGTGTGGCTTGAGCAGATGTATTAAAACATATAAACATTGTTTTGTATATAAAAAAGAACACCAGACCATAAGAGTCAGATGTTCTAGTTTCTATCATTGAATGGAGGCAAGAGAGGAAGCTGTCCTTGCCTGTCGTCAAATCCTTTCTTGATCATGTTCGCCCTGCCTTTCCGGTTGGCATTTATTCCGCGAACATTGGCACTCATTAACATCTCGGCAAGCTTGAACATGAGTGCATAGTCATCGGCGCTTAGGTACCGATTATCACCACCCATTCTTGTTACTCTTCCTTGATAATCTTCGAATTGAATCCGATGACCACCAAAGAAGAAGATTATTTTTCGGGGAGTGATTTCCAACACTCTAAAGTATTCAAGGTCATCGCTCACTTTGCGCATACTTATCGTCAAGCGTGCGCGGTGAACGGTTCTTTGTGATGGATTC
>Ga0210025_1003371_pt1 | contig 14558 bp, 9 predicted proteins | sample CryGeyme20150102_FD_183989 | JGI IMG/M metagenome (GOLD analysis project Ga0210025, IMG submission 183989) | Groundwater microbial communities from Crystal Geyser aquifers in Utah, USA - Crystal Geyser metaG 2015-0102 (SPAdes) (version 2) | ecosystem: Environmental > Aquatic > Deep subsurface >...
GGATCCAACTCCGCATGCTTATTCACCTCCTCGCGTAGGGCTACGTTGGATAGGTACATTGTGCTTGACCTGCGAAGATCTGCGCCTCTGAGATTACAACTCAGATTACTTTAGTTCTAATCTCATATAATATATATTTGAACACTCTAAAACCCCTGGTTTTTAGCGTAGTGCATTTGGTCATCATCTCCTGTTGTTCATCATTATCTATCGTTCATCATCTAGCTGTGGTTCATCATCTGTCGTTCAGTCATCATATCTTATGGCTTGGAGTCTTCAATCTGTTGTCAATCATCATGGCCTCTTTGTGTTGGTCTTCTTACTCCTGACACCGCGCGCATGTTGTCTCGTTTCTTGTCTTTCATCATCTGTTGTTTGCATCGTTATCTGTTCTTCATCATCTGTCGTTGCTTCATCATCTGTTGTTACTTCATCATCCTTCGTTGCTTCACCATCTGTTGTTTGTCATCATCAGTCCTCATCATGTTCGTATGGCTTTGGTTCTTCAATCTGTTATCAGTCATCATGGCCTCGTTGTGTTGGTCTTCTTGTTCCTGTCACCAACAAGCGCCTGTCATCTCGTTTCTTGTCTTTCATCATCTGTTGTTGTTCGCATCATCATCTGTCGTTGTTGCTTCATCATCTGTCGTTGCTTCATCATCTGTCACCATTGCTTTATCATCTGTCGTTCATCATCATCTGTCATCATCATGTGTCTAGCTGTGTCTTCTTATCATCACCATTGTCTTACCGCATTACTGAAATTTCTCTGTAGAATTTGTACTGAAGTCTACAGGAGTCAAGCTTTGCTTCATGTCGCTCATGCCCAATCCTCGTGGTTGTATCCTCTTGCTGTCTTGTTATCATCTTAACTTCTTCTGATTACCATCTTATATCTGCTTATTTGCTTATCTTGTTGTCTTGCTTATCTGTTATCTTAACTTGTCTTACTTCGTATCGTATCGTATCGTGCTTCATGCTGTTTTGTACTGTTTTACTATAGACTTCCTGGATAGCTTCCAGAATAGCCGACAATTTCAATTTCCACCCAAAATTGAAATTATAAGAAAATCCGCAATAGCCACATGTCCCCGCCGACAGGCAACCATCAACAACGATTCTCCTACTCGATTACAGACATTGAGATTCTTGCCATTCTCGTGCATGATCTGTAATTCAGCGAGATTATTCGACCGAACAAAGCGAACGGCTGCGTTGTAACACTCGCATTCCGATTCTTCGGGTTTCACAAAATCCGCCAGTGATGGTCGCTGGTGCATTTGCGAGTCATCTATTCGATGTTCTCGAAAAAGCTTTTTTAGAAACTGAATTGGGCATGCCTTGGGGCTAGCGGTGGGCGCTATTCTTCGCTTTTTAAAAGGAGGCATGACAGCTGAAACTACCGTAGTTGGAACACAAGCGGTTGGCAACTTGCCATCGCAACCTCCTGTCAGGATGCCACAGCGCTCGTTGGCAAAGGCTGCCGTAATCATCTCTTGAGGCGTTGTATTGCTCGTTGCTGCCATCTTGAGAAGACAATGGGCTGGTTGTGTGGGGCTTTGTGGTGATTTCATGTGCTCGCGCAGCCATAAAGTGTCGTTGCTGAAAGTGGAGAGCTCCTCCCTGGCTCGAGCCTACGTACTTTTTGTTCGGTTTTTGTTGTGTCGTTGCTGCACCACGTACAACAAAACATGTCAAGAATTGTTTTTCGCGCACGATTGGTTGTCAATTCAGTAGAACCTCAACACTACCGTATCCAAGAAACCGAAAGACCTCTCTTGGCTGGCTACGGTAGAATACAATGACTACTCTAAACTTGCATGTGGAGACAAAGAAGTAAGTAGTAATGAGCAGCACTAGACTAAACCTACTATAATAATATTACACACCAACACAACTTCAAGGTCTTCAAGCGAGCGCCAATTAAATCAGCTACTTGAATTACTCATTTTTGACTGGCTTTCAGTCAAAAAAGATTCACATCTGAACAGTTACTCCAGGAAAACCACCGATAGCCATGTCGAATCCGATTTTGTGGGGCATGTTTTGAGGCTCGCGTGTGTCAACGAGTTGGAGCGAGAGCGTGGCAGGCAGAGGGCTAGTCTTTAGAGCAGCATCACCACTGAGGACTATCTCCCGTGAAACAATGGTTGGGAGGAAGATCTTTTCTGCCACTTGTAACTCGACTGGATACTGTACGCCGTTTTACAATCATAGGGAGAAATTCCACTTGTCAAAATTGATGGGATACCAATCCCGAAATGAAAAAATCCTGTGATTTGGCAGCCCAGTTCTTCGCGGCAGGCAGTCCCGGGTGGGTTGAGTCGTGTCAAATCCAGAAATATTTAGCAATACAAGATTTTTTTGTCGCGTGGCAAATGTCACCTACCATGTACTAGTAGTGCTAGAGTAAATAATAGTATTGTCAAGAAAAGAAGGATGCACTAAGCACAAAATTCAACTCACAAATTTAATTCCCGTGCAAGCAGGACGCAAATGAATCTCAAAACATCATCAGCCATTCTTGCTGGCGTCCTGGTCGCTATGGCGCCCTTCTTGTCTGACGCCTATTTGGCAGGCAGCAGACAACGCTCGAATATGCAATTCGCCTCTGGATTTGCCGAACCAGGCATTTCTTTTCCGTTTATTCAGCGACCAGATGTTAATCAGAAATCTGCAACCTTTAAGAGCGCTGCCATGACGGCCAATTCAGCACAGCAGCAAAAGACTGGCCTTCAGCGTATGCTCGATTTCTACTGTGCCATGGTTTGGATTGCTCGGCCGGATTTATTTCTCTACGATAGGCTCGCCCGAATGGCATGGGACAATGTTAGCAAGTCTCTGAAGAATCTTGAGCAGGAAAAATTGCCTGAGAATGTCTTGGATAATGCACTCAAAGAGATGCAGGTAAGTCGATTTGAAGCTCTACAAAATGATTCAGTTCCACAATGCGCTGATCGGCTGTCTTCTCCGTCGTCACTTCATTAGAACAACTTAAGCGAAATCAGAAATGCGTATGTCGATGTCACGGATACACAACGTCGCATGTATGCGCAAAAGCTACAAGCCGAGGATGCTGCCGATGAATTGTATAGTCGAGCAAAGTACGCGTTGTCCAGAGGCTACGAGCAGAAAGCCAGGGATGCACTTTTTCGCCGACAAGAACTTTTAGATGGCGTCAAAAAGCTGATCAATGATATTCATGCTCAGGCTGAAGCGAGAGAAACACTTTTCACCGCCTTCCAGAATCTGGAAGAAGCCTTTCGTGAAAAGGTGGAAAAGCGTGACGACTTGATGAAACGTTCCAAGACGGCAAAACAAATGGTTCAGATCAATGCAATTTTGAATCAAGTCAACAACAATAAGTTATCAGAGGAAGCTTTTGACCATTTTGAGGAAAATATCGGGAGGCTGGAGACTGTTGCCGGGGCTTCACTTGGCTTGACTCCTATTTCGGAACATGATCGTCTCGAAACAGAGTTCGCCAAGCTGGAACGGTTGGAGGCTAAGGAAAAGGACGGGAATATGTTGAAAAGAGAGAGCAGCGCTTCTCGCCTTGTGAAAGCTATGGAGAAGGATTTGGAAGAGCTTGAAAAAGAAAGCTCAGCTTCTCGCTTCTTCTCGTCCTCCGCTACTTCGCATCGGCATGAAGATTGGCTTGAAAGGGAGCTCAAGTTGCTTGGATCGCGTCGGCACTAGTCACCCGATCGATAGGCTGAGAGAGATTCTCTAAAAGCAAATGGATTATGTCTTTAGAATGAAAGTAATACTTCTTGGGTTCGTCCTTATGGTAGATGTACTAGCTAATAGCTAATATTACTATTACATAATATAACTCGAGTTCATGCAACATGCAATAATAATTTTGCAGTTATTACTACTCATCATTTTTTTGACAAATTTTCTTACGCACGACTCAAGGTCGTTGGAAAGTATCAACGGCTTTTTCGCCAATCTTCTCAATCAACAAATAACACAACACGTCTTGAGCGATCACACGACAGCGCAAACACTTCATCACGCAACCCTGCCTCCTCATTTTTCTTTTCATAGCCGGCTGCTGTACATCTCCTGCAAATTGCTCTCCATTGTTTTGTCGAGCATTTTTCTTGAAAATGAAATCGTCTCGCAACAGCGGTACCGTCAATCTAGGCAACGATGAAATGATATCTCTTTCGCCAGTGGCCAAGTCCTCTCCGAATGTCAACAACGATCGTACGATGACCCCTCCCCGTTTGGTCCGCCCTACGTTGCAGCACCAGCACAGCTATGCAGGACACGAAGAATCAATCACTTTCAGCAGCAACAACAGCGTCAACAGCAATAGCCGCCAGGATGAGAGCGTTTCTCACCGAGCCATTGCTCCCAGTGGGCGTCATTTTTTGTCTACTCGTCATTTATCCATGGAAAATATAAGTCACAATAGCCACAGTGAGCACCGGCAGCACCATCAGCAACGATTACAGTCTCAGTTATCTCCTCCTAGTTTGTTTCATCAGTCGCGGTGGACTCTTCAGCCATCCTATGCAATCAATCCTCGCGGATCGTATCGGCAACCTTTGGTGTGCGCTTCCCCCATGCGGACTCCAGGTAGCAGCAATAACAATAGTCATGCTGATAGTGGAGACTTGTCGCATTCCTTCACGGCCATGCTGGACCAACATGCTCCGGCCTTTTCACCCGCGGACGACGATCGTCGTGATCAGCCTTCTCCCAGTAGTGCTCGTGGTCAGGATATCGCAGAAGCTGAGGAGGAAGAAATTCGCACACCTATTAGCAACAATCCACAACGAGAAGAGGAGGAGCAAGAGGGACGAACCAACGAAGACGAAACGGACGAAGAGCGAGCGCGGCGTGAAGAAGAGGAGTCCTTGGCTCTTGCCCAACTGCTAATGGCAGAAGAGGCCATGGCATCACACCGCATGTCGGCTGACTTTCTTCAAATTAATTCGGACCAATTTTCCCCTGAGGATTTTGCTGCTCTTCAGAATGCTCTCGCCGAAGAAGAAGAAGAAGATGACGACGAGGAAGAGTTAGGGGACGAGGTCGAAGGTATGTCCTATGATGCTTTATTGCAACTTAGCGAACGCATTGGGGATGTCAAGGCGGACCGTTGGGCCATTATAGCACACAGGGAGATTGCCAAATTGGAAGTATATCAATATGACCCTGACAAAGTGTTTGGGAAGGAAAAGCAAAATGGCTCCAAGGGAGAGAACGTCTCATCATTGTGCGAAAATAAAATAAAGGAGGAGGTTGATGATTCCGAAATCAAGTGTCTCGTGTGTCAATTCCAGTACGAAAAGGGCGATGAGCTAAGAAAGCTTCCCTGTGGACACTGTTTTCACAAGGACTGCATCGACCAATGGTTAAAAACGAAAGACATTTGTGCCTATTGCCGCCAACCTATTGTCAAAGATGACGACGACAATGACGATGGCAAAAAGAAGGAATAAAGCAACAGAACAGTTGTTTTCATGCGAAGGAAGCGTAAGGTCTCCTCTAAATCTAATACTGTATTCACGACGAGCAAAAAATCCACGAATACGCAAAATGATAGCAATGGGATAAATCCCAAAACAAATCTAACAGCTAAAAAGAAGGTGCTACGCAGTGGTAATCAGCCACGCCCCAATAGATTGCTTGTCGAAACCCAATTGAGCTAAAATCCATTTTCACACTGGCTGAACTTGCAATTTGATATAGATCTTCTAGTAGTAAAGAGAGAAGAGTAGATCGGCGTATTAACAAGGAATACCATTCGGAGTACACCTGCCCTGGTACTATACCAAACAGCCAGCCCTCTGTCCAGGAACATTCATCTGATAGCTTTCTTCTGCATGCAGGTTCCTGCATGAAAGAAACACACTTCATTCGGGCTTGCGTTCTGCCTCTTCGTAGGAAGATGTATAACTGGTCAGGGTTGTACTCCTCGGAGTAGTATCGTCTTTTTAAAAATACTACAGGAGAATACTATCGATGGGATGCGAATCCCTTTTGATTTTTTTAATCTGTTGACACCTTCCCATCAATCCTCACTTGGAAGAAACTTCCCCACTGGCGACACAATTCTTGATGACCGCATGATTCCAATGACTCAGCCACTATACCTCAATCAGTACCATGATTGACTAATTTAGCTATACAAATCTTTAAGCTCTGTAAAGTCATTTGCCATTTTATTAGTGGAATACGAGTACCGTCATGGTCTTCCATCGAAATATTTCTTGCGGCAGTTGATCCAAGATGTAATTGGCTTTACATGTGTTAATTATTATTATTAAAGAGAAGCAACTGATTAAGGTTTTTTTGTTTTGAAGAGTTGACACGTGAGATCTTCGCGCGCCTGTCATGCCTCTCCGGGAAGCAACCAAGAAAGGCAAGGCAAGGCAAGGCAAACGAACTTGAGGTACGCAAGCAAGAAGACGTGTGTAGAAAGCTCTTTTTTTCTCCATGTTACCCGTACTCGTCGTTCTTGATGATGATAGAGGTGACCAGTGATTTTTTTCCCTCTCCAATTATTATTTATTTTTAATTCTATTATTATTTTATTAACCACCGACAGTCAGGACAATCCACTACAGCCAATATTAAGAGGGGGGAGAATATACTAACAGTATATTAATAATTTACTGGTTGTTGTTTTTCTCCAAATGATGTGTGTTGGGACTATGCCGGAGAATAATTCGACAGCAACTGAAGAGAATTCGAGTGCGAAGAAGAATGCCAGAAAAAGGTTGGATAAGATGTTGAACGACAAAGCCAATGGTCGTGGCCTTGGGACTGATGGAAATGACCACGCTTCTTTCTCCAGAAGACCGCATCATCAGCAACAGCACCACCAACAGCAGCAAGAGCAAGAAGATGAAGCACAAATGTCTTCTTCCAGCAGCCAACTCAACGGAATAAAAAATCAGAAGGCTTCCGTCTCCTTCTCCAACGGCAGCTCCAGTAGGCTGAATCCCAACATCTTTGACGAATCAGAGGATGAATCAAAAGGAGACGAAAATGAAGGATCACAGCCCAACAATTCAGGTTCAGATGACTTGCAAGACTTTGGGTTTACGCACACAGGCCGAAGGAGAAAGCAAGTCCGACGATATGGAATTACCGACAATGATGACCAGTCGGACATTGCCCGCAGAAAAAAGGGTGTGGAGAATGATCCCGCCCGTAAGAGACACCTGCATTCGAAAACAGGATTCAAAGAGCCCATAGTGGAAGAAGATGAAGAGGACGATGACGATGACCAAGATTATGATTCGGAAGAAGAACGAAGAAAGCGCGTCAAACGGAGAAAGCAGCGGCAACAGCAACAGATGCAAAAAGAAGCTGCTCTTCACGCAAATGATATTGAATCCGCCAACAAGCGAGGAAGACCACGGGGACGACCACGGGGAAGGCCGCGCAAAGAAACCTTGGAAGAAAAACTGGCGCAAATATCGGTCGGATCGCGAGTGGCCGTTTTATGGCCAGCAGAAAATGAGTACTATCGTGCAACGGTCGCCAAGATTAATCAAACTCGCAAACGACCTTATTATCTGGAGTACGATGACGGGGAAACAGAATGGATTGATTTTGTTACGGCGCAGACAGACTTTCTGGTACTGACACCTCGAACGGGCCCTCGCAAACGCAATCGAAGGAAACCAGCACCATCACCATCACCAGCTACTACAAGTCACAGTCTCAACGGACAAACTCCTCATATTGCCAGGAAGTCCCGCAGCAACACTTCCTCTTCTTCTTATTCTTCTTCCAAAATCAACATAGCCAGTAAAAATAAAGAAGACAAACAAGATCCGATTCAGGTCGGATCGCGTGTCTCGGTATACTGGAGTGATGATGAGCAATACTATGAAGCCATTGTAGTGAAGAAACGAAAGGATGCTAATCATCCTCAACCACACAAGTTGGAGTATGAAGATGGTGAGTACGAATGGATTGATTTGGAAGATACCAAGTTCTATTTTTTGGAGGACAATACCGAGAGTAAGGCGATCCGGGATGGGATTCGGCAAAAGCACGCTCGGATGAAAGAACGAGATGATTTGGTAGAAGAAGATTCTGAGGATGATGTTGACGATGATACAACCGCCGAAGACTCGGTAGAAGTAGAACCCAAGCCGAGTCAACGGCAGCAGCAGCAAAAGCAACAACACAAATCCACCGACGATGATTTTTTGTCGAGCTCTTCAGAAGAGGAATCTTCCTCTGCTGACAGCAGCGACGAAAACGATGTGGAACTCGTGTCTGATTTGAACCAAGTGCGAGTGGGAGCACGAGTAGCAGTGTATTGGTCTGATGATGAGCGATACTACGAAGGAACGGTCACGAACCACAGACAAGGCCATCCGACGCCATTTCACATTGATTACGATGATGGGGATACCCAGTGGATTAACTTGGAGCACAGAAACTTTTGTGTCCTGAAAAAGGCTCGCAAGGGACAATTTGGTCAAGTCTGACAATCATCGTCGGCGCGTCGTGGATAACAGCAGCAGTGGTGAAAGCAGTAGCAGCGACGATGGTGATGACGGCGATGGCAGTCAATTGCAAACTCGACATTCGAACCGCGTGTCTAGTAGTCCTTTTGCACGAAGGTCGAACCATAATATGTCTAAGCGCTCTAGCGGGTCGAATACGGAATCCTCGGATACAACGGATAATGAATTGTCATCTACCAGGCGACAGGTCATTTCAAAGCCGCTTTTGACGCAGCAAAAGCAACAGCCGCCGCCACCACCACAACAACAACATTTTCATCATGATGAACTGCCGGAACCAAGTGTCTACACCCAAATGGAAATTGGGACACGGGTAGCTGTCTTTTGCCCGAATAAGGTCAAGTATTTTGAAGGAACTGTATCGCATCGGCAAATTCCACGCAACAGCCTGAAGAAGCCATGTTATTACGTTCGATATGACAAGGGTCACAGCGATTGGATTGAATTGTCCCGAAGAAAGGTCCGTCTTCTACCGACTACTTTGAATGTAAATCTGCCACCTGCCAAGAAGGCGAAACGCGGCAGAAAGAAACGAGCACATGATTCACCCCTCGTTCGCTTATGCAAGCAGAAGCAAGCCCAAAAGTTAAATCCTGTTCCAGAGCAGTGGAATACGATGGAATCGGAGGAATCGCAAAATCTAGATCTTATTCAAAATAACGCCAAACCCATGTTTGGCACGGTACGTTCGGACTCGGAGGATTGCAGTGATGTGCCAATTTCCGGCGAGAGTAGCGATGAAGAGGTCCCTCCAATTCGACCCAAAAATCCTGTTACCATGAGCCAAATCGGAATTGGATCGCGAATTGCTGTTCAATGCTCCAAAGAGCTCAAGTTTATGGAAGGTACTGTGACACGATTGATTCGAAACCGAAGGAGACCATTTTATGTCGAGTACGATATTGGAGGCTCTGAATGGATTGATATCTATTATAGTGTAGTAAGACTTCTAACAGCTAAGGAGAAGAAGACTCTCAAGGACCAGTCGGCTATTGTCATCAAAGAGGAAGTTGAAGAAAATTTACCGGCTCAACCCTTGAATGCAGAAGATATGCCAGACGTAATTACGACTGAAATTGAAATCAGTGATGATGAAGATATGGAACCTATATTCGAAATGCCTCCCTTAAAGGAAGAGGTACCACCGGCAGTTGCTCAGATTATTACAGATGAAAAACAAACGAAAGACTCTAAATCTGACGGATCTTTGCTGCAGTCGTTGGGAGACGAGGGATGCCCAACGACCGGTACCACTTCCGTGCCTGCCCTGTCGAAACCTCTAAGAAACGCAAATGTCGATATTCCTCGAATCTCGGATAGTGACAGCGCCTCGCTCGCTGCCAAGGAGAGTCCTACGGCTGTTGCCTGCGTATTACCAGCTAGCGAGGCCGTTAGAATTGCCAAAGAAACCAAGAACATGGCTCCATTGGGATCAATTTCTGTCGAACCAAGGAGTATCCATGCACCTGCTAATAATTTCTTAGTAAAAGAAGCTACAGCGGATCTTTCACGCCTAGCACCTGTTGCTATCGTAAGCGATACGAGTGCAGGTCCGAAGGAGTGCCCTAAGAATTGGTTTGCAGAGTCTAGCGGCAAAGACAATGGAGTGGATCATGCTGCTGAAGATAACGGAATAAAGTTGGTGAATGATAAAAGCCTGTCGAAGACAAAGAACGCCCTTGAGCCGACAACTGCCCCATCGTTGGTGAAACGAAAGCGTGGTCGACCACCGAAAAGTGTCGCTAGTAGCGCATCTGCCGCGGGAGATTCCAAGCACAGTGGCCCCGGTCGCCCGGCAACGATAGCCCAAGTTGAAAGTGATGTGCTGAATGGCGCTAGTGCCGATTCCTCTAGTTGTGTTGTTACTGTTGCGTTAGCTGCAACTACGAAGCGTCGTGGTCCTGGTCGTCCGCCGAAGAAAGCAAAAACTGAAAGTGGACGCGAGGAGCCGCACGAATTGTTAGTCGTAGTGACAAATGAAGAGGAGCCTCATACGAAAGCAATAGAAGACCAAGATCCCAAAAAAGTTGGATATTCGCCAGAAAAAATAAATAACGAGGCCATTTTAATCAAAGAATCCTCGGCGGACAGCGAAGCCAAAACTACTGAACCGTCCGCCCCAGAGCTACATTCAAAGCGTGGACCTGGCCGTCCCTCAAAGAGGAAAGCCAGCGAAAATTCGGAAGGAACTCTTGAAATCGAAAATATTTTCAGTCATTCTGAAGACGAAACGGAGGCATCGGAGTTGGCGAGTCCTGCGCACCGCGGGCCTGGTCGCCCACCGAGAAACACGGTTTCGACGCCGAAGAGTGCGGGCAATACGGCCCGCCAACGAGGTCCTGGTAGACCTCCACGGCACAGCGGCAGCGCAGGCGAAGTTGCACCGGCTAAGAAACGAGGCCCCGGGCGACCCCCGAAAACTAATAATGCCGTACCTGACACAACCGAAAGCAGTCCAGCTGTGACGACGAGTCCAAAGAAGCGAGGCCCTGGACGTCCGCGAAAGAGCGATGGCGAAGAACCGAAGAAAAGAGGCCCAGGACGCCCTCGCAAGCCTGCTATGAAGGACGACGAAGAAGATGATGACGATGCTGATATTTTCAAGATCACTTCTGTTGCCGGCGTGAGGCCACGCAAGGAACCGAATCGTTTTAAACCTAACAATTCCGATGGTGAAGAATCTGATTCTTCTGGTGGTGGCTCTGCGGTCGGCGCAAGAAATAGTCCCGCTGCCCCCAAATTTGAATTTGACGACGCTCACAGAAAGCGAGCCGATACCATTGAAGTTGGCACGCGTGTGTCTGTGTATTGGGGCGGTGATCAGGAATACTACCCTGGGACTGTTACGAAACAACGCAACTATCGTAAAAAGAAATTCTTTTTCGAATACGACGACGGAGAGTCGGAATGGATCGACTTTCATCGTAACAAATTCCACATTCTGTCTGCTCCTAAATTGTGCGGACGAAAGAGAAAGGCTGTCGGGGACAATGAGCCATCCTCTGATGAACCACGGAGACGCAAATCTACTGATTCCGAAACTGATCCTAGCAATCTGATTCGAAACCGAATGGACATGGTGGATGTCATGTCGAAGATTAAGGTCGGCTCTCGCGTTGAAGTCTTTTGGTCGGACGACGATGCTTATTACCCGGGTACCATTGCAAAACTACGTAATATTCTGACCTCCACGAAACCATTTTTCCTGGAATATGACGATGGAGAATCCGAGTGGATTGATCTTCGTGATCATGTATTTCGCATGATCAAATAATTAGGGTCAGTATACCCGTTAAGCTGCAGTAGTGCTGGGATTGATAGCTGCTGCCGACATTAATAAACACACTGACAAACATAAGTTAACTTGTAACGTTTTCAAGTGTTTTCTACTCCTACAAAAAGGACAATATTTTTTAATTTTTCGACTGCTATTTCTGGTAGCTGAGCCACGATTCGAATGAATCCCACACTCAAACAAGATTGTTGCCCGTGATTCAAACATCTTCTGCTCAAGTTCTTGCTCGCGTTTCTACCTGATCTACCTTAATCTACCCTGACCATGTATCGTATTTCGTAGGGTATTCATTTCACAGTTCACCAAAACTTACCTGATAGCTTCTCGAAAAGAACCGACCAACATTTTGCTTTCGCATCTTAGATTAATGTGCTTTATGGAAAACATTGGATCGTTCTCAGTTCTCCCTGATATTTTGGTGACTGAGGAATTAGATAGACATTTACTGCTTCAGTTTGAGTCGTTGCTTCAAGCCGTAAGCTTCATGGGCAACAGTCATCCTAACACCCACGTCTTGCCGGGGATCCGGCACGGGCCGGCAATAAACCGGATAAGCTCTTCTTCCTTGTCTTCTGTTGGCTCCCGCAGCGAGAGCTCCTCCTCGAATGCATCTAAGCCCGTAGGTGCTATCCAGCAATTATGTTCCATTGTGACATTTATCTTGGGTGGTCCCATGCCTCCAACACCTGGAAACATACCTCTTTGTTGGGAGGAGCTTGTCGACTGGACAGAGGAAGCGACAATTTTGGCGGAAGTATCCCGGAGCCGAGATTTCATTTTCAACAATGCAAAAAGGAGTCGGAAGCACAGCACCAATTCGAATGTTCGATTCGTTGCCTACGTTGCCGCTCATGAAACAGAAGATGCCTTGAAGAACCTCGCTTCTCAGACATATATGGAGCGTGTGCAATTTTATCAAGAATCGGTACGTATTTGCTGGCTTCGTGAAAAAGCTGAACAATTCTTATCCCCTGCTTTTCTAATCTATCTGCCGCTTTCTACTTTCTACATGCTTTCGATGGCATCCACCAGATCATCATTGCAGTCACAGATGATGATGATAATGTTCTCTGTCTTGTTTCTCTCTTTCAATTTTGTAGCTATTTTACGCTTCTGCGTCGTCTCGCAGATTCGCAAGCTTTGATACCAGAAGACCCAATTTCAGCAAGAGAAGGTTTAAAAGGCAGGAGGCTTGATGTACGACAATTGCAGGGTGACGATTTTAATGCCTGTCTTCCTGCCAGTGGTGCTTTAATCAATCGAGAACATGAGGATAAGCGAGATCCTTTGTCTATTTCTTTAGACAACCCACCGTTAGTGGTTTCGACCCACCACGTTTCGAGAGAATGTTCGATTTGTATGGACAGACCTGAGGACTGCGTGTTGACTTGCTGCTCTCATGCTTTGTGTTACGGCTGCGACAAGCGTTGGGTCCGCAAACAATTATGTTGTCCATTTTGTCGGCAATCCTTCTCCTCTGTTAAGCAGGCCGTAGCGACACAATGGGATCTGAGTGTCTCGGCCGTTCCACTCGAGCAAATTCAAAACGATATTCAGATTTTGAAACAACATATAAATATTTTTTGGCAAGGGGCCAGCGCCGCAGGACAAGACAGCGCAAGGTTGCAGGCGATATTAGAAGAAAGGTATATCCATCGACCAAGGTGCGTTGAAAGCACAGCGATTGATGAGGCGGATGGGTTTGTCGTAGTACAAGAATTGGCGGGAATTGTGGAATAGTTATCATGTGAAGCTGTAGCTGTTGCTCTTGCTTCATATACTACTATTTAAAGTTGCATTATACTCTTCATTCTCAGATGTAATGCGTCTAAGGTATTCTCTTACTCTCCTTGTAAATACTCGCGTACGTATTTATGAGCAGGACGGCCTACAAGAGATCATGAAGCATCATTAGATCATGACAGATCAACCAAGAAATATTGACTGTTTGTCAATAATTTTTAATTTTTTAACGCATCAATAAATGTGAATTTTCTCTTCTACATGCCCAACAATTGATTGACGGCGGCACTCTCATCCCAGCTGGTCTTTTCCAAAGCATTTTTCGCACTTTCACGATCAAAGCCCATCTCGCACACCCGTTTGATCATATCTTCTTTGGAAGTAGGCTTGGCGTAGCTTTCGGTCCAAAATTTTGCAGTCTCGTCAAATTGTTTCCGGTTCGACAGATACATTTTTGCTACTTCAGCATCCTGTGGATCACCTGGCTCCGCTGAACACATCAGGGCTTGTAGGGAAAGCAGAGCCGTTTTAATGGTCAACGCAGGACTCCATTGATCTTTCAAAATATCCTGTAATACAGATAACAAAAAATCTTGTCAGAGATGACATCCAGTCAACCACGAGGATAAATCGCCAGCTTATCGTAAGAGTCGCCGGTATCCTTTATCCTTTCCGTCTAACTTACCAGACAAATGGCGCCTGTCTGGGAGGAAATGTTAGGATGCCAAACCTTTGTCAGATATTTCATTTTTGGTGGTTCAAAAGGATACTGCTTTGGCAGCACAATATCAATTTCAAAAACTCCTCCCTCGTATGGTGTCCCTTGAGGTCCTGGAATGGTGCCCTTCAAATGGTTCAATTCTCCTGGTACAACAGGCACAGCCTTGATCCCACTGATTTTGTCATCCTTTCCGACCTCGGCTAATTCCTTCACGATCCGTCCTTGTGATGCCATTGCGTGAAGCTTTAGTCCTTGAACTAGTGTTAATACTTTATGTGTAGACTGAGTTTAG
>Ga0210025_1003377_pt1 | contig 14537 bp, 12 predicted proteins | sample CryGeyme20150102_FD_183989 | JGI IMG/M metagenome (GOLD analysis project Ga0210025, IMG submission 183989) | Groundwater microbial communities from Crystal Geyser aquifers in Utah, USA - Crystal Geyser metaG 2015-0102 (SPAdes) (version 2) | ecosystem: Environmental > Aquatic > Deep subsurface >...
TTACACATGATCAAAGTAGACTACCACTCACTCGTAGACAACTCGAGTAATATGGATACGAGTCAGCATCGGGTCTTGGCGGGACTGCTTTAGGAGTGCGCGAACACGGGGCGAGGCAAACAACAGTACAACACGAAAACGAGTTGTAAGAATGTTGTAATAATATTATTGAAGTAAGATTTTGTGCTATTTTAGTAGTAGATATTCCGGCTGTCATAAAAGTTTGACTTATGGATAATATGGAAGCATGTATATATCGCAGATCCATAGTGAAGATCTGCAAAGGCATGTATTGGTAAATCATGCAAACGTCAGTATGCTGCCCACGTCGGGTTTTTCTTGGCCTGTCCCTAGATATAGAATGTCCCATTACTTTGCGGGCATACTACTTTTCAAATTGTTGCTATGTTTTCCTCTGTTGTAGTTCTGCTCTTACAATGACGCATCGCAAGTAATAGAGACCGTTCGAGGTTGGCGTACCACCATCACAGTATCGTCATGAGATTCTCCAGATGCTGCTGTAGAATGACGTGGATATAGTGTCGAGCGATGGTCCTCTATTTCCGTATTTGACATGGATTCAGTTTCATCCAGATCTGGAAAACTGTCCTCCTCCATACCACCAATATTATCATCACCGGAAGCGGTAGTAGTATTGTTTCGATCGGATCTAATGGCTTCCGCCTCTCCGGCTTCTTCAATATCTTCGTCACCATCATCTGAATGTGCAATCTCTTCATCGTCACTTTCTTCCGGTCCCTTCTGGACACTTCGAAACATGGATCCTAAACTAAACGCAACTACAGTGCGCTCTCTAACATTCAGCGGCGCAATTGCAACATCAGCCTCTTGATCTTCATTGCCTTCATCAATTTCGTCTTCTTCCTCATCCTCGGCATCCTCCTCCGAAACGATATCAGAGTCATCATCGGCATAGTTACGATCACTAGCTCGCTCCAGAGCTGCTTCCAAACGCATCTGATAACGACGTGCAAGGATTCTGTAGACATCTCGTTCTTCTTCTGCCTGTCGACAGCGAACTTCGGCTCGTTGTCGAGCTTCGTGTGCTCTTGCCGCCGCCTGCTGCTCTTCGGCAAGACGACGTCGCAAACAATCCAATTCCGACTCGGGAGTCTCAAACCCTGGTATAAAGAAGGTTAATGAAAATTTTGAAGTATAAGACAAAAATAAAATACTAACCAAAATTCAAAAGCGTGCCTGTTGTCTACTCACAGTCACGATGTGTGTATGACAACACTTCTAACCACAAACATCGCGGTAGAATCCCCGCCGCATTCACTGCTGGTTTGAGTTGCTCGTCCTGTTTGGGGCGAGGTTGATGTTTGGGAGAGTGCGAACACAAAAGAATCTCGCGGCACGAATTGCGGAAGCTGTCTGGATATTGATGATGGATCGCTGGATTCCAAATAGTAGAGGGTAAAACAGTCATTTCCCCATCAGATCCCGCTTGTAATGTAGCAAAACGAACGGCGCTCAACAGCTGTTGAGTAAACTCAGTGGAAGGTAGGATGGTATCCGCATCATCCGTTTCCATCGAAGATGAACTAATGTTAGGCGCATTCTTTTTGGGGTTCGACCTGCATCCATTCCGGGTGATCTTTACAAGTTCATCCTCAACTATCACATGGACAAACAACGAAGAATAATGTTATAGTAGTCGAGGCAACACATGAAAGATACCCTTTTGAGGACAAGAAGAAAGAAAAAGCGTACCTGGACCAACCAAAATGCCACCGGGACGAAGTAGAAATGCTAATTTGGGCAGGTCTTGTTTATTCACAGAAGATCCAACATAAATCCGGTCAAATCCCACGACAGCTTCGCCCTTATTGTGATCAATTGTGAGCGCATTGCCATGGATCCATTCAATGCTGGGAAATGGTCTGTTGTGCGTACTCTTCCAGCGCTCCGTAGCAGCTTTTGCATGCTCGACAACATCTTCATGAAAATCAACTCCTGTACAAGAATAGAACAGTCCATGGGTGAGACGACAGCAAGACGACCTAGATTCGACGGCAGCGAGTAAAAAAGTACATTCAAGCGCACCATAATTATTTGAGTGAATGCCCAGAATCGAGGCGACAATGCAAGATAGGTAACCAGTCCCACTTCCCAGGTTCAGAAAGCTCAAGGAGGAGTTTGGACGAAGATCGAGTGCCTCCAATACGGTCCCATAAATATGAGGTGCTGAAATATGAAGATTTCCCTCCCTCAAAGGCTGATCCGTGTGGGCCATTGACCTTTGATTCTACGGAAGGAAACGAAAGAACAAATGAGAAGGGCTTACTTCCTTAGAACTTGGTACAGTATGATGTTGATTGGATAATAAACAAGAAATACCAAAACATACCTTCGGGACGAAATGGACTCTATCAACTTGTCGAAAAGCTGCCTCGATGAAGGGGGACGAAATCACTTCAAAGCCTGACAGAAAGCGAATCAGGAGAGAAAGAAAAAAGAATACATAAATCATTAATGAACAACTTGACGTGAGAATCACTTTGCGCGCACAAAAAGGACAGATATGGTTGCTCGACGTCCCTTCTAACATCGCCAGAAGGAATATGACATGTTCTGCTATTTGGAGGATATCTGGAGGGGCGGTTACCGTTGCAGAATCCTACAGAGTAAACACATTCAAAGTTCTTTTAACAATTCTACTTTTAAAAACTCACGCTTCAACTTGTCTACCATCTCGGCATTCGTTGTACCGCTGCTTCTCCAAGCACACATGTTAGCTGTTAGCTATCTCTTTGGTAAATGATTTTATTTGATTATTGGTAGGTTAATGTATGTTCGGAAAGTTTGTTTTAGAATAATCATGCGCATCGAATCTACGTAGTAAATAGTAGTGGCTTCTCATGGAAAAACTTGACAAACTCTCTAGCGTACCGGTAGCAATTGTTCTGAGAAAATGATGATGGCTTGATTCAACTCGTGAAAGCTTTGTACTACTTGTGTCTTGCGAGCAGTGTCATCACACTCTTGTTTTGTTCGGAAATGGAACTTCGGTGCCAGCGAGCTGCAGTGGCGCAGTAGGGCTCGAGATAATAATCTGCTTTTAACTACTCCGTACCAGGTAGTCGGAGTAAGTTTTACTACGTACTACTGTACTACTGTAGAGACCATAAAACAAGGAATCCGAATCTGAAGTATTCGGTCTCTTGAACACAATGCTTGGCTGCTGGTTTGTAACCCCGTTGCTTGCCCAGTTTTCGTATGCGTGTTCTTGCCAGTGGAAAAGGCTGGCACCAACTAATACTAGTTCTACTGAGCAACAACAGACTGCTGCCGAACTATCTCCTCTTTGACCTCCTGCTTCTTGTGCCCTGGCTAATAAGTAAAAAATTAGGAATTTTGTTCCCTTCTGCCTGCCTCCTGCCTGCCTCTTGCCTGCTCCCAGCGCACAAAGAAGAGCAACATAGCGCACAAAGAAGAACAAAATAAAACGTCCCATCTTCCAGCTTTCTCTTGCTGCTCACCTCACCCACCAACAAGAAGCAGGAGCAAATGCAAAAACGATGTAACAGCACCTAATTAACATTCATGGCGCTTGGCAAAGCGTCCAATTAGGTAGCGTGGCCTTCCAGCAAAAAAAGAAATGACCAATGCCGGACTTGAACCGACGACCTTCGGGTCTGGAATCCGACTGCAGAGTAATAGGAGTTTGAGAAGTACTGAGTAAGCAGAAGATCGGACGACACGAGTTGATCACCAGTTAATGTTCTTAAACTTACTGCTCTGCCAACTGAGCTAATTAGTCCAATCACGCTATTATTAGAAGAACCACAAATTTTTAATACATAATCTATACATTTTATTTTTGTCAACATGATTACAAGTATTATTATTATTTTTTCTTTTCCAGCCAAGCAAAGTAGGGTCTACTAGTAGTAGTCTAGTCTGCTTGCTATTGAAGCCATTTTCAAGTTTTTGTAGGTGAAATTCATGCGTCGACAGACCAGCCTTTTCGTGGCATGCCCGCTGAGCCTCGCTGCTTTGAAGCCGCGAACTGCGGTGCTTTTTTGCAAGTCGCTGACTATCACTGTCTTGGGATTGTATGCATGCCATAACTGGACCCTACTTTACTTGGTATTGGTCGACACAGAGCAGTAATCTATTGTCTTTTAAACCTCGATCTCGAGCAAATCCACTTTTGCTACGTACTGTTATTATAGCAATAATACAGCTACAGAAACCAGCTGCGAACAACTGTAGCTGCTACCTGCTGCTGCCTGCATGCTACAATGTGGTAACAGTCTGGCTCTTGAGCAAGCTCGCTGGGTGTACAGCCGACTTAATAGCAAAAATGCTGCCTAATCGTCGAGAAATAGTGCCAAGAAAGAGCACAATTCGGCACTGTAAACCACGAATGCGGTACAGACCCTGGAAGAGTTGCCAACTCACGAAATATCCTCATTGCTTTCCTCACGAATTCGTCAACTGAAGTAGTCCATCTTGGTTCCTTTCACTCTGCCAGAATCCAAGCCCTTCTTAGTCGCATTGTATGCACGGCGGAACACCTCAGACTGGGCTATTTTTAATGGCCGAATTCAATCAAAGGGGGGTTTCGGGGTTTCAGTCGGCAAAGACAGCCTCAGCCCTTTTGGTCGCCACTCTCTCGGATTTGCTGGACAACCTTGTGCTTGCGCCGAAGCCAGTGGTCCAGAACTCGCGAGTATCGTGGGTTGGAGAATTGCAAGTCCCATCCGCTCGCTTGAATCAACTACCCAGCTGCTGCGGCGTCCATGTCCACGTCTGCCTGCCTTTTTTAGAGGACGAAGCAGTGTCATCCAAGCGCGGCACAATTGGAGTTTCAAGTCCAGCATGTCGCGGTAATTTTGGCCAAGACTACCCTTCCTCTATCAGCATTGTTCTTGACACGATCAACAGCAAAACGTGCTTGGGATGATACGCATCACTGAGATCAACCTGCTTTGTTTCTTTTTAATGCTCCTGGGTGGCATTCTTATGCCTATTCAGGATAAATCGAGACTAACTAAAAAGAGCATAAACAGATTTGGGTAGAATTATGCCGTTGAAAGCAAATGAATGCACAATATTAAAAGAACAAATTAAATGCTGCTACTGTATAAGCCGTAAGAATATTGCGAGAAAACTCTTGGGTGGGCACATTGCCAGAATATTTTGGGCACTTTATCTCAGCATCTCTCTCGTTCTTTTGGCTCTTCGTGGTGGACGTTCGCCACTGAAACATCGGTTACAGCAATCGGGGAACTCACATTGCACCTCTGGAATTTCTCCACCACAATCTGTAAAGAGATCATCCAGAACGGCGTCCAGTCGAAGGTTGCAAAAGCTTTGAGGCACACTGCCTTGAAATAAGTTGTAGTTGAACAAAGCCTCATTTAACTCTTGCAGTCGACCGGGCTGCACTTCCGGAATAGTTCCACTCAAAAAGTTTCCATCGAGATACAAATCGCGAAGCCCGGGCGGGTCTTGGAAATTTGAGGGAATTGGTCCAATGAAGGAGTTGTTGGAAAGGTAGACAAACTTGACCGCTGGAAGTGCAAAGATGGATGTCGGAATGGCACCCGTCAAGAAATTCATTGAGACGTCCAGGTGCTCCATTTGGCTGTAGCTACCGAAGATGTTAGGAATGGTAGAGTTCAAATAATTTTGAAAAAGAATCAGGTTCTTCAAATTGCTGACTTCGGCAAGCTGATTGGGAATATTACCCGTGAATAAATTCTCACTCAGCCTGAGGTCGCCCAAGCCGGTGAGGCGTCCAATGTGTGTAGAAATTGTTCCTGACAGAAAGTTTCCATCTAGGCGGAGATCTTCAAGATTTGTCATTTGAAAGAATTCCTCGGGAACTCGACCTTCCAATATATTTCCATCAAGACGAAGGATTGACATTTCTGTCAACGCACCCATTTGAGAGGGGATATTGCCTTCGAGACTGTTGTCGTAAAGGAAGGACGTCTTCAATTTTTTCAAGTTTCCAATCTCAGTAGGGATGGTTCCGACTACCCTGTTGTTACTTATCCAGAATTGTTCCAAGTCTACCCATTTTCCAATAATTGTTGGTATACTTCCAGTGAACTCATTGCGGGACAATCGCAAGGCCTGAAGCTTTTGCAAAGGCACAAGACTATTGGCAATCAATGGACCCGATAGCAAGTTACGTTCCACGTCCAAAAAGATGAGACGCGTCAATGTACCGAGAGAAGTTGGAAGCCCTCCTGTGATAGAATTGGCAAACACATTTAAGTTCTCCAACAGTGGGAGAGCGACAATTTCTTCAGGAATGGTTCCCACCAGGTTGTTAAAGGCTGTTGCAGTATCAGTATTAGAAATGAAAGAGTGCATCGTTCTTGGTGTGAGTAAAAATCAGGAGAGTGTACGGTGTTTGCTGCGATCAAAGGTAGTCTTTCTCGATTGATTCAGACAGTTGAAGGTACTTACGAAGATTCAATTTGTATACTACTCCAGTCGATTTTTGAAGCTGACGGCGTCTATCATTGGTCTCTCCAGTGCACACAACTCCAGCCCATGTGCATTCGGAGGAATCTCCCAACCATCCCGAACTATTGGTCCATTGAGCTCCATTTGTCGCAAAATAAAGAGTCAAGAGACCGTATCTCTGAGTTGTGGTTGGATATTGGCAAGGATCCGGCTGAAAGACAGGATCCTTATTAACGATCCAATCAAAGGCCTGTCCCTGAGGTGAATTCGTATCAAGGAGAAGATCTTCGTCTGTAATAGGCGACAGTGTGCTCAAAAAGTACTTCTCACGTGTCACTCCTCCCTCTAGACAAAACCCAGGCGGTCCCAAAGTGGGTGGGGGAGTGGACAAACTCATGTACAAGTAATTCTGAAGAATCCGCTCTGCATTGATTTCGGCTTCAGCTGCCTCTTCCTCCCAAAGAACATCTTTTTCGTCGTGTTTGTTGTTCTCATTTTTGTTTTTTCTGTTTTGGGAAAAGAAATCACCTGCAGATTTCACATCTGTCGTGATTCGCTTTCGTCGAAGCAATCCCACTGTATTGTCATCGGCGAAAACAATGGCGGGCGATAGAACTGTAACTACTAAAGCAATGTGCCGCCACCACTGCACCGGAGACAACGATGAGGACGCGTTCACTGTTGTTGTTGCTCTTGTCGTTGATCTCATCTTGATGAATCGATCGTTTATTCGTTTCTTGTAAATCTGTAGTAGTAGTTGTGCGGAAGATTCCGTTTCACTTTGAATCTTGTTGAAATGAAAGCTATGTCTCCATAGTTGGTCCACTCGCTTGTTAGATGGATATCGGCACACGAGAGCCAAATTTGTTCTCTTGCATGGAAATGCATCCAACACGATCACATAAATTTTGTGGCAGAGAGCTTAACAAGTCTCAACGGCTCGAAATATCAAGATTTGGTTTCTTGAAAATATCATACCAAGACTCGTTGTGAGTCCGAATCACGAGTAGTTCTTCATAAAGATTAACCCTAATGAAAGATTCGAATTCTGATGCCCAGTTTGGACGTTAAGTTGTTCGCATGCGCACTGCGGTCAAAACATCACATCTGATTTGCTGATCGAGAGCGCGAACGCCAGACAGAGAATTTGGCAAAAAAGCTCCTTCCATCATCATCTTCTAAATCTCGTTCCAAACGTACTACGGTACTACACTGCTACACTAGACTACTACCTGCTATTTCTTATTTCTTTCCTCATCATTGCTTTTTTCCTGCCATCATACTTTTCTCACTCAACATAACATTAGTTCATAATTTATTCCTTAGACAATGGTCAAACGACGATCGAAACGCAAAGCTGCAGTCATGGAGTCCCTGTTAGAGGGAGGTAAACTTCGTCGATCCAAGCGCAAAGAAAATATTCGGGAAGACGAACACAAAATCTACGGAGAGTAAGTTCCAATTATTTACAGAATAATTTATGGAGTGCCTCTTTGTGCGCCTCGCTCCGCTCGATAATGCTAGCACAAATTTCTGCCGTGTTTTCCGCGGTAGTTTAGATTACGGCTGTTGAGTCACTACCTGTTTTTGACCTGCTCTTTCTTGGATGATTCATTTTTCATCTTACCCAAATTATAATCATTTTGTGCTATTCACTACTCTCCTCTCTCCTCATAGTGACTACGGCATTCTGCCCTCCGACTGATCCATGGTTGCCGCATCCGCTATTCCAAAGAGGTAAGCTTGCATTCATTTCTTTTCGTGTTATATTTTTGCCTGGTTTAAGTAAGATGGGATGGATGATGGATGGACCAGAGGGACAGGGACATCAGAGGTTACTGTTAACTGAGCTCCTTTTTCTCCTATCTTGATTGCCGTTGCTGTCGTGTTTCTTGCGTAGCTTCCACGTAGCTTTCAGTACTAAATGACGTGAAGAAGCGCACATTCGCTTTTTGCTGCCAAAGCTTCGTATTTCATTCGCACGACTGGGACTCAATTTGAGGAGTCTGCTATTGCCATCACCATCACTCTATTTTTTTCTACCCTTCACTCACCGAATCATGTTTTAATGATTGATTCTGTACATTAATTATTTATTATTTTGACTTGACAACCACGGATATACAGGGTACCTTTGGGTTTCGTATGCGGCTATCCACTCAACGGAGGGGAACTCTACGGTGGATCCATGTTCATTCGATCGGCGGCGCATGATACACTCCAAGGCAGAGCTATTCAAGCTGTGAACGAATTCTGGGGCGAAGATTTTCGAAGCTGGGGTGGCCGCGAAACGATTGGCATTCCCGTGTGCAAGAAGAAGTATTCACCCTTTAGCTTTAGCATTGCTCATCAGGAACAAGAAGGCAGAGATGACGATGATGGTAATGATGATTACGAAGATTCCAGCAGTGCTGCACGACAACGACCCAAGATGCAGGTGGTCGTCAATCGAATGTACGGTTGCAAGTGCCACTCCGATATCCGAAAAGCCATCATCGAGAAACATGGAGAACGCAAAGGATGGGAACCCTTTGGTCAGTGGTCTCTCAAGAAAGCACAGGATTTAGCTCGAAAAGAAACCGAACGTTTGAACCAACCCCGAGCGTCTTCGTCGAAGGCATCGTCACATCCAGGCTCAGATGCCGAAAGAAGCTCGACCGATGGAACATCCACCTCGGAAGACATCTGGACGTTGTCGTCGGATGAAGAAAAATCACCTAACAATAATTTACTTCCGTCGATGTGCAACAACGGGAGCTGTACGTGGAAAGTCAAAGCCAAATACGACAACATTTATCACGAGATTCATGGCCGTACAGAGTCTGATGACGAAGATTATTAGAAGAAAATGTTTGCTTTGCGTTGGAATGTGTGAGAGATGATTAAAAATTGTTTCTTCTGACTGTGAGAATTTGTACTGTCTCCCGGCCTTGGTGACGATTCAAGAGTACCCCTTTCTTGGAAGTCGCCGTAGGATTGAGTGATCATTGCTGGAGTTTTTCGCCGCCTGAATGACCCAGATTGGATGGAACTAGCCAAAATGAAGGTTGTTCTTCCTCTCTGGTGAGAATGGCGATGTATTGATTCTCAGCTAGTACGGTAGCAGTGGCTTTCAACACGGAAAAGTCTCGGTCATGGATTGCTTTCTTTCTTTTTCAACAAGACAGCTTGAAAGGACCACCCGCTTATTATTTGATCGGCTATTTTGTCAAGCTTAGTGCTGTTATAGAATTTTGTTTGCATACGGATTCACAGCAAGGTCAAGCTGCTTTGCTGTTAGCTACAAGTACTTAGAACTGTAACTATTACTAGTCGGTGAGCAGGATAGAAGGTAAAAAACAATTCAAAACTGAACACATGCTGAACACGACATGTCTGTTGGTAACTCTAAATTTTGAGATAGCGATAACCCCAATCTTGTCCCAGTCCCTATCATGACGAAAGCGACGATCCTTTGCTTCAACTCTCTTCAATGTCGCTCTCTGCCCAATCAAACCATCATGCTCTTTCGCACGCACAGATAAACCTGCTGTTGGCTGTTGCTACTACTAGACTAGCCACTACCAGGTACTAGAGTGAACCTTCACCATCGTCGCTTTTGTTAATTATTTTCATCTATTTAAACGTCAACTACAACAACAATGAAGATCGCCGCTGTTTTTGTCTTGACCGCAACTACTGTTGCGGCTTTTGCCCCTGCCCCTGCTGGCACCCGATGTACGTAAAAGTATAGAAGTAAACGTGAGCGAAGGTTAATGGATTGAAGAAGGGAGTGGAGCCCGCGCACCACAATCAGCCTGTTACAATGGTACTTTAGTATACAAAGGAGCAGTTTTAGCCACCAAAATGCGGGATGATTATTGATTAGTGCATTGCTTGAAGGCAGGACTCGTGGTGTAGAAGCCAGCGATCTACCATTCTTCCAACTGTTACTTCTTCGTCTGATCTAACCTTTTCCTTTTCGTTGGACACTTCTCTCACTATTTAGCCACTTCTGTCAGCATGGCCGAGTTCGACCTTGACTACGGTATGAAGAATGACTATGTGGCCCAGAGCTACGGCGACGGTGGCCAGGGAACATTTGGAGCCGTCTCTCCAAACGACTGGAGAGTCCCCGGAACTTCCCCTGTTGGCCAGAGCTCATATGCCGGCGCCCCTGATGGTGGTGACGAGCCTTGGTTCTCGGAGGCTGTCTCCACCGTGTCCTTGGATATGAGCAAAGCTGAAGAAACCCTCAAGGCCTTCACAAAGGAAGCTGCTTCTTTCAAGATTGATCAATTCGCCGCAGACAACAACATCAGTGACAAGGCTGGTGCTATGGACAAGTTGATTGGTGCCATGGGATACGATGCTTTCCTTGAGGCTTCCCCTAAGCAACTCGCAAAAGCCTGGGAGACTGCTACTGGAAAAAAGGAGTAAATACCTGAGCTCTGCACAATGATTCACAGTCTTTGGAGCTGTTGACTTTCTTCTCCCTGACACAATAAGTTTTAGAATAAGACTTGCTTTGAGACACGGTTTGCGCATAAATCACATACTATACATCTTTGTTGATCGCATAGAGACTGCGTTTGTATAGCATACTATCTGTGCGAATTCAATCATCAAATTCAACTGAATAATATATGCGCCAGAGTCATATTCAGTATGGACGACTTAGACGAAGCAATGCACAAATGTTTAGTTAGACGCTGAGAGAATAATATTACTTACTACTTATCCCCGGTCGATGTGTTTTCAACCATTTCTGATCATTGTGTTCTCGCTTTTCTTGCGTTTTCAACTGAAGTATTTTCGAGTTAGAAGCCTGTGCAGTCGCGCTTTTATTCTATGCACGTAATGCATGTTGCAAATCCTGCTTTTTTACAAAGAACGGCAGATATCGTGTCTCAGGAAGAATTATGAGCACAAATTCAGCAACGATTCTATAAACATATCCTATACTCTCTCATGAGTCCGCGGACGTTTCAACACAATGTTTTGATATATTTAATAGACAATGCTTGTGGTGCAGCTTCGTCATCCAGAGGAAGACGATGTCCGTTGGTAGCATCATGCCTAGAAAACAGATTCATATCCAACAGAAAAGTCACCACGCATAAGAGTATGGATGTTCGCATTTTATTTGTCGTATGCAAAGCACCAACAACTCAAAGTCAGCCTCGCCAAATAGCTGCTGCCAACGGTGCTAGTCGATTTTGCACAGTATGCAGCTATCAAAAAGGAATCTGGAGTGTCCTCGTCCGAACAATAACAAACAAAACCTGTCAGGCTACTGCAACCGTGATTTCTGCTTTTGTTTGGACGCCCAATTCCGTCTGTGTGTGTGCGTGTGTGTCTTGGCGGGTCAGAATGACCTTTGTGTTTCGCCCTAGAGCAAAATAGAGCTCTGCAATGATAGCGGTCATTGGAGAATCAGCAAGAACAAGTGGGCCCATAGTCTCCGTCCAGAAATTGAGTTTGATCCTTTGCCTGTCCTTCTCACAATAACTGATGCCTTCTTCGTGTGATAATATTGTTGGCTGTTTGTAAGTTTTCTAGTACCGCTGAAAAGCGCTCTATAAGTTGTTATTATGACTGCGCCATGCAAACTGCGCACCGCACGCAACAGTGATTTTCTGAAGGATATATTCTCGATTTGGTAAAAAAGTTTCCAAGGACACAAGCTTGGACGCAGTCTACAGTCTACGGTGTGGTTGGAGAGGACATCGATTAAAGAGCTAGGAATTGGGCTTGCTTCCACTTGTGTCGTTGGATAGGATAGTTTTACAGGAATTTTCATTCTCAATCTCATCATCGTTCTTCCTCGTCTAAATCGTCATCGATGATAAATGATAAATGCGATACCAAACCACCTCTCTGCTCCAAGGAAGAAGATTGACGATCGACCCGAGAAGAAGAGGTGGTAATGGCTTGTACGGCAACAATCGACACTTATCAAAGACATACTGGTAACACACAACAACGGTCTGCCATCTCATTTTTGTCCAGCCAGTCTACTCTCGATCAATCCTTTGTAAGGATTCAACATCCAGTTTCGACACATGACCAACTTGAAAGATCTTTAATATTGAATTAGACTAGACTACAACATTACTGTTGAGTAGATAGACTAGACTACACGGCCCGTACTCGTGTACTCTACTGAATATCTAATGGACTCTTCTCGTTTCCTCATATTTCCAAATAGAGAAGTACGTAGATAGTAGTAGTATTCTTCATCTACTACGTTTGGTATGTTGAGGTCGTTGGTGACCGTTCTCCTCGAGGGTTTGTGTTATAAAGACTGCACTCACATGTTGTATTGTTAACCTTTTACCAACAGATGCAACTTTCGGATAGTACAACATCGTATATTGAATTTTAAAAATAGCATGGCAGGCTTTCCATGAATTGATAAAGTAAGAATCGCCGGGTGATTCAACCTCCCTCCAAAAATCCGAACAAAATCATTCAAATCGAGAAATCGAGGAAGCCATGTTGAAAGTTGAAAGGCAATGTGTGTGTGTGTGTGTTCGAGAAAGAGAGGAAGCGACAAGAGAAATACTACTAGAACGTTCAAAAGATACAATTTAAAATTAAGTTCTGAGAAACGAAAATCCATACCTACCAAACAATGATGTTGTCCTTACATCGCCATCTCTGCCTTGAAGCGTCCTTTGTGTTCTTTCTGGTTTTTGCGACGAACCTGAGTGTTGTCAGTGCCGTGAATTTACGACGCAAGAGAAGTTTTCTCACCATTGTCGACCACGAGGATCCTCCAGTCACCTCTTCCGCTATATCGAAGTCTACTACGAACACGAACTACGTAGCCTCTCTAAAAGACAGCACCGATTCGTGGGGACGTACCATTTCGACTCCCATCCAGACTACTACTGCTGCTGCTGCTGCTGAGCCGCGGCACTATACCAAGCAACACAAACAGCCAAAGCAAATGAAAACACGGTTTTTCGAACCCATGCCTGAATTATTGTTGGATTTGGACGAGGAAGACATGACATCTATCTTATGGAGAGATCTAATGATGGAAGAAGGTGGTAGTATGCCCACAAAGGTAATGAGCTACGGTCATGGTGGTGGTGGGATGCCAATGAGCATGTCCATGTACTATTCTCCAAGCGGCAGCAAAGGAATGATGTCTTCTAAATCCAAAAAAAAATCAAGTAATTTTTACGAGGATGATTCAATCTATAATGATTGGGAAGCCATGAGTCTCTCCATGTCGTATCCAAGTGGCCCCACCCCGGATGCTACACCCTCGGTCAATATGCCATCGACACCTACCGTCCCCTTGACACCTACCGTACCTACAGCCGAAACGGTACCACCAAGTATGGGTAATAATACCAAGACCCCCACCTCGGGCAATGATGATTTCCAGCCCACTGTGGTACCTGTGGAGGCTCCCTCGGTTCCGACCATGGGCAGTGGTGATGGCAACCAGCCTTCTACAGCGCCAGTGGTGGTTCCCTCAAGTCCGACCATGAGTAATGGTGGTGATACTAACCAGCCTTCCATGACACCCGTGATTACTCCTTCAAGTCCGACCATGGGTGAAACTGGTGACACCAACCAGCCCTCCTCGGCACCAGTGGCTCCTCCCTCGAGACCAACCATTGGCGAAAACAATGAAACCAACCAGCCCTCCACGACACCAGAGGCGGTTACCTTGAATCCGACAATGGCCGATGGTGATAATAATATGCCCTCCAACGGCAGCGACGAAACATTATCACCAACCAGTAATCCTACAGTAGTAATGACCAACATGCCCGAAGAAATCACCGATGCACCAACCAGCACAGATTCTGCCGTTCCAGAAACACTGTCTCCCACTACAGTTGATACCGGCACAGGAGAACCTGTCAATGTTCCTACGGTTGGCATCGACGACGGAGACGTTGCAACCACGTCAAGTCCCACTGTCCCCAATACTGTCCCAGAAATTGTCATGCCCACTGCGACTCCTGTTTCAAGCACTAGTGCTCCCACCACCGATGGTGGTGACTCAGTTCCTACTACCAGTCTACCTGGATGCGAAGCACTGGATCGCACGGATGCAATTTTCTTTGTCCTATTCGATTTGA
>Ga0210025_1003385_pt1 | contig 14498 bp, 11 predicted proteins | sample CryGeyme20150102_FD_183989 | JGI IMG/M metagenome (GOLD analysis project Ga0210025, IMG submission 183989) | Groundwater microbial communities from Crystal Geyser aquifers in Utah, USA - Crystal Geyser metaG 2015-0102 (SPAdes) (version 2) | ecosystem: Environmental > Aquatic > Deep subsurface >...
AACTCCACCTTTTTTGACCTTCTTGTAATTCTTGTCCAAAACTTAAATTCGAGCAAATTACACTTACTATAATTCCTAAAAATATTCTATTCATTTCTTTTTTTCTCAACTTGTGGGCAACGGCTCGGCTATGCGTAGTGCGGGATTTCAAGGCACTTCACTTTCCGAATACCGATATGTTTGTTAATGTTCAATTACTTTAAATTTAGCACCAAAACCCGCATTACGTATAGCCATTGTTGTGCTTTCGTGCTTTATTTTCTTTTCGTTTTATTCTCATTTTCAATGTCCACTTGTGCGGTGGGGCATTTTTTTAAATTTCTCTTTTCTTGGGCAGGGACTTGAAAGCTCTTTTGCAGGTTTTGGTCAAGCGTTGGCATTGTGCGACCTGCAAATGTGCTTACAAGTGTGCGCTAGCTATGCTAATTTTGCTTCAACACGTTTTTTCAAATCATACCAATCCATATAATCCTCAGGTCTGTATTTAGTAGTTGAACGTCTTAATTTAATATCGTAACAAAGGACTAGGTTCTTATCAGAAAGATATTTCAGGAGAACATCTTTTCTTACTTTTAAAGTAAATCCTTCTGATGTTGGTTTATATCTTCTTCTTCCAGAAGATGTGTAAGCATTTTGCCATCTGAATGCCTCGATAGGATAGTCTTTCTTTCCTTGCATAATCTCTAAGAGGTTTGCTTCTTCAATTCCTAAGTCAGTAAAAATATCAGAGAGTAAGTTTGCATGTACCAAATCAGACTCACCACGAAATCTGTTTTGAGAAATTTCTAAAAGGGGCTTTATTTCTTTAATTGGAAAGCTTGTCGAAGTATAATTTGACGATGAAATTTCATAAGCGTTTAAATTTTCTTCCTTAATAAACGGAATAATCTTTCTTGTTCCTTTGTCTAAAATGGAATCATCAAAATCTTTCCTTTTTAAGTAAGCGAAAATTTCAAAGTAGCAGGTAAATTGATTTTCTGAATAATCTTTATTGGGTCGTTGACTTCCAATTTCAACTAATGTCAAGTAATCAGTTTCTCTATTGGTAAAGAGATTAACCAAATTGTCAAAGTCCTTAAATTCTGTAAAATCACTTTCTGAAATCTCCCTTGGCAACCAGTTTATATAATCAGGTTTTAGCACAATTGCATAAAGCAACTTTGACGGGTCATAAACACGAAACATTGTTTTGATTGCTTCAATAAAATTTTCTTCAAAACAACCTTGTTTGATTTTTGAATTGAATATTCTGTTTATACTACTTTTTGTTTCATCATAATAAGGGGATTGAATTTCAATTGTGTCAAAATTCGTATTGATGTTATATCTACGATGAATAGAACCTTCTTTGTCTACATTATAATCTCCAAAATCTTTTGAAACTAAATCTGAATAGACATCATCTTGAATTTCAGTTTCATCATCCTCATTGTCGTATAATTTTTTTAAAAGGTCAACTTGGAATGTTGAGTAAACAAAATTCTTTCCTCTTCTTGGGTTGAGAATTTTATTGTTGAATAAGATTGGGCTTTTGGAGTTGAGTTTGTTTACAACGGCAAGTTCATCAATATTTAGAAAGTCTTTCTCAAAATGATTCAAACGCAACAATAATTCCTTTATAGATTCTAAAATATTGAAATGGTTTTTATTTGTTATTGCAATCAAATCTTTCTTAAATGGTCGAAGTATTGAAGGATTGTTTAACGAAATAGAATGTAGCACAATCAAACAGTGTTCGATTTGATTATCTGTTCCTGACTCAACACCAAATTTAAATAGAGGTTTTAAATATTCAGGCTTCTCATTCATCAAGTCATGTACTGATTGAAGAGTTAGTTCACGAACTTTAACAACAGGATAATTAAATATGCTGACAAGGTATTTGATTATACATTCTGATAATGTAAGCTTCTCCTTGTGATGCACAATAAATTCGTAATCAGTTTCTTTTTCAGGAAGCCCTTCTGCTAATTCCTTGTTGTATTGAAGATTGTATTCATAGAAAACCTCAATAGCTTTTTTATCGTCAAAATATTCTTGGTATTTTAGAAGTCTATCAAGTGCCGCAATTAAGTCGTCACTATATCTGCCCTTCTGAGAAATGTAGCTTCTAAGTAAGAATTTTTTACCAAACTCTCTATCGCTTTTAATGAATGTTTCAATAATATCGAAACCCAATTTTTCGGAATCATCCCTTCTAGGGAATAATAAATTATCTGTTTCATCTTGTGCTACTTTAAATAGAATGTCCTTAGCCTTTGAGGGATTAAGAAATGCCAATCTATTGGCAATCTTTAAGGAACAAATTGAATTGCTTTTTCCAGAAGTCCATTTATTTACAAAGGCAGTTAGGTTATCAATATGAAGTAGAGAAACATTCTCAATCAAGTAGAAAACATTTTCTTCGGATATAACTTTTGAAAACACGAAATCACGATGCTCATTTATAAACTGCAAAATATTTTCAATCCATTTATCCTTTTCAAATTCCTTTTCTACAAAATTCTTTAAAGCATCATTAGGAAATAAGCTGTTTGAGGTTGTGACGAACTCGTTGAAAAAGCCTTCAAGTTCCGCTGACTTTAAAAACGAATTAGGATTGAAATCAATTACTTGCTTTTTAAGGTCTATATAATTTCTAATAACACGCTTTAAATTTTTCTCTGAACTTAATTGAATATCCTCTGGAAGCGATTTAAAGAACTTTTCAAATGTTGATTTGGAACGATAATACTCGTTCCTAAAAGTCTGAATGCGTCTGTTCCTTAAACAGATTTCATATTGTAACTGAATAAATTTTTCAAACTCTGAATAGTCACTTTCAAAAAGTTCTATCAAGGTTGTAATATTCGGAGCAGAAAATTTTATTGCAAATTTTTCATCTTGTGGTAGCCGCTTTTCCTTCGGGGTTTCTTCCGCTTTCTTTTTTGGTGTTGGTAATGAGTATTCATTGTAATCTTTCCCTGCTTCAATAAACACTTCTGAAAATTTTTCCAATTCAGTAATATCTTCAAGTTCTACTATTGTGTTTTGTTTCACTACTTTCAAAATGTCGGCAATGAAAGAATCTTCTTGAAGTTGAATTGCTCTTTTAAGTAATTGAAGCGAAAGAGTTAAAAAGAAATTGTCTCTTGTTCCTCCTTTATCCCATCGTGGCAAAGTCTTTATAATGCTAAAGAGAAGTGGAAGGTTTTCTTTTGTAGATGCTTTTATGAGAGGTTCAAAAACTATGTCAATAGCTTCTTCTCTCCACAAGTTTTTTTCTTCTTTCTCTAACAAAATGAAAGCTAATTCAGGAAAGCGTTCAGCCGTAAACTCAATGAGTTCAGATAAACAAATATGAAGCATCCTGCCATTACCGGCATCACTTAACCGATGTTGAACATCCAATACTTCTGATAATCGTGTAAGTGTATTATTAGGGTCGGTTTTGTGAAGCAACTGTAAAGGAGAAATGATGTATGAGGCTTGATAATCTTTTTTGTATCCTAAACCAAAAGCTATTTCAATTAGTTGATTATAGATTCTTTTAAAGTCGTCATTGAAACCACAAATTCCGTAGGTCTCTGCAACTTTACCGATGTAGGAAGTCAGTGTTGCAGTTTCTTCTTCTTGTCTTGCAATTTCTTCTGAATGCTTAATTAGTTTAAGTGTTAGCTCTGTTAAGTTTTTATGCTGACTTTCATTAATTACTTCAGCTATGCCCAATGCAATTGTATAATGTCTATATCCATCTTCTCCATCTTCAAGCGTAAACCAATAACTGACTAATTCTTCAATATTTTCCTTTGAAAATAAGTTAGTAGTGAAACTGAAAATAGTATTGAAAAGATTTTTGATACTACTTGCAATAAATACAGGGTCGCTATCATGGTCAAATAATCCTTGATTAGTTTTTCTGTATTCCCTATGTCTTGGCACATACAATTCCTTTATTGCTTGCTTGGCTAAATTGACTTTTGCGTCCTCTGTCAAATTCAGGGTTCTATTTTTATTCCACAACTCAGATAAGTAGAATGTGGAATCGTAGATATTTTTGGCAGGACTTGATAAACTGGAAACCCTCAGTAAAAGTTGGTTTACCATTTCGGGTTTGAAAATCCAAATTGGTTTTAAATCATCGAACAAGTTAATAATGTCCTTATGAATTGCGTAGTTCATGTGTTCATGATTAACTACTTTCTCATACAGGGTCGGTTGAATTATCTCTCTCTTTGTGAAAAGTTGAACAACTTCTTCGTTTGTCAAATAATCACTGCAATATGCTATTAACTTGAAGTAGGATTTATCGGGAATAACAGCAAAATCAATTTCTCCGATTAGCTTGTAAGCAGAAGCTTTATCACTTGGGAGTATGAGTTTCACAAGTGCGATTTTAATTTTAGTTAAGAGTTTTTTGTCTGCTTCAAATGCCTTTGATAGTTTTATTAATTCGTCATATTTTTTGCACTCGAATAAATAATCAATGACTTTCAATTTGATTTTCAAATTCGTCTTTGCGTTTGCTTCTTCACTGAAATTTTCTTTGTGATAACCAACTTGATGTTTGTCAGATTTCACCCATTTGATTGTGTCAATTTCATCGAACATTTCCTTTACTTCTCCAAAAGCAAGTGCTTGTGCTTGCATAAGTATTGTCAGGTTATCAGAGTTGCTTTCCCTTAGGGATTTTGAAAATCCCAGTTCAATTATATTATGCGGCAGTAGATTTCCTGTTTTTAAATAAAACCTTTTCAAATAATAGCAGAAATATTCTTTGCTGGTTAATACGAAATCACCGTCCCAAACTGAACGCAAACTATTCGCGGTTTCTCCTGCGTTTAAAAATAGTGTAGGGAAATCAATATCTGAATTTTCAAGATTCCAACTTAGTCGCGAAAATTGAGTTTTAAGAAAAGCAATTCTTATAAAGTCTGAAAGCGAAAGAGTTTCAACGCAGGCATTCAAAGCAATTTCTAAATTGCTTTTTATTTCTTCGATCGCTCTGAAGTTATTCCAAGCAGATTTCATCCAGTCTAATGTTGTTGAAGAAATAATCTTCTGATAATCTCCAATTTCATTTAAGTGATTGAAATAGTTTCTGTATGCCTCATCCGTATATGGAGATTGCTCATAGAACAACACTAAAGCTGTATTGAATTTTTCCTTTAGCGATTCTGTTTTGGAGATAATAAATTCTCTAAAACTATTGTGAAATATTGAGTAAACTCTTCCGTCTGTTTGTCTTAAAAGGTGTGAGAAATTATTTATGACATCAGAAACATCAGTTAAGGTTTTATTCAATCCTGCCAATTTCAGAATTTCAAAAATGGTTTCAGCTGTGCTGTTTTCCTTTCGATAGGCAAAAACCGCTAGTACCCACTTAGTAAATTCATCACTACTTATCTTTTGAAATAAATATTCGTGGTAAGAATTTATCTTTCCATCAATAAGGTTTGGAAGATTATTGAGGACATCTTCAAAATATCGCTTTTCTGATTTAAGTAATAGTTCAGAAATGTAATGAAGATACAGGGGGATTCCTCCTGACACTCTTTCAATTTGATCAAGAATATCAACAGCATCAATTCCTTTATTATTTAGGTATTGCTTTATCTCTTGTTGATTAAATTTAGTGACAACAATGTGTCGCTTGGTTTCAGAATCAATTTGCGTAGCAACAGAAGCGGAGAGGACCGCCCTGTATTGAGAACTCAATACAAAGAAAATTCCATCGGGAAGATTTCCTTTAATTTGATTTAAAAGAGAGTTTTCATTAAGTGAAGTATCTCTATGAACATGGTCTAATCCGTCAATGAGGAAGATTATTTTCTTTTTTAGTGTTCCTAATTTGTCAATATAGGAGGCAAATTTTTCTTCAAACTTGTCAGAGTATTTGTTTGGTAAATCAATATCAGGAAATTGATTTTCAATTGAGATACACAAGGACTTTAAAAAGTAGTTTGACTTGTGTCGTAATTCTCCAAAATCATTTTTAGCATCTGGGATAAAACAATAATAAGCTAAAGTAATTTCAGGATTGGTCTCTTTGAATTTTGTGAGTGCTGTGGATTTGCCAATTCCTGGCAACCCTTCAATAAAAATATAACCGCCATTTAGTTCTGTTAAGGCGGTTTTTAGTTTGGTTAATAAATCATTATTCGGGATATAGAACTTTTCATCAACAACTTTAAAGTGATGGGAAAGTTTGTCTTCAAATCTATCAGTAATTCCAAGTTGTCCTAATACTAAACTCTTGGTTATTTGTTCACCTGTGATACTCCAGTTTACAACTCCGTCAAGAAGCTTTTCAAATAGATTTGCTTCAATACCGAGTCTGCTAAACTTAAATTTAATGGCACTTTGAATTTGGTCAATCGGTTCTTGACTGAAACTAAATTCAAGTTTTCTAATAAAGTCATTGAAAGAATCTTGATCTAATAAACATTCAGTCCTGATAGCTTCCAATGTATCTCGATAATCCGCATATTCAGGTAACCTGTCATACCTAACAGATGCCTGTTGCAATGGCTCAAAAATCTTTGTTCTTATTTCGGTTAAGCCATGATTCAATCCTTCACTTGGTCGTTTTTGAGAGCTTTCCCGTTTGGTAGTGAAAAGGGTTATTGTAAAATCCTCACTTAAATTTTTTACACTTTTGTAACCCTCTGCAAGTTGTTTGAATAATGACTTTTTTCCTTCTTCTGCCGTTAGCAAATTATAAAGCGAATAAGCTTTCTCTCCATCGTTTGACCATTTTACTTGATAGTAGTCAATCTTATATTTTCGGTAAATAATAACATCATCGATATGATTTCCTTTATCATAGTTTTCCAGTCTGATATGGGAAATGTCGGAATCAAAAAATAAGCACTCTATAATTTTCAGTGCAGCGACATTATTTTGGTAGTAAAACCCTGCTTGTGATGTTGAACCTTCCATATTAACGATTTATGAGGTTGGTAAAATTTGGCTCTTTTGTAAAGCTTTGGTTGTATGATGGCTTGTGCGGCTTTACAAATGTGCCAAATGCGGGTTGGCAGAGAAATTTAAAAAAATGCGAAGCGGGGGCATTCAGATTATTAAGTCTGTCAGTTTGATTTTGTCCTATTTCAATTCGGTTAGCATTCAAAGTTCAGTTCTCTCTTTTTTTTGCATGAAGCACAACGTGTTTGTGTAAGGAACGTTGCGTGTTTGCGTGCGAGGATTTTCCGCAGGAAAATCAGAGCTGGCAAACAAAGCAACGACCAAACGGTTTAACTAAAATAAGCAATGTTTTTTACACGGTGTTGTGCTTAGTTTTTTTTAAATCTCGCAATAAAATTGTCAAAACTTCCGGTGTTTTCTGGTAAATCAAAATCACCATTTCTTATGGCTGTTGTTTGTCCAAATACATTATAATAGTTTTCAGATTCGTAGATATTAAATATAATAGTCTCCCCGCTATTCTGAATATTTGAGAATAAACCAAAATTCTTTTGATAAATTAAACCGTCAAAATTTGAGTCCAAAATTTTAAAATCTAAAGTCTTATCAGAATTACTATGTGATAGATAGATAAACTGTTCTTTAGAATTATAAATAAAATTATAAGGATAATAGTCAAGGGTTAATGTTTTTAAAAGCTCACCGTCAGGGTTAAATAACTCTATGTCATTTGTATTGCTAGAAAAATTTAATCTATGGATTTTGTTGTTTAAAACATTATAAACTGTTTTTAACGGATTGCTGTCTTTTTCCCAAATGATGGAATTCAATTTGTTTCCATTAGAATCAAATTGGTAGCAAAATTCTTTTTGGAAACCTAAACCAAGTTCAAATTCACTATTTCCAGTAAGATAAAAGTAGCCATCGTTAATAAAAAGGTCGTTAATTATTAAATCATTAATGCCCAAAAATGTATTTCGGGATTCCGCTAGCATACCATCAAAATTGTATTTTGTGTAATTTAGTGAATACCCAGAATTACTTTCGAATAATAAATTATAGATAAAAAACCCATCTTTTGTTAGCTTTAGGTCAGTTATAGAGTGGTTAGTTTCGATAGTTTTTTGGCTAATTAAATTGCCCTCATAGTCAAAAGTAATGGAAAATAAATCTTTTTGAGGTTGTCTAAAATAAACTAATACTACTTGGTTATTCCATTCATAAAGTAGGGAAAGTGTATGAATATACCCATTTGGATTAATGATATTTGTAATATTCTTGTTGACAGTTATTTCATCGTATTCATTTATTCTTACAAACATTACATTGGTATTGAGTTCATCTGCATATATATAAACCAAATTGTCATTTTCTATATTAACGAATCCAAAGTCATTTATTCCGGGGAACATTTTTATATAGAAATCATTTTTAGTTTTCTTGTTGTCAATAGTGTTATTTGTGTCGCTACAAGCAATATTTAATATGCAAAATAATACAACTATAAACGGAAAGAGTTTTTTCATAAATTATAAATTTTATTAACTGTTATAGAATTAAAGTTGGTTTCCAAAATTAAGCACAACGTGTTTGTATATGAAAAGTTGCGTGTTTGTGGGCGAGGATTTTCCGAAGGAAAATCGGAAGCCAGCAAACAAGCAACAACCTTTATGTTAGCTAAAACTAGCAATTTTTTATATACGGTGTTGGCAACTGGCTTTTTATTTCCGTTTATATGCTCCTTTTTTATTATGCTCAATTATACTTTTAATTAGCACAATAGCCAAAAGCAAACAAGGGATATACCAAGAAATGATTTTTCTGTTCATTAAAATCATTCCGATAATTAGCAAACTCCAAAGCACAATATCTGTTACTTTTTTATTTCTTTTCTCTTTTTTTCTCTTTTGGTTATATCTTAAATTTTCTTCGATAGCTTCTTTTGGAATGCTGTATGTTTCTTCTCCGTTATATTCTAAAGAATTTGAAATGTCTTGAATTAACATTTTTCGGGAATAAAATATTTCTTCGTCTGCGTACAAGACAACGGATTGGCTTAAGTCAATAAGTCCGACTGAAATTATATTTATGCAAGCACTTACTAATTCGTCAGAACCAAATGTGAATGAAATTCCAAAATCTTTGTCTGATAAATCTTTTTTTAGGTTCGGGAAATCGGAAAGAATTTCTGTTGCTGGATTAAAATAAATTTCGACAAAGGTTTGATTTCCGTTCAGCACACAATCTATTGAGTCAATTTGGTTAAGATTGTCAAATTTCTCAAAGTCAGTTAAGAATTTAAAATCATAACCTAACTCCTTAATTTTATTTTCAAATTCAATTTTTGTCGGAAGTTTACTTTTCTGAACAAAATTTATTAATGTCATTGACATAGTTCCTTGCGTGTTTTTTCAGCTTGTTGCCAACGGTTGCAGCTATGTGGAGTGCGAGAAAGAAATAGTAATATCCTTATAAAAGTTCGCACGGAGCCAAAGCTTTTGATTTTGATTTTATATTTTTTAGCTAAAAGCCAAATCAAAAGATTTGGCGGCAAACGAGAATGCGATGAACTTGCAAGTAGCGATGCGCCTCGCATTACATATAGGTGTTGTTACCACCCGTTTTTTATATGTTCATATGTCTCTCACAGTCTTCGCAAACATTAATTTCGTTGACACTTAATGGAGGGTATTGCTTTCTTATATTTTGGGCAAGTCTTCCTGGATAAATGTTTTCGGGCATTTCTGGTTTATAACCAATAGAATGGCAAATAAGGCATTCATTTAACCATTTATTGATTTTAGGATACATATTCGCATATTGGTCTTTTTCTCTTATTTTTGAGGACATAGATAAAGATTTTCATTTGTAACTTGACAATTATATTCCATAAATATTATTGACCGTGTAATTTATTTTTGAGGTTAGCATTTCAACTAATTCTTCGTCCATAAATTCATAATCGTCTGGGATGTCGAGTATTTCAATTTTTGGGAGTTCCAAATTTTTAAATACATCTTGCATTTTTGAACGCTGTTCTTTTTCCATAACAAAAACAAGATCAGCCCATATAAGATCTTTCTCAGAGATTTTCCTATCACTTTTTGGGCTTAGCCCAGCGGAACGTATATCGAATTTATCATTGTTTTTGAAAATAAATTCAGCCGTTCGACTTCGTTTTTTATTCCGTCCACAAACGACGAGTATTTTCGGTCTAGCAGTCATCTTTTTAAAATGGGTGGTAACGTGTTTGTGTATAAATAGTAAGGGCTAAGTATAAACTAGCTATGCACAAAGCGATTAGATTGTTAAATAGAAATTAATATTAATTAAACATTGCGCCCTTATTAATTATACACGATGTTGTGTTTAGTATTTTTAAAATCAAAATAATATGAGTAATAAAATTGTTAGTTGGAACCAGTGGAATAATCGTTATAAATCGAATCCTTTAAATTTTTCATCTCTTTTTTCAGATGCAATATTTCTTTTTGATTGTTTTCTGTGGTTTCTTGTAATTCTTGGAGTTGTTTGTTATACTTATTTAATATATCATCAGTTCTTTGGTTAATAAATCCAAAGTATATAGTAGATGCTACTGAAATAGCTGTAATAATTAACATTATACGTTCAGCGTAATTAATTTTATTTGTTTTAATTGAAAGTCCAACAGGAGTGATGTTACATAACCATTCAAAATCCGAATAATTACTATGAATATCTATATAATCTTTGTCAACCATATATTGACAAAACCATTGAGCAGTAAATGTATTAAATCCATCAAGTGCTTTTTTATTTAGAATAACTATAGACCAAATATTTTTAAAGTTGGTGTTTGCTCCATTAGCAGGAATATAATTTAAAAGTTTACAAATAGTTTGTTTACGTAAAACTTTTAAATACCACCATTCTTCTAGTGTCATACAATTATTTTTTTTCAATATTAAACACAACGTCTCGCGCATAACATAAGTGGCGGATAAAATGCGCAAATTTTTCGGTTGAACTTTAAGTTTCTAAAAATACACAAAACTCTCGTTTCAGCACAAATCTCGCCATTTTTGTTATGCGCTGTTGTGTGCTGGCTTTTTTCCCCACAATTTCTTAATATTCGGACTAATGATTAATAAAATCAAATAGTCAATTATTAAACTTACAATTAAAAATATCCATTGATAATTTAAGTCAATTTTATCTCCTAAATTTCCATTGATTGATTCTCCAATCAACCAAGTAGGTAAAATTCCTTTTGCGTAGTATAACATAAAATAATTCCACGAAAAGCTTTGAAGTCCTGCGATTTTTGAAGTCGGTTCTGGTAAACTTAAATATAGAATTAAGAAAAAAACAATTTCAATTACCAAAAGTAAAGTCAATGATTTTTTTGTTTGGTTAAGACCAACAAAATTTTGATTGGAGTTTTTAAATCCAAATACTATCCAAGGTATTATTAGTAGAAATGAAATCATTTATTATCCTTTCCATTGAGAAATTATCTCATTGTTGATTTTATATATAATTCTATGTTTTTCAATGACAAGGTCATTCCACTTGTCAATTCTCATCTTGGTGAATTGAGTATGAAATTCTCCATTTACACCATTCCTTCCGGTGTTTATTTCGTGTAGAGATTTTGTTAAACCCATAATCTTTTCAATTGATAGCTTTTGCTCAACTATTTTACCCTTTTCTCTTACATAAGTACTTATATTTTCATTTGGAAGAGAATAAGTCATAAAGCCGTGCGCAATGAAACGTCTTTCTCTATTTACTTGTCCAATATCTGAGTTTATTTTACTCCAAATTTTTTCAATTTCAGGAAGTTCTTTTTTAATGAAATCATTTAAAGAATTTCTTTTTTGTTCAAAGGAATAGCCAATATATTTTGAAAGAAATCTGTCTTTATGTCTTGGGTCAAATTCTGTTAAAGTGCATAAAATCGCAAGTCCAAATTCAAGTTCTGAAAAAGCAATAATAAAAGCACCTATGGCTTCTTTAAATTTTCTGTCATTTTCAAAAATATCGTTCATTTTTTTCAGCTTGCACACAACGGTTGGCAGCTACCCGAAGGTGGCGATGTCGGAGCACTTCACTGTCAACCAAGCAGAAACTTTGATAGAAGTACAAAGCTTGATTTAACCACTGAACCGCCACTTTTGGGTAGGTGCTGTTATAGGGCGTTTTTCTTTCACTTCTTGTTTGGTAGTTGATTTCACAGTTCGGTAACCACTTTTTTAAATTGTCTTTATCTGTTTGAGTTAAGAAGTCGTCATCAAGTCGTATTGATTTCAACTTAGTCAACTCTGCTATTTTAGGTGAGATGCTCTTTATTGGGTTGTCCCATATCTCAAGTTTTTCTAAATTTTTGAGGTCTGCAATGTTGTCGGGGATACTTTCAATTTCATTGTCAAATATTAAAAGCTCTTTTAAGTTTCCAAGAAATTTTGTTTCTGCTGAAATGCTTTTAACCTTATTAGTATATAGGTAAAGCGTTTCGAGGTTTTTTAATCTGTTGTCTATAAATGAGATGTCTGTAAACTGATTACTATTAAGTGAAAGCCAAGTCAGATTTGGTATGGTTTTAATCTGTTCTGGGAATTTTGTTAACCCATTTCTAGCAATGTCAAAATGTTCCAAACTTTCAAGTCGAGAAAGGTCGCAGTTGATTTCTTTTATACCTGTTTCTGCAACAGAGATACTTTTTAATCTTTTCAGTCGTGAAAGGTTGCAAGGAAATTCTTTAATAGGATTAACAGCTAAAATCAAGTCTTCAAGACTATTAATTTCAAAAATTTGTTCAGGAATTTCCTTTAAGTTGTTACCTGTCAATATTGCCTTGTAAATATTGAGCTTCCCAAGTCCATCTGGTAAAGAAGTCAAATTTTTATTCTGAAGCCACAAATACTTTCCTTTGTTGTCAGACCAAACAACTGAGTTTTCACTTTTATAAAAGCTAGTCTTTTGGTTTGCAGCAATTTCATTGCACAGAGATGTCATTACCTCCTTTACTGTTGAATTTTCATTGTCAACTTGAAAGAGCCAGCTTTTAATCTTACTATCACATACTATGCAATCTATTTCAAAATTTGGTTCCCAATTAATGTCTTGATATTCAACTTTTGAGTTATCAGAGTATGCAATACGAATTGAATTTGGAATGTCTTCAACTTTGGTTGAAGTTATAATAATCCCGTCTGCGGGTATATTGATTGTTTTCTTCCAAAATTTTGTTTTTGGAAGTTCTGGATAACCTTCAATTCCAAAAATAATTCCTGCTTGTCCTTTAAAGTCTTTTGGGAAAATCAGGTAATTGTGTTCTTGCCATTTCATAATAGTCACGAAGGCAAGAATTAAATAAGCTGTTGCTAAAATGGATTGAGTTATCCAATATGTTTTCTTGTTTTTTAGTAATTTGAGAGCTAAAAAATCAATTAGGAAAATCAAAAGTCCAATACCAACCAAATAAATTCCGACAAAGAAAAAGTAGCTGAATGTCAATACTCCTAACAGTCCGAGCATTACTGTTAGAAGTCCAAGAATTTTTAATGGTGAGTTGATTATTCGTTTCACTGTCGTCTTTTAAAATGCCCTATAACGGTCTCGTATAACCGTCAGTTACGGGTTAATATGCGTTAATTTTCGGTTTAGCACAGACTTTATTAATTCCGAGTGGATTCGGACGTAGTCGAATCCGCCGTAATTGCGGTTATACATTGTTGGCAACAGGCTTTTATTCATTAACTGCTTGTTCTTTATATTTCTCTACAAACTCTTTTGCGTCTCTCATATTTTCTGGATAAGTCGCATAATTTTCCAAAACTGTTAATCCTCTAATTTGGTATATTCTCTTATATACGTGTTCATATAAAAATCCTTTTTCCATTAAAAATTTAGCCACGTTCCATTTCTTAATTTCACTTTGTTTTGGTGGTCTAAATCTATGAGTAACTTGAGTCATTAAAGTTCCACACTCAGGACATTTAGATTCACGAATATTATTCAAATCAGTTCCTTGATTAAATGCCTTTCTACAATCGAAACAAACTTTTTTATATCCTATTTTCAATTCGGTTTATTAGTTTGTCCAATTTTTTCTCTCCGAGTTCTTTTTTTATTAATTCTGAATTCTGCTCTACAAGTTTTTTAAAAGTCAGAAATTCAGTTTTGTTTTTATTCCAAAATTTAGTCGGTAAACTTGAAACAGCTATAAGTAAATCACCTTCGTAAAAATCACATTCAGTTAAAATGTTCCGTTCGAGTTTTTCGAGTGCGATTCCGATTAAATAATCAACTCCGATTTTTTGAGAAATCAGAAGTCTTATTTGTTGGTTAGTCAATTCCGCAATACTTATTTTCCGATAACGATAGCATTTCTCAATCATATCAGTAGGAAATTCGGAAGGACTTTTCCAAACATCTTTTTCTAATTGTTCGATTGATTTTGTTTCCATTCTCGGTTTTTTCAGCTTGTTGCCAACGGTTTGGCTATGAGCAGTTGGGGATTTTTTGCTCTTACTTTTCAGTTTAGCACAGACGTTTGATTTATTCATTTACTTTTCGTTTAATCACCTAAACCCCAATTGCTTATA
>Ga0210025_1003386_pt1 | contig 14497 bp, 9 predicted proteins | sample CryGeyme20150102_FD_183989 | JGI IMG/M metagenome (GOLD analysis project Ga0210025, IMG submission 183989) | Groundwater microbial communities from Crystal Geyser aquifers in Utah, USA - Crystal Geyser metaG 2015-0102 (SPAdes) (version 2) | ecosystem: Environmental > Aquatic > Deep subsurface >...
CTTCCTCATGGACTCCAACCACTTGGAGAACCGCCACTGGGCTCTTGCTCTCGTTGACTTCATGGGAGGCACTGTCACTCCCCAATTCATGTATCCATTATCAACAAGAAGCCATGCACCTTTATACTTCACTTGCTTCACAGTCAACCCATCGTCCTCGTAGTCATACAATTCAAATTCCAAGTCACTCATTATTCCATTACCTTCATGCAGATCCATTGCAATTTCATCAAACTTCACGAGACTTTTGTCGTTCCATCGTGCAGGATGTCCCTCTGTTGTACCTATAATTCTTCGCCTGTGATTGGTGACAATGTTGTACGTCCTTGCAGTAAATGGAAGTTTAAAAGACAAGTGTGCTTGTCTATTTTCATAAGCAATTCTGCAGTGCTCAATGTGTGTGGCATCCATGCTACCAACACAACCCGGGAATCCTGCTTGGGAGTACTCAGAGGTCACCGAAATGACATCATCCATTGACTTTGGAGCGTGTACCCATTTTTTGAATAGCTTGTCAGCTCCAAAACCAATGAAAGCATGGATATATTTCCGAATAACTTCCTTACTGATTGCGGTGCTTTCCTCCAAATCATCCAGTGTCCAGCCTCTTCCAAGATAGCGCAAAGCGCAAAGTAACAGCAGACTCATAGGTGCAGCAGGCTTGTTCGTAGCAGATTTTGATCCAGGCCTCCAACGACTCATGAAGCCTCCACTAGAAGCTTCTTCATTGCACATGTCAAGTAACTCAAGGTAGCAATTGTACGGCAACCGGAATCTCAGTCGGAACTTATCTTCAAAGGACAACATTAATTCCATGCCATGGTCCTTCCCTTTACAGTAATGGTGGTACCACAACGACATGGTTGGCGGGAGAACTTTGAGTTCATCTGTTTCCGGATCCTTGTAGTGGACAATCCCTTTGGGTTTTCGGGGTTTGTATGCTTGCACTTTTTGTTTGGCAGGTAAAAGAAGTACATCCCCGTTGTCATCTTGATCTTCTTCTTCATCAAGCACCTGTGAGATGAAAGACATTGTGACTTCATCCATTATCCGGAAAAGCATCAGCTTTCTTGCTTTACTTCTCCTAACATCATTCTCAGTAGCAATACCTCGTTTCTTCTTCCACTTTTGCCAAATGGAAAGGGTCTTTGAACAAGAAGAACAAGCTTCTTCTGCTCCTCCATCAACAGAACGAGACGATGCCTCGTCGTTGTCATCCATCATCAGCCAGCAGCAGCAACAACAGCAGCAACAGCAGCACTTCTTTGTTTTTGTGGTGATTCCTCTAAGAGGAATACAGGTACATGCCTACTCTTATAGTGAGTTTGGTACCCAGCCAAGGATGATTTCCTTAAAGAAAGGGTTTCTATTCTTGTTAAAACTTCTCTCACAATTGGATAGGGAATAGCATGGGAGCTTGGAGGGAGCTGTCTCGTTGAAAGAATATTATTAACGAGACAGGAGCCCAAGTTTCGGGGATGACGGATGGAAGACAGACAAAAACGAGGTAAGTGTCTCGTTTGTGGGTGCCATAAGGATCATGAATCGTGTTTTGAAACGAGACAGCAGGCTGTCTCGTTCGTTTTTCACTTACCATAAGCATTGGCCTAAGTACTAGACTATGGTGTGTTGTAGTCTGCTCTCCTGGATGAATGAAGTTTTTTGCTATTAATTAATACACTCCTCCGATCCAAAATTTCGAGACCAACAAATCTCCCCTGTTGGATGAAATCGCTTCCTTTATTTTTCTTCCGCATCTTGTTTCAGAAGGCAGCAGGCCTACTTCCATTGATCGCCACCACAAAACCAACAATCATGGCCCTCTCCTTCAGCACCACGACTGCAACTACCTTCTCGCCACCTCCGTCGCTGCGAGGAGTCTTTGTGGGAAGTGGAAGTGATGGAATGTCCGATCCTCGAATTGCCAAGGTGATTTTAGAACTGGTTCCAAAGAAAAATGAAGCATTGCAAGTATTGTATCTAGGGACTGCTACCTACGATCTTCCCCAGTTTGCTCAACGACAAACCCAATGCTTGGTCGACCAGGGATGCACTGTAAATCAATTAAAGTTGGTACACGAGTGTGATCCAATCCAGTCCCAAGCCATGATTGATGCTGCTGATATTATTGTGGTGGGCGGCGGCAACACGTTGTATGCGGTCGATCGGTGGCAAACCACAGGAATCGTCCCTCACCTGCAACGGGCCATGGAACGGGGCGCTGTCTTGACAGGTGGCAGTGCCGGTGCCATTTGTTGGTTTTCGGGAGGTCACTCGGATTCGATGGATCCAGACTCTTACTTCAAGGCTATGCAGGCAAAGTTTGGTGTCGAATCGACGACGAGTACCGACAACGATCTAGTGGAAGAGAGCAGTGATGCTCCCGACAATGGCAAAAAGAAGGATTGGAAATACATCAGAGTTCCTGGATTAGGGTTTCTCCCTGGTTTGATGTGCCCTCATCACGATCGAGTTCAAAGCAATGGTATCTTGCGGGCCAGAGATTTTGATCAAATGTTACTAAACAAACACTCCGGAGAAATTGGTATCGGCATTGATCATTGGGCTGCCTTTGTTGTCGACGGGCCAGATTCCTACCGAGTTGTATCCTTGGAGGGTAAACCCGGATCTGTCATTATATCTTCCAACGAAAATAATAACGGTGAGCCGTCCTTCTCTCCCGATGCCAAAGGATCACCAGGTATTTGGATCAAACATGTGTCGGACGGCAAAGTAGTCTCAAAGTTGTTACCTCCCTCAGGAAAGCTGTCCGATGTCCTTCGTCCAGCTACCGCGATATTCGAGGATCAGAAAGCCTTGGATCAATGTAGGCTAGACAATCCAGGTCAAGCCTACGTCAACTAGAAGATGATATTGGGTGTCTAGTTTTCCTGTTCCAGCCTTGTAGATAGTTGTGTCATCAATATGCGAGTTTCGACTCTTATTCGCAAGCGATAGCACTTGGTACTCGAGCTACAATGCTAATTTGCCCATTCAAAACTCAATAGGATTCCGAATCTATGATTTTATTTTGTTCATGTTATCATGATAATATAATATGATTAATTCCATTTGAAAATAGCAGCGCCCCACGAAAGACCAGCTCCGAATCCTGCGCAGGCGACAACATCGCCTTTCTTTACTCTTCCTGAGCGTACAGCTTCGTCAAATGCTAGTGGAATGGAAGCTGCACTTGTGTTACCGTATTCGTCCAAGTTGTGAATGATCTTGTCCATGGACACACCCAGCCGCTTTGCTACAGCCTCCATGATTCGAATATTAGCTTGATGCAGCAAAACATGGTCCACATCATCAATAGTAAGACCCGCGGATTCCAAGGCCTCTTTTAAAACGAGTGGGACTTCTCGAGTGGCAAATTTGTACACTTCCTGTCCGTTCATGTTGATTTTTTCGTAATCACCATCACTGAGCATGATGCCATCACCCGGTGTTGATACTAGGCGCGCAGCTCCATCAAATCTGTAGCCGCCAACAAAGAAATAAAAGGAGTTAGTCGCCAGCAAATTTCGCATAATATCAACACCTCCAAAATTAGTAGAGATACAATATTGAAAACGTGCGCTTCGTCCTCATACTGTTTTCATGTAAACTCACCCAAGCTTCAAGTCTTCGTATCCTCCTCCATTGGAATGGGCAGCATATCCCAAAACTCCTGGATTTTCATCATCATTGGTCAGGACCATTGCACCTGCTCCATCTCCAAACAAAATGCAGGTATTTCTGTCATCCCAATCCACCCATCTGGATAGGGCATCCGCGCCAATGATAATGGCATTTTTAAAACCATTGCCACCCGAAAGAAATTTTCCTGCCGTCACAGTGGCGAATAAAAAACCGGAACAAGCAGCTGTCAAATCAAAGGCTAGAGTATTCTTTCCGCAGCCAAGAGCAGACGCTACAGAGGGAGCATCACCAAACATGTCATCGGGAGAAGAAGTGGCACAAATGACCAAATCTACCTCTTCGGCAGTAATGCCAGCCATTTCCATAGCATTTTTTGCTGCCGTTACACTCAAATCACGAAGAGTCTCTCCGTCAAGCAGCAAGTGTCTTCGGGCAATTCCAGTCCGTTGTTGAATCCATTCATCGGATGTGTCGACCACTTGCTCTAAATCCACGTTTGTCACTACAGTTTTAGGAGCAGCCGACCCAACGCCAATGGGACGGCACCCCAGCGAGCCCGAAGTAGCCTCTAATTGAGTACTCCGAGTAGCAGAGGAATACGCGTTGTTGTAAATACTATTTGGCCCAGCAGGTGAAAATGCCGAGATTTGTGCCGATAGCAACATCAGAGCAATGATGGACCAGCGACAAAAAGATTTCATGGTATGGTGGGATGTTTTGGACAAAGATAAAACTGTGCTATAATAAACGTCGCCGCTCTGTTTCGAGATAAGCGATGTGCTGATCTCGGGTTTTGTATTTTAGTCAGGTAGCTTTACTTATCACAGCTACTACTAATATTATTATTGTAGCAACGAATACTCGTCGTAGAAGTCTGTTCTATGTTCTATTGGCAATCGACGACGATTGTTTGACTGAGACGTCAATCTTTTTGTTGGATCATACGAAAGTGTGCGGCCAGCGGTGCCATCACCGCAATAGACGTACGTACCTGGTAACACACAATGAAAAAGCAGAGGCGGATTGTGAAGCAGCCAATGAACAACAGTGAAAACACAAAACGCACGCACCTCTACTCCCAAAGATACCTTTTCGATTGGAATCTTTCTTGTTCTAACAACACGTACCCCCTTATACTAGTAGTAGTCTAAAAATGACGTATTTTAGAACTCCAAGTATCAAGATTGCATAGGGATTTCAACAATAATTTAGTATTCCCAGTCAATATGAATAAGACAATAATTTCTATTTTTGAATCATCAAGCGTAAGACCGTGCTGGACAATTTCAGGGGGCGGGTTGGCAGAGTTCAGATAAGCGAGAAGGATCCATCACCGAGGCGATCGTCGTTCATGAATTGCGACATCACTTCAACAACGTCGGCGGTCCCATTCTTGAAAAGATAACAACTGAAAACTAAAACGAGTTGATCTGCTTTTGCACATCAACAAAGTCTTCACCACCTGCATAAATCAAACCACACACGTTTAGTGGATCAACACCATGTTTCGAAAGACCGCTCTCCTCATAGTCTTGGCTTCGCCGATGGCCGGTGCCTTTACGGCCCCATCCAATTTTCAAGGTGTGTAGAGGGGAATAAAATAAAAAATGATCATTTATTACAGTTGGCATTCGATCTGTGTTAAAACGAGGGAAAATTAACCTGGCACGGCTGTCGAGATTATCCAGGATTGCCCCAAATATCCGACGTATTTTGTCTTCTGAAATTGAATCGCAAATATTTAAAATACAACCTCACGTTTCATTTTTGCCTGATTTGTGTGCACGTACATCACTCAATACTGACCCATATTATCAAAATATCAATAAACATTGCAACTGTTTTGACAGCCCAACGTACCAGCGCCACTGAGCTCAACTTGAAGCGCGCCGTCGTTACCGGCATGGGAATTGTTTCTTGTTTAGGAAATACGTTGGAGGATGTCACCAAGTCTTTGAAAGAATGTGAACCAGGTATTACCTTTGCCGAGGAGTTTGCCGAGCTAGGAATTCGTAGTCAGGTGCATGGAAAACCCAATCTAACTGATGAAGAAATGACTGCACTCATTCCCAAAACGGCCAACCGCTTCATGGGAACCAACGCCCAATACGCTTACATTGCCATGGATCGTGCCATTCAGGATTCAGGGCTGAAACCCGAAGAATACCAAGAGAATCCTCGCGTCTCTGCTATTATTGGACAAGGAGGAACCAGCATCCCCGATATCGTCGAGACTGTGGAAGCTGTGAAAGCAGGAGGAAAACGCTGGAAGAATAAGGTTGGTCCTTTCCGTGTCACACGATCTATGGGATCTACCTGTAGTGCCGTTTTGGCCACTGCTTTCAAGGTCCAGGGTGCCAGTTATTCCATTTCTAGTGCCTGCAGTACCGGTGCTCACTGTATTGGAACTGGTCTCGAACAAATCCAGCTTGGAAAGGCGGATATTGTCTTCTGCGGAGCTGGTACGTATCAATCATCACTTTGAATTTTATCCTTGCCTTGTTCATTGTTTTTAGATTGCATGCCTCAAACTTTTGCTTTCTTCAATCCATTCAGGCGAAAACGTCAACTGGCAATTCACAAGTATGTTTGACTGTATGGGAGCCCTCTCCACTTCGTACAATGATGATCCAAAGCATGCATCCAGAGCATTCGACAAGACCCGTGATGGTTTCGTGATTGCTGGAGGAGGTGGTATGATTGTTTTGGAAGAATTGGAACATGCCAAAGCTCGTGGCGCAAAGATCTACGCCGAATTGGTAGGGTACGGAGCCAACTCTGACGGATACGATATGGTTGCCCCATCTGGTGTTGGTGGCCAAAGGTGCATGGCATTGGCCATCGACGAAGCAAACCGAAACGCAGGAGAAAAGCCAATTGAATACATCAACACTCACGGAACTTCCACTCCCGTCGGAGATGTGATGGAGCTTGGGGCTATCAAGGCCTTGTTTGATGAAAAGGGCTACAAACCACAAGTGGGCTCCACCAAATCTCTTTCCGGTCACGCTTTGGGAGCAGCCGGTGTTCATGAATGCATTTATACTATTTTGATGATGGAGAACGACTTCATGGCCGAATCTGCCAACATTAATGAGCTAGTAGATGAAGCCGAAGGCGTGGACATTTTGACAAAGAGAAAAGATGGTCCCTTTAAGCGTGCAATGTCCAACAGTTTCGGATTTGGAGGGACAAACTGTGCTCTTGTGTTTGACAAATACGAAGAGTAAGTTGCTTGCAAAACTTTAATCATACAAACCATTTTATAGCTACAAATCATATGATTTTTATGCGTTGTAACAATAATGCTCTGGTCGCTAGTAGTCTACTCGGAGTAGAAACTATTCCAATTGTAGCGAGGTTGTGGTGAATTTATGGATACAAGGATACACCATCATTATAACAAATTCTTGTTCTTCCGGGTGGATTTTGTAGTACTGTACCTCTCACGATCCATATCTTTAATATTGTTATTATTATTTTTCGGGGTATTCTATTTTTTGCTAGTCTAGTAGTTTGGTAGAAAGAGAAAAAGTAATACTGTAATAAAGTTTTCTTCATCGATGGCTGTACCGTCTTACCTACGCAAGCAGGTATTACATTCTTCTTTCAGTATGGTATTTCACAACAATAAGATGCACCGACGTGGCCTGACAATAGTGTATCTCCTCGTGTTGGCAATTTTTTGCTCTGAACATACCAGTGCCTATCTTCTACAAACGCCAACGAATCGACGAGCTGTTGTGTCTCTGATATCATTGGAGCTGACGAAGCTGTATCCGCATGTTCGAGACTCGCGTGTACCAACGTCTTTTATCAGAAGGACGCATCGGTCACTTTCCTTGTATACCACGGCAAGCGATGGAACCTCCCATGAAGAAAATGAGCATCATGCAAGATACAACTGGACGAAACAAACACTGCAAATTACTCTTCCAGCACTGGTGGGAATGCTGGCAGATCCATTGTTAAGCTTAATGGATACAGCCTATGTTGGTCAACTGGGAACACTGGAATTGGCAGCTCTTGGGTCTTGTACTTCCATCTTCCATTTGGCATTTAATGCCTTTCGGGCGACGACGACAGCGACAACGGCGCTCGTGGCTGCTAGTTTAGAAAAAAATCCAAACGAAGCACAACAAGTTACTTCTATATCACTCAAGCTTGGTATTTTTATGGGGTTTTGCGTCATGGTTGGACTACTTACGGGAGGGACGTGGTGCTTGAATACCATGGGAGTTCCAATACATTCAGAATTGTATACTCCAGCGAAGCAATACTTGACAACTCGGGCATGGGCAGCTCCAGTTGTCCTTGGAATTTTGGTTTCTGAAGGAGCATTTCGAGGATATGGTGACACAACAATACCTTTACTGGCCAGCGTGGTGGCCTCTGCTATCAATCTGGTCTTGGATCCAATCCTTATGTTCCCCTTGGGATTTGGAGTCAAGGGTGCAGCAGCTGCGACTGCGGTGGCGCAAGTTGGTGCTGGATTGGTATATGCCTTCTTCTTGCGAAAGCGGCACATGCTGGGCGGGAAGCCTCTTGCTCCTCTTTCGAGTGTCGCAGAGATTACAAAAGCACCAGCAGTGGAATTGGGAACCGATGAAGGTATGCAACCACACGAGGAGAATCTACCAGCTCCCGAGGCAAAGAGAGGAAAAGTGCGACAGGGACAAGTCATTCGCGCCATTCTGGGCGCCAATTTGGCAATGTTCACCAAGCAGGGTAGCTTATTGTTGGCCTGGGCTTATGCGACGTCACGCGCAACGCGCATTGGTGCCAGTCATGTAGCCGCGCATCAGGTAGCATTAAGTTGCTGGTTGGTCTTGGCATTGCTAATGGACGGCGCAGCGGTGAGCGCTCAAGTCCTCATGAGTAGAGCCTTTGCACAAGTGGACAGCAAGAAGCGATCATCCCAAGTCAACAGCCTCATCTCCTACTTTGGACGTGTGTCTCTCTTTCAAGGCGCCACAGTATGTGCACTATGGCTGGGTTGTTTGGGACGTTTTGTTGTGCCTTTCGTCTTTACATCAGATTTGGTAATTCGTCAGCATTTGATATCTCTCATGCCAACCCTTGCATCTCAGTTGATTCTGGTAAGCATGACTCTGGTTGCAGAGGCATTAGCCGTTGGTGGACAACAATTCCGAATTTTGGCTTTTGGTACGACTATTTCAACTGTGCTAGCCATGGCTCAACTGCAGCATGCGACAAGCATTGTAACCATTTGGGGCAGAGGTATCAATGCGCTTTTTGCTGGTCGGCTGGTAACAGCTTTGGTTGCCACCTTTCGTGTCTCTCAATTAGCCAGAAAGGATCGCGATGCAGTGAGGAACTAATTTTGGTACGAGAGGGTTAAGCTGGGACTTCTTCATCAAACATGGTGAGGGATTTGTCACCACCATTAGGAAAATTTCGAGACCCACAATTATGTAACGACTACGCTATACATCTATGAAAATGCGAACTGCTCAATTATTTGCAACTATTTTATTTGATGTGTGCTTTCTTTGACTGCTAGCTGACTGGAAATCTGCTACAGCGAATTCCGAGAATCGGCAACGATCAGCAGACAGCCGCATTTTCAATGCGTACTCTAGAAAACAGCCTGCAGAAATAGATTGCGCCTCATATTTGCTGGGGTACTTAAACTGATTCTAAGTACCTGGAATTGTGCGGGGCGAAGATGAAAGTATACAAGCTACTCCATCTTCGGTGAGCTTTGCAGCCCAACTGTCTACAAAACTGGGTACTGCTGTTCTATTTCCATACTTTATATTCCATCTGGAGCAGGAAAACCTTGAGTTTGTCATTCGTCGCCGTTAAAATGAGCTTGATACGCAGTGTTGCCTAACGGAATAGCTTCTCTCTACACTCACTTCATTGAAGCCATCCATGCCGAGTAAAACCGCATCCTTCAGAGTCGTTGCTTGTTGCCACCAAGCGCTTAGTTAGAAATCCTGTTTCAGCCTAAACACTTGGGAATTGGGAAACTTCACAATTATGCAAATTGTTTCTTTTGTATATCTATATATCCTTCATGCCAGTACCATTATTCGTGACTTCAAGTGCTAACTCCTTGGTGAAACACCCACGTTGTTAAGGAATTACTTTAACTTCATCAATCTGAGCTCTGAGCATCGTCCAAACCTCAAGAAATTTCGGTTCCCCATCTTAAAACCTCCGATGAGAATCTTTTTCGATCCGCTTCCAGGCAGCTTGTGTCGCATCATTGAATTTGTTCTGGATCTGATGGACGCAGTCTCTACCTGTGACCAACAGTCTCGCAATCACGAGAGGATCCTGCTCATTCCGAGCTTCCATAAATTCTGCCTTGGCCTTTTCTTTCAGTAGCTTGTTCCAGGGCTGTCCGGACTTTTCATCCTTCCAGTGAAAGTGCTTGGCAGTTCGTAAGATTTCCCGGTACAGACTCAGTGATTCCTTCCGATTTCGACTGCGAGTGAGATGTTTGGGATTACCAAAGGTAGTGGGAGTTTTTGGTATCCACAGGTGTGGGATAGGGAACTTCGGTGGCATAATTTAAAGTTCGCTTTGTGCTGCTTGCGTTGCTCCGTGTATGCTGCACTGACGAAAGAATCACACTAAAAATTACACTGACTCTTAATCTTGCGATCACTATTTGCTAGACTAGTACTGTCAGTGGTTCGGTTCGTTCGTCGAAGGTGCTGTGTTGTTTCTGTTGGTGGTGTTGTTTTCTGCAGCTAAGATTAGGATTCGTGTGTTTGCAGGGGGGGTATTTGCCCCCTGCACTTTCAGGGGGTATTTACCCCCTGTGCCGAATTTTTTGCTTTTGCACCACCACCACCACAACATAATTTTGTTGTTGCACCACAATGACACACATCTGCACAACCATCATTCAACCACCTAGTAGTACTACACCTTACTATACTTGTTATTCTGGCCACCACTGGTGGTAGCTAGTAGTAGTACATCCTCTCCCCCCCCTCTTGTCCTGGTGGCTGCTGGTGGTGGTGGTGCACTCCTCCTCGTCCCATTCCACCAGAAGTACTACTATAGAGTCGTCTTTAGCGCAGCACCAGCAGCAGCACCAGCAGCAGCACCAGGAGGAGCCAGGAGCAGCAGGAGCAGCCGGAGCAGGAGCAGGAGGAGCAGGAGCACCACCAGCACCAGCACCAGCACCAGCACCAGCAGGAGCACCAGCAGCACCAGCAGGAGCACCACCAGGAGCACCAGCACCACCAGGAGCACCAGCAGCACCAGGAGCAGCAGGAGCAGGAGCAGGAGCAGCAGGAGCAGGAGCAGGAACAGGAGCAGGAGCAGCAGCAGGAGCAGCAGCAGCAGCAGAAGGAGGAGCAGGAGCAGGAGCAGCAGCAGTAGTAACACAACTAGTAATACTAGTAGTTGTAGCCTGAACAAAGCAACCACACGACCGTTCTTAAATCAATAGTAACAAGATCAATGTGGACTGCTAGCTAGTACTAACTAATAGCTAGACCACTACTAGCACCAGCCAGCAGCTAGTAAAAAATTCGGCACAGGGGGTAAATACCCCCTGAAAGTGCAGGGGGCAAATACCCCCCTGCAAACACACGAATCGGAAACGCAGCCATTCTCACGTTTGACCGACGAGACGTCAGCCTGACAGACACCGACAAAAAATAAGACGTGTTTACTTTGATCAAATTATTTTGTCTGTACTGGTACGTCAAAATCTGTCAGATTTTTTTTCAAACTACTACCTGGTACTACTATCCCAGCTAGAGTAGACTACTACTGTGGCTAGTAGTACTAAGTAGTTAGTATACTACTACTACAGTAGCTAGTAGTAGTACCAGTTCTGAATAATTCCAATCATTCCCGAACTGCAATGTCCCGAGATCTTCGACGTTCTTGAATCTCGCAAAGAAGGCATAATCTACCGGGTACAGTAACCTACTATTAGACTAGTCGACGTGGGAAAGATCCCTTCTCATCTCCTGACAAGCTATCGCTTACAAGACTAAGTTGCCCTGCCTCGGTTTTGGTCCATGCGAGGCATCTCTCACACTGGGGAGCTTCGGCCTCGCTCAAAAGTGTTTTGCAATCCACACGACCATGCAGGTTTACTTAGTGCTATGTAGATGTAATGGTTGTACAGTCTCTAATTTATACAGTAGTTTCAGCTTTCTGTTGCAAGAGACATGATATTATAACATGTGTCTATTTTCTTCCTCTCATTACACCAGTAGCGTGTCACCAGTCCAAAATGAGATATTCAGGCAGCTTGGGCAGCTTGACCACACACCGTCCGCGGTGAGATAGTAAAGGATTTGTCGTGTTTTGAAGTGGAGGGAGTCAAAGGCTTTGTGTTGACGTTGGACTGTTGCTGTTGGATAACAATTGTTTCTTGCGTTGCCGCGACAGCAGTATACAAAGCATTTTGGATGCTCAACACTTCATCAGTGTCAATTGTAATGCCTTTCACGTCTAGGATATAGCTTTGCACAATGTCAAATTTGATGCTCAGAATATCCATGGCGTTGATCAAAGCGGCAAATCCAATACTCGAAGGTTTAATGGTCACGAAATTGTACGCAGCTACCGACAGTTCGGTCTGAATCCTGACCAGCGACAAGACATGCTCTTTGTAGTGGGAGTTCAAGACATAATCGGGGATAAGTTTTAAAAATTCATTGACAAACGACATGGGAGTGGGGGCGTTCACTCTCCACTGCAAGGCCTGCAATATTCTGAATTCCATGGTCTCCATATCTCTGGCGGAATAAAATCCGCGAGAAATATTGGAAAGCGTCTGGGGCGAAAATGCTCTTTCTTCGTGAACCTTGATGGCGCTGTAAAGAGAAGCCATGCAGGCCAACTGGAAGGTTTCCGAGTCACCCAGCAATTCCAATCCATCGTCTGTCGCCAGAAATCGGTCAAGGTTCGACATGGCAATCGACACGGTATTGCTGTTCAAGCCGCATGCGTTCACAAGTGTCATGCACCATTGGGTCATTTTCGATCGGTTCGTTTCGAGAGTTTGCATGTCTTCGACGCTGGAGCCAGGCAGCACGGAACGAGCAATGTAATCTTCGCACTTGTAGGATGTAGACTCTTGTCGCCTCATCGCTTCTAGGATAGATAAGGTTTCACCAGAATCTGCGTGTTCTTCCTGTTGACAGTTCGTCATGTTTGCTAAGTTTCTTCCTTTGAATTGCTATTATATTATTATTACCAGCGATGGCAATTAGATTTGTGAATTCTCGGTCAAGGCTTATTAATTTAATGAGAAAGAAGAGAGTTGTCGAAGCTTCATCAAAGTCTTTGCTTGAGCGGGTTTTCGGTCTTCGGGAATACTCTCGAAGAATAGTCATTCATCATCCGGTATTAAGAACTCGCGTTTCTTCTTCGGCGTTCCGTACTGTTGTGTTCGCATGAATTCATCATACTGTTTTATGTTTTTGTGTTGTTTGAATCGTGTCAGTGGCCACATCGTGCCTACGCAAGAATAGAAGCAGTCAGACACTCGTGAGTGGTCAAGAAGTGGTACTGACACAGATTGAGCAAGCAGCGTGGATCAACGTCACGCAGGATAGGGCAAAAAACTTCCTAGGGAACAGATAGCTATGCAGTAGATTGATATAATAATACGTAGCAATGGCGATCGTCCCTTTGCTTGTCGGCAACAATCGCGATGGGCTGACAAGCAAATGAAAAGCTTGAGCACACTGAAGGGTGAGCCCTAATGGGAAGTGTATCAGGGTGCTTGTTTGGCCGTTTTCTACTCCACCAGCAACTTGCTATTGGGAAAGAGGCCGGCAGTGCTAAAGCTTGCCTCTCCCAGCTTTGGATTTCAGAGTTGCGTCAACACTTACATGGGCCTTCCCCGCGCCTTCCGGCTGCGTTCCTGTGGATGTTTCGCCTTGAGGAGACAATAGCTTGACGTTGAACTCGAGCCTTATGAAATCAATGGTGCCTAGTAGATGTCCCGCATGAGTCCAAAACTGAGCTCTGAGCAATTATTGTAGCGGCACTGCGTCAATTGCGGCTGATTCTACTATTCGTAGCTACCTGGACTAAATCCTGTAGGTCTTACTTAGACAGCTAATTAGCCACTGTACGCAGTATCATAATAAATAACCTGGACAGATGCTACCCCATGCTGTGATGACTTTCTTAGAACATCGGCGTTTGGAAATACAGTATAGTCATCAGTCCACGCAATAGAATCTCTTATATCCAACCATCGCTCGTTCTCTCACTGCAGCGGACTGAACAACGATGTTGCATCGATCAAATTTCTGCCGCCGTCGCCTCCTTCAGCAGTAAACTGCGCGAGGTCACCGTTGCCATACTTGAGCTTTAGCCACACTTGCACACCACTCAATGCCAGACCCAATACAGTAGGCAAATATACATGAATGTCGTGCATGGCCAACAGACCAACAATCGTCCAAAGTACAGAATTAGTCAAGACGGCGATAGTATAGGTCAGAGGAATGGTTCTGGCGGATTTTGTTTCTAGGATAGTCGGCAATGCCGCGAGAGGGCTGGCAAACATAATGACACAAAAGAAAACGGCGAGGTGTCCGATAATCACAGCCGAAGGATCCAGCACGGCCAGTGTAAGGCTCCCAAATATAACGATAAAACAGGTCCGAAAGTGCTGTATAATTGATCCGGGAAGCACTAGTGAGCGCTTGGGTGCATAGCGGACAAACTCGAGAAAGTAAAAGCAACCGACAAAAAATCCGACAGCATTGGAAGTCCAAATCTTCGGTTCGCCTCGTAAAAATCCATAGATAAACCATAGCCATGCATTCGTCAGCATTGCTGTGTAAGGTAGTAGAGGAAGGTTCCCTGTTGTTTTGTCTCTCGAAATTTT
>Ga0210025_1003389_pt1 | contig 14489 bp, 10 predicted proteins | sample CryGeyme20150102_FD_183989 | JGI IMG/M metagenome (GOLD analysis project Ga0210025, IMG submission 183989) | Groundwater microbial communities from Crystal Geyser aquifers in Utah, USA - Crystal Geyser metaG 2015-0102 (SPAdes) (version 2) | ecosystem: Environmental > Aquatic > Deep subsurface >...
GCGAGCCACTCGCCAATGGACTTATGGATCGCTCATAGTGTGGAACAGGTTCATTTTACCAAAACTAGGCTCACAATTTAACCAAAATAATAAAATAATTATATTTACCCCTTAGTCCTGTACTTCTGCTGGAGGATGTTTTTATTGTTCGGGTGATGGAGCATGTTTGAGTCAACCAGTCGATACTCGATATTGGAACAAGTACAACAATCAACAGCCACAGCAGTTACCACAACAGTTCAGATCATCGGCATGTATAACGGAACGAGATTGGATAAATGCAACAACTTTTTGTAGCAATAATCAAAATCAAAATCAAAACAACAACAATATCTTTCATGATCCACTGTTGGAGGCACAAATGTGGATGTACGATATGATGAATGTGCAACAAGTGTGGGAACAAAACATTACAGGGAAGGGTGTTATGATACGTGTCAATGATCCAACGGGAGTAGATGTGACCATTGATGAACTACGTCCGAATTTTGTCCTCGAAGCTAGTTGTCAGGACAGATATTTACCACCCTACGATTTATTATTATCATTGGAATCCGACGAACAGTACAACCACATGGAATTACCACCATTAAATCACGGTACTCAGGTTGCATCTGTTGCCCTGGGTGTGGCCAACAATAGTCATTGTGCTGTTGGAATTGCCTACGAAGCTTCCTTATCGGCTTGTGTGGGACCACTAGCAAGTACCGAAACTGCGGATGCTGAAATTGCATCGTTCTTTTTGGATGGATTGGAAACAACTCACATTTCTGTTAATAGTTGGGGACTCGATGCGTGTGACCGTATCGATATTTTGGACGACAACAATGATGACTTAATTGTTGACGATGAAGGAGACGACTTTTTGGAACGGAAGTACAATAACAACAACCAGCGACGGTTACAATTGGAACAAAATAAATGTCCCTTTGTTTACGACGTACTAGAAAATCCTTGCAATTTGCCCATTTGTCAAGAATCTATCAATCATCCAATCTGTCAGGAATATATTATTCTTTATTGTTCCACTCATTACGAATTCGAAACTGTGGCTTGTGCAGAATTCTTGGATCTGTTCATCAACTGTCATTTCAATGTCCTATCGGATGTCGGACGGCAGGCACTCACAAAAGGCATCACAGAAGGACGGAATGGAAAAGGCATTATTTACGTCTTTGCTGCGGGGTACGTGCGCGATGTGACAAAGGCGAAAAGAAACAACAACATATTTTCTAATCTATTCTGTTACTTCTTCTGCACTCAGAAATGAATTTGAGATTGGAGAAGATGTCAACTTTGAGGGTTGGTTAAATTCTAGATTCACTCTACTGGTGGGAAGTGTCGGAAAGAATGGATATCATGCGTCTTACTCGTCGACCGGTGCTGCCCTCTTTGTGTAAGTATTCCAAAACCTTTTTCTGTTTATTCTTTTGCTTCTTGCGTGTCAAATATCTTGCACGACAATATAATTGTCTCACCAAAATTCGTCTTTTCTCCCAACAATCCTCGCTGTCTCCCAGAACCGGACCAGGTGGTGATGTTGAATCTCTTGGAAATGTCATAGCCACCAATGCTGGTGGAGCTTGTGTCGATGCTGCCATTGGAACCTCCTATGCAGCACCAGGTACGTCAGAAATTGATGGGGACGATCTTTTCTTGTTTATTAAGATTGTTGACAATTCTCATCACCGGCTGCTTAAAAAACCTATGTATACATTCTGTTTACAGCTGTCGCTGGTGCTATTGCTTTGGTCTTACAAGCCAATCCCGACCTTTCTTGGAGGGACGTTCAGGGAATTTTGGCTTTGACATCGCAACAGCGTTACCCCGATGACGAATCCTGGATCATCAACAGTGCTGGATTTCATCACAGTAACAAGTTTGGATTTGGTATCATGGATGCCGCAGCAGCTGTGGAAGCTGCTCGATCTTGGACCATTTTTGGACCCGAAAAACAAATCATCGTTACTTCTGGTAATATCAATATGACGATTCCGGATGCCAGGACCAGGACCAGCACCAATATTAGCAAGAGTGGTGATATCACGTCAACTCTAACGGTTATACCTGACTCGGAAACTTTGAACATCTCTGGCAGTCTGCTGGTTGAGTCGGTAGTAGTGTACGTAAAACTCGATCACGCTTCCCGAGGCGACCTGAAAGTGGTTTTGACGTCTCCTGGTGGAACACAGTCAGTTCTGACTCCTGGTAAAAGGTCGGTTCTCTCGGAATAGCGCAATTTTTTCTTTTGGTTTTTGCCTGCTTTGCTGCCTCTATATTTCTCATTATTTCCGGTGATGACTACACAGACCCGAAAATACTATTGCCTTTGGCAACGAACAATGGAAGCTCTTGACCGTTCGAAATTGGGGAGAATCAGCCGTAGGAAACTGGACGTTATCGTAAGTTTTTTTGGAAGCAAGATATTCGTTTGTCATCAAAGAAGAAGGCGTCGCGTTACTTGTATACTTCATTTGTTTCGTCTGATACACATTGTTCATCTTTCTATGTTTAGAATCACCGACGAGCGTATTGGTCATGTAGCCGATTGCATCGATGCTCCCTGGCAGTCGGATATTGAATTAGACAATGGAGATGTTGCCACTGTGACTTGTAAAACTTTCGGCAATCAATTGATTGATTGTCGTGCGGAATTGGGAGAAGGTGCCCAGATTGAATTCAATGGATTGTCTCTTCTTGATAGCTGTTGTGTTTGTGGTGGTGGCCTGTCGCCTTTGAATTTTCCCAATACCTTAGTTTCTTGGGATTTAGTTTTATATGGCCACGAAAAAATGGAGGACGATGCCAGCAATGTCGATGGCAGTGCCAACGACACACTCAACTCCAATGGCACCATCTTTCCCTCGACCGAAAATTCTTCTGACCAGCAACTGTCCAATGATACCACGTCCACTGCGTCGCCTACGCGAGCACCAATATCGTCAAGTGTCTCTACTACTAATCCAACCACCGCAAAGGAACCTTCTTCCGAAACGAGTGCAGCAAGTCGGCAGCGGGTATTATTCGTATTGATGTTTGGATTGGTCGGCATGGACGTTGTACTTAATATTTACTGTTGCAGCTGAAATTTCCATTCTCTAAAGTGTCGCTAATTTTGTCACTGGCAAACTCTAAGCTATTGTTTATGGAATTGCTTGATACTTAAACACTTACAACTCGTTGTTGTGTAGTTTAGCATGATCATTCAGACCTTCCTCGAGGTTGAGATCGGCCCATATAGATCGCATGACGATTTCCCATTCCTTAGGATCGTTTTGAAATTTGGCTGCATCTTCCTTGCTCAATTGTCCACTGTTGACGGTTGCTTCTAAAATGATTTCTTGATCGGCCCAAAATGAATCCCAATCGGTGTACTTGCTGCTGTGAAGTATCAAGTTTTGAGCATCCTTTAGGGCCCGACTCAACGCATCATCTTGAATCATTTGTTGCAAGGATGACGGCATGATGACGGGATTTCCATCATTCTTGTTCATCGCACGGTTTTTCAATTCCTCTTCCATGGCGGGCAACATTTCCAGCAGTGCTTCCATTTCAGCTACATTCGTGTGACCACCATCACCATCACTACCAGAAGAAGCCGCGGCAGCAGCCTGTAGTAGACCCTGAATGGTTTCTTCTCGTTCCTTTCCCGACATACCCATAAATAGTTCCATGGCATTTAATAGTTCCTGATCCATAATCAGTTCGTCACCCTTGCCATCTTGCATGTGTTTGGCGGGACGAGATTGAGCTCCGTGAACTAGTACTGTAGTGGTAGTAGAGGATAATAACGCGACAGGAACAACTACCACATATACTATAGTTAGAAACACGCAAGGAATTGGTCGCATGATTTTCATGTTGTCCTTCTTGTTGTGAGGTATACTGATGCTGATGCATGCAGAATGCAGCAGAGAGAAAAATAGATTAGCTATTACTAGACTACTAGCAGCAGTGAATAGTGGACTAGTAGTCTAGAGTCGAGCATTGTTATTTTGAAATCCCAATGATATTTTCACGCAGGGCAGGGACCTCTCTATCTAGAATCTACTAGACAAGTCTAGTACTACTAGACTTCTACTACTAGACTAGTAGAACCGTACAGAACTAGCAAATATCATAACAATAATATTATGGTACAATACATTAGAAAGCAAATAATTAACATTGATATCCGGGTGGTTGATGACACGACTGAACATCATCTAATCGCGAGGTCGTGTAAACCTTTAAATAAAAGAAGAGTAAATCGCTTGGAATGGAATGGTTCTACTACCAGGTACTACTACTACCACTACTAGCTACCACTACTACTAGCTAGCTATTCTAGCTAGTAGAGTACAGTAGTAGTAGAAGCTAGCTAGACGAGGACCAGGTAGAGTAGAAGAGTGTGGTTGGTGGTATGTACCACTACTAATAATAGAGAATTTACTCTGGTGTTTTTGATTGATGACATCAAACATCAAACATCAATCAATTTATTTTTTTCTTAATTTTTCGGAAGTTTTCGAAACCCGAACCATTCGGAAAATGGAAGCATGGAGAAAAGAGAAAACAGATGATACTACTCGTACTACTAGCTAGACCCTACTACCAGCCAAACCCTTACTTCCGTGCACCACAAGCAACGAGCCAGATTATGTTTGGTATGAGCTATCAACGAAGCAACTCATTCGTAAAATATTGGACACCAGACACCAGCTGCAACAAAACCAAAACCATAACCAAAAATTTAATCCAAACAAATTCTTGAAAACTAACTACTCGTAATATTGAAAATGGTAGCCCGATCAAATTCTGCTCCTGCGCATACGCGCAATCGTAACCTTTTGTACAGCCCTCCGATCTATAACGAGGTTAACAACGAGAGCAGTTTTCGAAAGATTGATACTTACAAGAAACAAAACTTGCCAAGAATCACGCGATATCATAACGTTCACGCGTCACCTCCTCCTGCTCCTCCGTTTCCTTCTCCCCCTGACACAACGATCACGTCTTCGAATGCTCGCATGAGAACGGAACAAGCTAGAGCAATGTACGAAAAACAACACGAGCAACGAGCGACAACATCAAAACACATGCGACGAAGGACCAAACCACGAATGCAAAGTGGTGAAGCAGTTCAACATATTCAGAGCATGGAACAATTCCTCCGACACGCCAGAACCCATGGTGATTGCTTTCCTGCACTGATACGAGATCCGGATGATATGATCATTTATCAGCAATCAGCACGATCTGGAACGACGAATGCACCGCATTCCCTACTTTGATTACGTTATGCACGAACATGAACACTAATATGTTCAGTAATTAAAATTTGTAATAGTTCGATTTCTACAGCACGATAGACGTTTAGTGAACCAACAATCAACAATCAACCCTATTGTATGGTTCCTACTAGAAATAATCAAATATAGCAAGTTATCATCGGTACCTCCCTATATCAAACGTTCAAGTTTCGTGTTACTGAAGCAACTACTAAACCTGTCAACCATGATTCGACATAGCATGAACACATTCTACTACTGTTATAAAACTATGGTGGTATCGATTTTCATTTATTTTAGCTGGAAACTGTAGTGTTTCAGTACTACTCGGAGTAGACTAGCTTTTACTACTAGCTATTACTCCGGATTAGTAGCTATGCTGCAGTTGAGTAGGGACATCCAATCGTTCCGTACTGTAGAGTGAATTGTTCATAGAACCACCCGGGCATTCTGAAACAGTTTCCATTCCCCTTTTTGAGCAAAGGAGTACTCTAGAGACACTACTAGACAATACTCCGAGTAATAGCTAGTAGACACTAGTAGACTACCAGGTAATCGGTAGTGGTACTCTGAACCGGGACGGTGAACCAATGAACCCTACAAGTAGAGAAAATAACAGTAACGCATGATCCTGTTGGTACTACTTCTACTTCTTTGGCGTTTGCTTGTTGTGGCAACGTTTCAGTATAATTTCCAATCTGAGCACCTCTATCACAATCGCTGCCATAACCACTACCACTACCCACCATCTTCTGGATGGAGGAGACCACGTAAAAGTAGAAACGTCTTCTACAGGAGCTTAAGCAGCGATGAAGGGACGATACCAGCAGTGATGAACAATAGCAAAGCTGGCTACCCAATACTGATACGAGATTGTTTGAACGACGACTTGTCCCGCGTCTGTGATTTGATTATGGAATCCTTTTATTACAACACGTGTAGTAGTAGAAGCAACCACCAAACCATCTGGAACAATGAATTCCAAAAGTTACAGTCCACCTTTCAAGATATGACGACGAGTGAGCGACACTCAGATAGAAACCAGAAACAAAATTATATGCTTGTTGCAATTGCCACCGATGATGACGATGATTATGATGTCAAGAACATTGGAACTGTTGTTGGATTTGTTCACGTGGACAACCGTCCGCCATTACCAAATGCCTGTTTGGACCAGTACGTATATTTTACAGACGTTGACTGCAAGCATGTACCTCTTTCTTACGTTTCCCTACTCAGAATTCGTTTTTCTTTGCTTGTTATAACTTTTTTTGCTTGTTACGACAGCTGTCCACGACCAATACTCACGGATCTTATGGTTTGCAAGTCAATGCAAAGGAAGGGAATTGCTCGGAGACTGGTACGTTTTGCATGCTGATTTTTGGGGTTGTGTGTTGAACTGTATCGGCGCGACGTCTTCTCACAATTTTTTTGCTCTTCTTAGATGAGGGTTTGTGAGGATATTATTGCAAAGCAAAGCTATCAATGTTCGTCATCGTTGTATCTTCGTGTTGTCGATACCAATCATGCTGCCATTTCGTTTTACCAATCCATTGGCTATAACTATCGTCCCGATATGAGCGAGGAAAGTCGTCCAGAATTGAAAATGTTTCAAAAAGTGATACAGTAGTAAGCATAAAATGATGCAAAGCAGTGGATTCACTACTTATTCCGCCTTGATGAGAACTATTTTGTGCTGCTCCAAATTTGCTAACTACTAGCTACCGTAGTAGAAAGCCACCAGTTCACGAACGAAACAAACAAAGCAAAAGCTGTCCATTCTCGGCGAAATCGCGACTTATCCGCACACCGTCCATCGTTTAACCACATATCAGGCCTAGCACAATTATCAGTGCTGCATGAATTTTTCAAGCGCTTTGTGTGTTTCTACCGATTGACCAACACAAGAAACGAGGTCACTCTCTGTGGGATCTACGAAAGGAACAAGGCTATACGTATCGCTGGCAAGATCTGGCACGTCTATTCAATTTTTGTAAAAGCCAAAGAGTCTTCAAATCGCACCCCCAAAGCCTAATTGAATCGCACCTCCACTGTCTTCATGTCGCACCTCCACAGTAGACTCTAGTCTAATCGCACCTCTGTCGACAAAAATCGCACCTCCACAGCCTACTCTAATCGCACCCTACTAATCGCCTCCAATCGCACCTCCACTGATCAAGATGCACCTCCACAGCATCGCACCTCTATTCACGCAACTCGCACCTTCATAGCCTACTCGAAGTACACCACCAGCCACGGTGTTGTTGTTGATCTTAATGCTTTCGAACATGCTTAGCATTGGAACCAAACATTCGATTTAAACCTATACTGTAATTGTCGATTTCTAGTAGTACTTAAGGCGGGTTGAGTGTTGTTGTTCAGTGTGTTGTGCCCATTGAATAGCTAGATCAACATCTTTTTTGTTACATCGATTCATTGCTTTTTGCTCATTTGGCAGCCGGACCAGCAGCAGAGGAGGAAAAAGAAAATACCGAAAACAAATTCGAGAAAAACGCTGGGGTATGACGCGGAGGCACTGGGTTTTTCTTCGTAACATCTTTCTTCCTGTTGTCATCATCGATCCCATTCTTTCGTTCGGCTGCCACGAGATTATCAAGTTGATTTTGTTGTTTTGTATTCGTTTTCGATTTTCGTTGACTTTGACTCTTACCCTTTTTGGTTGATCGTATTCCTTTTAAACTGGATGCTGTTCTTGAAAACCACCTTTTTGAAGTGCTCTTTCGTTTCGGTTCAAAGGTAGCATCTTCGTGTTCGCTACCGTCTCTTCCAGAAAACGTTGCTGTCGGTGTCGTTGTCGGCGGATTTCTGGGAGACAATGGTGGTTCTGGAGCACGAGTAGAAGACTGGATGGGTGCTGCAGGGGAAAATGATTTTGTGGGTGGAACAGATGCTTGCCTTGCGTCACCAGAATGACACGGATCAGGACTACGGTCCTTCTCGTTTGTTGCTGAAGTTTCTTCAGCGCGTGATTCGGATGCTGATGATAATTGCATTTGTGACGGTGCACCTTCAACACTTGCTGGTGCTGACATGGAGGGATGTACTGTTGGTACTACTTCGATCTCTACATTCGCTATTTTGATTTCAGTGTTCGTAGGTTCCTCCGATTGATAACCCGTGTCTCTTTCACTTGTTGTGGTCTCATCATTATCATAATAATTACCAACAGGCATTGGCTCGGAATTGTTTTGGTCTCTTAATGCTGGGGTAATTTTCGAGTCTCCAAGATAAGTACCGATCATGCTACCACCGATTTCTTGCTTTTCTTCTTCCTCTTCTTGAATCTGCGGTAGATTGGTTGTCGTTGTGGTGGTTGTATTATTTGTAGCTTGTTCTGCTGCAGTACTATTATCAATGGTATCCCTTCCTGTATTATCAATACTATCGGTGGTAGCAGTAGAAGTAACAGCAGTACCAATAGTACTCCTAGCGGCTTTTCTTGCCTTGACTTTGGTCTTGCGTTGTTCCTTTTTGGCTCGTTTTTGAATTCTCCGTAGTTCCTTTTCTTCTTGTCTTTGCTGTAATTTGAATTGTTCCTCTTCTTGCATTTTTTCGGATTTCATTTGAACAATATCTCGAGCACTGTAAAATAATTGTTCCAAAAGACTTGCACGTTTGCGTTCAATATGATGAATTTCTACGTGAACATCATCGCTATTATGATGCTCGTTGTTGCTGCTGTTGTTGTTGTTGTTGTTGCTGTGGTTGCTGCTGCTCCACCGAACTCCATGATTGGGCCGTTCTTGTCGTCGTCGACGACGACGTGACGAAGTATCCAAGGCTGATCTAATCAAGGCAGCCGTTCGAGATGTGGACGTCGGTGACGATGTAGTAGTAGTAGTAGTAGTAGCAGCAGTAGCAGTAGCAGCAGCAGCAGTACCACTACCAGTGGTAGTAGTATTGTCTACTACTATCCTGGTAGAACCCTCGAATGGCTGCTGCTGTTGCTTTTTGAACATTCCCGTAAAACTCAGTCGTCTTCGACTACTACCACCCATGCTGCCAGTGCTGTGAGAAGATAAGTTGTCCATGCTGTTAACGCGTAGTTGCGGGTTTTGTTTTGATACAGTTTAGAATTGTGAGAAGTGGGAATAGTGTGCTTTTGTTAAACGGTAAAAGTGCCTCAAGACTACTACCCGGTTGGGTTGGTCCCAGTACGGGACGTCGTGTCGTGACAGGCAAACCTTCAAATTGTTGATTCTTGTTATCTCGTTTTAAGGTTCCAGGTTTTGGAGAGCAATGGATAGTACCGTAGTACTACTCGACACGTAGAGTAATACGTAGTACACTACCAGTAGTAGTGGACTAGCTAGTAGTACTAGTAATAGTACGGTACTTTAATTGCTGGACATGACATTTATTATTATTTGGTTACCAGTACTGGTAGGTACTTAAACAAATAGTGCACACTGGATCCTATGATATCAAAGATAGTAGTACATCAATAATCATCGTCATCATTGAAAGCCCTACTAATAAACGCCAGTTCATAAAATTAAAAAATATAACTCACAGTAGTAAACAGTAAACCATGTTGCTGGTCCAAGAATACGATGAAGATCCCACGCATGCACTTCAGCAGCAGCAGCAGTTGCTACAACCCCGAAGAACCTTTCAAGTACAAATACAAGTTCCATCTTCCACTTCCACTGCAGCAGCATCACCCTACTCAAATACAAATACTACTGATGCTGCCACTACAACCAAAACGTCTACTACTGCTACTACTATTACAGAAATTAAAGAAACGACTGGTACAACCACAGCCACCGTAACACGTTCGTTTTCTTCGTTAGTGACATCTCCCCGAAGAATTGCACGTGATTTATTTTTGCCATTAGGATATCCTCATACTGTACGATCAGAATATTGGTCGTACCAAGTCTGTGACAGTGTGCAGGGCTTATGTTCGTACTTGCGAGGTGTCGTGTCTACGTCGGCAGTACTAGAAGCCAGTGGAGTGGGAAACATTGAAGCAACGGCGTTGGGTGCTGCCGCTAACTGGGCCCTCCGAGACGGATTGGGAATGCTCGGAGGATTGATCTTTAGTTACTGTGCATCCTCTCACTTTGATGCACTCGTTTTAGAATTTCGTCTCTTTGCTGATATAATTAATAATGTTGGTCTGCTACTGGACATGATGGCACCATTAATAACCAATGCCGGTCTACTGTTGACTGTCATGTCCCTCAGTACACTGTGCAAAACCGTTTGTGGCATGAGTGCCGGTGCTACCAAGGCCTCCATAACCTGTCACTTGGCATTGGAAGGAAATATGGCAGATTTAAATGCCAAGGAGGGAACTCAAGAAACATTGGTATCACTGGTAGGAATGGTACTTGGTGTGCTATTGGCACGTTTTCTCAACAGGTTGCGACAACAATACGAGCAACAACCTTGGATGCTGGACAGTATTGGTTCGTCAATTAAAGTTCCAGTGGAACTAGGAGTTTCGTGGACCATTTTTTTTCTCCTGACAGGAATTCACATGTGGGCAAATTACAAGGGAGTTCAACTTTTGAAACTGAGATCTCTCAATCGGGAACGCACTACGGAAGCTTTGAACGGTCTGGTGGAAAAGCTCAGCAGGCAAGGTGACACTATAGCTAACAACAAAAACACCACTACTACCAACGCAAACAACAAGTTATTCCAACTGTTGTTACCACCCAACAAAGTTCAAATGCACATGCTTCAAGCTACCTTCAACCTGTTGTTTCCTCAACAACAGTCCATTGTTTTGGGAGTTTCCCTGTTGCAAATCCTGCAACAGGTGAATGAAAATAACGAAGACACCAATCAACTCTTATTAGAATTTCAAAACGAAAAATATATTATTGGAATTTCCTTCGGTGACAAGCAACAACAAGGACACCCGTTATCATCATCACAACGAGTATCACACCAACGAGACACAAAAAAGTTCAAAGTTTTGGCAACCTTACGAACTGGTGCTACACCACGCGACGAGCTTCAAGCTTTCCTCCACTGTCTCTTGCTAAGGAAATGTTTGGACAATTCGACTATGGGAAATAATAAGGGATTCAGCAAGAATAATGATCCGACTTCATCTTCTCTGCAACTGATTCAACGGTACGTTCTTTTTTTGTGTGATTTTTAAATCTTTTTTGTTGCTACACTGCTTTCTCATTTTTTAATTTTTTTTTTAAACCAAACAATCCAACGACAACATGAAATAATAGAACGCACAACCAGGTCAACACGTTGTTTGGCAGTAGTAATCATGATGACCTGATGCACCAATTGGGCCAACTCGGATGGGATGTGGAAGGACATTTGTACTTAGGATTTGGTCGTTCCAGAACATTGTGGGAAATGAACCAAAAGGAAGACTAAACAAAAATAAAATGAGCATCGATGATCGATGGTTATGATTTTATGATTGCGTCTAAGAGAATGATAGGAATAGATTTGCTTTTTGGACTCTCAAGCTGCAGAAGAAGAAGAAAATAGGTTTTGGATCTTCGTTTCAAAACCACATCATTATTTTTTATTATCCTATTTCACAATGATGATTGTTGTCATTTCATTTAACTATTTCATTGGCTGGTTGGTTGTGTGATTCTTCCCCTTTTTGCTACACTTCTACTTCTGTTACCAAATACGAATTTTGTTTTGTATGGTTTGTTTGCTCGCTTGCTATAATTTTTGGAGTAGTTGCTTTCACAACCACCGCAGCCGCAGTAGCAATAGGAGTAGCAGCAATAGGAGTAGCAGCAATAGGAGCAGGACCCGTTGGTGTAATTCCGTGACACTGTCCAGTACTACTAATACTGCTCATCATCATCCTGTTGGTACTGATAGTATCGCTAGCAGTACTTGTGGTGCGAAAGCTACGACTGTTACTATCCGGCATTGTTGTTGTTGTCGTTGTCGAAAACGACAATTTTTGCTGTTGCTGCAACAACGAGTTTGAATTTGTATGGATGGTTGTATTGTCATTTGTTGTCGTTATTGCTTTTTGGGGAGTCACTGGAAATATCATGGACATGCTTGTTTGTTGTAATTTTTGAAACGATGACATCATTTTGGCAGTCCGTGATTCCTTGGTGAAAGTAGTAGTCGCATCGCTGTTGATGTTGAATTTTTGTGATGGTGTGGTTGGAACAACGAAAGAAATGTCACCATCAAATTGTTTTGTACCAGTTTTTAAATCATTGTTTATGTTGTTGTTTATGTTTATATTGTTGTTGTTGCTTCCAGTAGCCAACAGTGAAAGACTGGTACGTTTTTGATGACGGAAACTTCCCAATGCCTCACGGGCATCCATATATTGAAAATCTGTAACCGAAATGGATCGACGACGACGTTGCTCGCGTCTATTATTAGTAGCAGTGTCAGTCATGCTGATTGGTTCCAGCCGTTCTTGTTCTGTCGCAGTAGTAGTACATTTGTAGATGGAATGGACTATTTTTTGCGAAACAGCTTGTGGTGGTTGTGATGGTCGCGGTGGTGTCAACGGTGGTACAATTTGTGTCGGATGAAGAGAACGCTGATGTTTCGATGCTTCCTTGGCATGTTCTCGCAACAATGAGGATAAAGCTGCCAGATAATCATCATCATTATCATTGTCATTACTACCATCCTCATGCTGTCGTCTCTCTATCGGTTGTTTGTTGTAATGATGGTGCTGTTGTTGAAGTGTTCCTCTCCTTCTGATGGATGCAAAGTTTTGTTCCAAAATACGCAATTTTTCTCGATGTTCTTCCTTGTTGCAACGAGCAGCAGCACCACCACCAGTAACATCCGTAACACCCGTATCAGTATGAGTATAGGTGTTCCCTCTTTTGCTGTTTTGTTGTTGTTTCTGCTGCTGCTGCTGCTGCTGCTGCTGCTTTTCCTTGGAGGAAAAATTGAGTTCCAGTGCTCTCATTTTTTGTCGATGTTTGTTTGGTTCCTGTTGTTGCTGCTGCTGCTGCTGTCGTACGTGTTGTTGTTGCTGCTGCTGCTGCTGTTGATGATGCAAGACTTTGACAACTTGTACTTCCCTGGGAATTCTTGGCCGAGTGCATCTTATTCTATCAGGAGCACCCACACTATTCATATCAAATACTAACCCAGTGTCAACAACTTTTGAAGTCATTATCATCATGGGATGCAAAGGAATGGTAGAAGTAGAAGGAATTTCTATGTCATCATCATTATTATCATGCCGCCTTCCGTCTCCATCTCCTACTGCGACTGAAGCTGCGGCTTCTGCTAATGTTGATGATGCTGGTTGTTGCTGTGCTTCCATTGATTGAGTTACAACTGACACAATCCACTTAAACTAGTAGTCTACCTGGTAGTCTATAGTAGTAGTCTATTAGTTGCTTCTTGCCTGTTTACTACTCCGAGCTCCGAGGACTTATTCTCTTGTGTGCCGGAAAACGAGAAATGCCCGTCGTACCCAATCCCTGATAATAATAACAGTAGTAGACTCGACTTTTATTAAGGTTTGTTAAGGTACCCCTACTGTACCAATAATTTACCAGTTCATTAAATAAATTCACAGTAACGAATTTCCCCCTGTTTTGTTGAAGAGGTGCGACGAATCATTCTTTAATGTTAATTACCATGGTATTATTTTACCTACGGTCACAGAAGATGAAGATTCAACAGGATTGAATAGGAACATTGAATTAAGTGGACCCGAAACCAATGATCCAGTGGTGAATTTGAATCAAAGACAAAGGAGGAACTTAACGTCCTTTCATACGAAAAGTAGAAGTCCAACTGGTGTTGTTGTTGTTGTTGTACAGCTGTGGCTACAAGCAGTCAATCGGGTAATAAAATGTTCCAATAAAAAAGCCGATCCACAATGCAGGCGCGACAACTACTACCAAGTACTAGACTACTAGTCTACTAGTAGTAGACTACTGTTTGAAAAGGTCTTTCACACTCCACCAGACCAGTATCACATGACACAACGACAGTGTGCTACCAGTTGATCAGCCATTGAACGAGACTTCTATTAGAATGGCGCTTCTGCACTTTTGAAACACCGCCCGAGAAGTTCAGGCAATTATTATGTACAGTAGTTAGTCAAAAAAATTCTCGAAGATTTTGGCGAGCAGACAAAATTTGACCAAAGTAACACGTCATATTTGTCACTAGACAACTACTACCAGGAAGGTCCGCCAAACCCCTGAACCCCTACTTTTATCCCTAATAGACTATTAAACCAAGAGGTCCATA
>Ga0210025_1003399_pt1 | contig 14454 bp, 12 predicted proteins | sample CryGeyme20150102_FD_183989 | JGI IMG/M metagenome (GOLD analysis project Ga0210025, IMG submission 183989) | Groundwater microbial communities from Crystal Geyser aquifers in Utah, USA - Crystal Geyser metaG 2015-0102 (SPAdes) (version 2) | ecosystem: Environmental > Aquatic > Deep subsurface >...
TAGGTCTTACTCTATTAGGTCGTGTGCCTATGCTTGCTCTGTATCCACACACTAGTCTAGTTTACTCCTACTATTATCATAATATTCATATTTACTCTTTATGTCTCCACACTAGCTTTTTACGCTACTACTAGCTAGATGGAGTACTAGCTAGTCTACTCCTAGCAAATCTAGCTAGTAGGGCGTAGTAGCTACGTAGTAGGGTCTAGCTAGTAGTCTAGTACTCCGTAGTATGAATACAAATACTTTTGTTCTTTTGATGATGTGCAAACAGACGGGCCTCTTTTTCCACCTTTCAAGCTCTTTACAGTCAAACACCAACAGAATCCCTCTTATCTGCACTATTATCATCTTCTGTGTTGTCGACTTCTTTTCTTTTTTCAGTAACGTCATCCTCAGGAGCTTTGTCAGCATCGGTCGTAGCGGCAGCTTCGATGAGTCTCTCCACGGAGCCTTTGAATCCACCCTCCAGTTTGCCCAGTATGTTCCGTTGCTGATGCGACATGAGCTGTAAATTTCCCTTTTGTAAGGACACTGATTCTGCACTATTGAATGGCATATAACGCGGCATCATACCATATGGGGTTGGCATCATCATCATCATCATCATGGGATGATAGCTGGGATAGCCAGGGTAAGGCATCCTAACAGGCATCACGCCCGTCGGTGGTGGCATCATGCCAGGATGTCCGTGCATTTCGCCCGTGTGATGGTGTGGCGGTGACGCCCCCCATATAGCCAGATTCATATTCTGCTTCATATTAGTCGCTGTTTGTTCTTGGTCGTCATCATCGGATCCTACCAGCGGGTGACTTCCTCCTATACTCATGGTTGGTGATATCTTACCATTCCTACCACGGAAATGGTTCGCTTTGTGTACCGCATGATGATACGCCTCCATGGAAACATGATTATAACTGTGGTCAGACATTCTCGGCTTTGTTCCTTTGTGTTTGATTGATGTTGTCGCAGTGCATCCGTTCGGCGCTCCTTCTTGGTTCTTTTCGTTCTCATTACGCTTGGAGGCAATCATGTCTCTCAGACAGTGTCTATATAGAAGTACAGGTTAGAAAGTTTCATTATGATTCCACAATAAGCATACAGGACAATGAATGATTGCTTACCCAACTTTTTCACGAGCTGCCTCGTCGCTCAGGGATATCCATCGATCCTGTTTGGCATCCTTTTTGATGAATGCTCCAGGAGGTGTGGCCGATCGGATGGACGCGACGATCCCTACTACTACCATTGTTTTGTCCACTTTGCATCTAGCTGCTTGATATCGTGACAAATGCATGGCAATCAATTCTCGAAATCTGCGATTGGCCACATGATTGTAACTCTTTCGTCCTCGTCCATTGATAATATCGACTTGGTGGTGGTGTTTACGATTATGAATGAATTATGATGCGATAGGAAGGGTAACACGAAGAGGATGAGGTCGAGAGGCCCAACAAGACATGTATAATCAGTATTGTTTTCCCTTGCAGTATCTATGTACTCACATTTTGTGGGCTCGTATCCATGAGGTAGTGGAATGTCGTCCACTTCGGACCAAGGAAAAGGACTTATCCTTCCTTCACGATCTCCATCGTCCTCGGCCAAGCAAAATACAGGTTGTGGTGAAATTGTGGTGCTACTAATAGACATGTCGAATGTCGACTTATTACTCCTGTTGCTGATGTTGCTGTTGATATTAAGCTCCTGTTGCTACTGATACTACTGTTGCTGTTGCTGCTGCTGCTGCATTTAATCTGGATAATGTGTCTGTCTTGTGTGCCGCGACTACTAGACTAGCTAGTAGTAGTACTGGTACATACAGTTTCTCTCACAGCTTCTTGGTTCTCTGTTCCCTGTTGGTTGCCAGAGAACTTAATAATACGAAACCACCACATGATAAGAAGCAAAAGGTGCATCTTGAAGCGAATAAAGGTGATAATAATATTATTCGTATGTGCAGTCGTGAATAATGCGTCATCATTAGTCTGTCAAAAAGTTTCACGTGGAGCGCACAGTTGAGCTCTCCTCTCACATATCCGTGCGTAGATCATCAACACATCACCATCCTACACACTACTGTACACTACTGTTAAAGCCATCAAACATACAGGCGTCACCTTTCGAAAGAAATTATTATTATTACTCTATTATTTTTTCTTCTGAAACAACAAACAACTCACATTTGAATAATTTAATCACAACTTTACGCAATAACCGAAGGATCCAAACACACGCAATTTCAACCACGATGAAACAAATGAACCTGCTCATTGTCCTAGTCTTGGCTGTCCTCCAGTTGAGCCAGGCATTTACATCCCCTCTTTTCGTTCCGTCCAGAACTACTACTTCCACTTCGCAAAGTACTCTTATTGGTACTCGCCTTTACGGATTTGGTGACGAAAAGGAGGGAGGTGCTGCCATTGCCAAACCCAAGGTGGGATCCAAGACTGCCACTGAAGTCAAGACACGACAAAAGGTGGAAATTAAGAAAACCATCAAACCTGCTGAACCCGTTCAACGCCGCGAAGAAGAGTTTGAAGAAGCGCCAATGTACAAGCTCATGTTGATCGGGGACGATTCGTACGACGCAACTCACGTGGTGGAACGATTGTGCGCTATTTGTGATGATATGGACGAAGATCAAGCAGCGACAGTATTTCAACAGGCCAATCAAGAAGGAAAGGCCATGTGTGGTAAATATCCCTTTGAAAGAGCTGAATTGTTCAAGGAACAATTGCAACGATCGGATCCCATGATATTTTCCGATATGGAAGAAGAGAATGCGTAAGGAATGAAAAAATATTGCAGGGCGTGGTTGGGAAAAAAATGTCAATACTTAATTCAGTCATGATACATTTCAGTTGATGGAAGGTCGCAGATTGGAACAACGCAAAGTCAAATTGTATCAACCCTTGTGCAATTATCTAAGAATAATCTCAATCGTTTTTTAATTTAAAAAAATTGCATTTATTTGTGTCAAGCAAATTTTGCTCTCATCACTTTGTTTCTAAGATATGGCTAAATCCAAAAACTACCACTCTGGATCGTCTTCAGGACGAATGCGCCGTCGAGCCTTCAGTACCTTTCCCGAAGCCGAACTATCCGTTTCCCGGCTACTGCAACGACTCTCGCCATTCATTCTCGTCAGAGGAATCATTTCCGTCTTGGGGGCATACGTTTTGCCGCGTTTGGCAGCCGGCGATAAGCCAATATAGTCCATAAAATAATTTGTGGATCCGCCCAATACAAAAACTGTAAACATGATGGATGCACTCGTCATAGCTTTAAGCTCAGCTTTGAAGCGAGAACCTTCCCCGGTTACAGCGTCAAATAGGGGGATGTGTTCGACGAGGGCAAAGGACATGGCACCACGCAGACCTGCAAACCACAGTACCATTTGCATCTTCCTGTCCACAATGACCCCCATGGCTGGCGTATTCTTGTGACCGCCTCGGCATTTGTTTTGGTACTTCTGTGCTGCTGTCATCATATTTGCAAACATGCTCAGAATAGGTATCATAATAGCTCTGCTCACACAGCAAGCAGCGATGGCAATCATGATATGAAAACCGTTCCAATGATATCGCTGGCTGAATAAGAACAGACCAAGATAAGCAAATATGGCTGTCTCCATCATGGTGGCCACAATCTCCGTTACAAAACCAATGTGCGTTCTTGCTTCAGTGGACAAGTGTCCTTCCCCCGAGAAAATGGGACGCGCTCTTTTCTTTTCCCGAATTTTATTGTCAATCTCGCGACTTCCATTTTGAGGCAGATCATGATGGGAATACTCTGAATCAGTTCCATCATCGTCGTTGGCTCCTACAACGTACATATCCATCATAAAGCCCATTGTCACAATCGAGACAATACCGGACCAGCCGATTCCGTCGCAAACATAGTAGGGAAACAACGCCCAACAAAGGAACATCAAGACTTCTACCAGTGGCGTTTGACAGCCGTGAAAGCCCCAGTAATAGAGAGCACACATCATACCAGAGCCGGCGCCTACCAAGATAGAGCCACATGCCACTACAAAAAAGTGGACGACAGCAGCTGTAATGGTTTCGTTGTCAATTACCATGTTGGCATCAAGAAACCGTTCGAGGGTTTGAAATAACACCATGGCCACCCCGTCATTGAGTAGACTCTCACCGAATACTAAGACGTACAAGGTGTCAGTATCAGACATCCCCATGTTGCTTAGCACACTCAGCACAGCAATCGGATCGATGGACGAAATGAGGGCACCAAAAATCAGCGATTCAATGTAAGGAATGGTTTCGCAGAATCCTCCCAGCCACTTTGTTCCAGCGTGAACAATCGAAGCTGTCAAGAGTGTGGCAAGCAGTGTCCCGACGGTAGCGAAAAACATGATGGGCACCAAATGGCGATTAAAAGTCCTTTTGTCAATGCTCAGCGATGCTTCAAACACTTCAAACAAATAAAAAATCGCGGAAACAGGATTGAGTGAGATTGCCAAATTAGTCATATACTGCCGACACAAAAATGCAATCAACACTATTGGACAAATCATCATCTCGTACCAATGGGTGGGACCAAAATCCGAAGAAACCAATTTCCATCAAAACTGAAATCTTGATGAGGAAAGTAGGACGCCACATACCCACTGACCACTCCCACAAGAATGCAACCAGCTGCTTCTGGGAGCCATCGAATTTTAAAATGTCGAATGAGACTTTTAATCATTCCACAAAAGGCCATGATGAGAACCACGATGAACAGCCGTTGATCGGAGATATCTTCCTCGGCATCAACGTTGCAATTTTCGTGGTAAACATTTAAAATGGAAGCGCAGCAGGCCCTTGCTTCCACCGAAGTTGGATCATTCAGGAGTTGAGAAACCAACTCACTCGTATCGGCTACCGCCTTCGCAGAGGCTGCGAAATCTTCTTTGGGGTCTTTGGTAGTAGCAGTGGCATTGGCCGTTACTGTCGTGTTGGCCTTTTTGATCACATCGTGAATGACCTTCTCTTCGTGTTGAAGAAGCAGGGTACTTTCCAGTGTTTTGCCCGTCACGTGAGAATGTCCGGTGGGTAGATTGAGAATGTTGTGTGGTTTGGGATGTAATTTGATAGGTGCTTGCGTTTGTTCTACTTCTGGTCCTGTGACACCTGCGGATGTATCGGCAAGTTTCATTCCCGCTGAGAAAGCTTCATCATCATCATTATCATTCGAAGGTGGTGGCACATGGTCGATAGACGTGGTGTTACTCTTAGCACTCAACCTAGATCTATCCAGATTAGAAACATGAAAGAAATCGCCTTGTTGTTGTTCTAGTCTTCGTCTTTGACGTTTCGTGATTTCTTTGCGACGTGCCTTTGAAAACTGAAACAAGACGGCATTCTCAGGATAAAAGAGAGGTTTGGGAAACCACCAAGATTGAATAACTTGTGCATATCCTTCCAATTTTTCAGAATAATACGTCCACATATCTTTTCGATTCCTCCATTTTTGTTCTTGTCGTCGTCTTGTTAACAATCGCCTTCGTCTGCCATTTCCATTTCCTCCTGTTTCTTTGCCCAACGAAATATCTGCTACTGTTTCCAACGATGATTGTGCTTGCTGTTCGAATTCTTCTTGGTCTTCATCATCATCTTCTTCTTGACTACAGGTTTCATCAAAAGCTTTTTGTAAACCAGTACATTCATCTTTGCCATTGGTCGCATTAATGACATAATTGAGAACAGATTCACGACACATGAGAGCATCGGCAGCACTTTGTTTCTTCACGACGACCAGACCATCATTAGCAGCAGCAGCAGCAGCAGCAGCAGGAGTGGTAGTAGAGGTGGAAACCTTTTCAGTTCGGTCAACACGAAACGGCAGAGGTCTTTCTTCAGACTTCAATAGTAACGTCGATTCTGATTGTGCCGAACGACCATGCAATGATGATGGTGATGATGCACGAGGCGCTGCTGCTGCTGCTGTACGATGAAGTATATTTTTGAATGGATTGGACCATAGAGAGCTGGTACTAGATTGTTTGATAGTCATTGCAGTGTCTTGTTGTTGTTGTTGTTGATGATGATCTTGTGGTAATGGTCCTTCGTGTTCGGATTCATCAAACATCGAATGTGCTTCATTATCCAGGGAAAGCGGTCCATCATTCATATCATCATCTTCTTCAAAGACTACTTTGATCTTTTTGAAATCGTGTTCTTCTTCTTCTTCTTCTCCTCCTCCTCCTCCTATTCGCATTGCCGTTGATGATAATGATGACGATGATGGTAAGCGATTCGAAATACTGGTACTACTTTTGGGTACTGGTGGTGCATTCGACTTGTCCAGTTGAAAGATCAGTATTGCCACTACAAAGGGTACCAACAATACCAGTGCAAATTTTCGTTTTTTGTTTCGAATGTGACATGTACCAGCACCAGCAATACCATCTTGCTGTTGTTGTTGTTGTTGATGATGATGATGATGATTGTGGTCATCCGCATTGTCGTTTAGTGGAACAATCAATACGGATTGTTCCTGTGCAAAATCATCATCATCATCATCATCATCATCATCGTGGTGATTTTTTCCTCCTTCTCCTCCTGCAGCAACTGCTGCTGTTACTAGTATTGTTGGTCGCAAATTGTGTTGGGCATTTTGGACAGAAATTACAGAATCCTCACTAATATCCGAAATAGAACGACTGTACTGTTGTTGTTGTTCTTGCTGTTGTTGACGTCGTGGTTTTATAAAGGCTGACATTGTGTTCAACTCTTTCTTTAATTGTTGTTGTTTGTTTTTTTCCTTACAAGTAGTACTGAAAACGTATTTTGATGGTGGGTTGCGTCACTAGTACTGTACTGACTGTACTTGTCTAAACTAGTAGAGCTAGCTAAGAGCGGTGGCTTGTCTAGTAGTAGTGGCGGTGATGGAAAGCAATTGCTCCGAACAAATTGTTACCGGTGTAGGTGGTGTGTGGTGTGTGTAGTGTGTAGTAGTAATACGTGCAAAGTGCATACACAGAACACAGATTACTTCTTACTTTGACTTTTTCTTTGGTGTATCTTCTTTTTTTAATTTCCAAATCAACTCTTTTCCTTTGAGACTCTTGTAGCACTTCGATACTACTGTAACAGATGATGGCCAAGAGCAGAACAGAAAAAACAAACAAATACTAAGTAATAAGAATGTATGATGAATGCTGATGATGATTGTTGGAGAGACATTGGCCGGTAGTAGTACCAGTAGTATGCTGATGCTGTACCAGGTAGTCTACTGCACGGTACCAGGTAGAGGAGAGGAGGAATGCAAATGTACGATCAAATCTATCGTCACCTCATCATACCTACTCTACCTATTAATCGCGCTGGGTTTGTAACTAAGACTCATTCATTCGTGATTAAAAAACTACAATACGTACAGCACTCTTTTTAAAACCCGCCAAAACAAAAATCCAAAATCGTTGTGTTTTGTTGGTTCGTTTCTTTTTCATTAGATTTTTTTCCATTATTATCATTAAAAAAATAAAATACTAGACTACTAGACTAGTAATTGTTCGATCGATGATGAGCGAAACCTAGCTAGCTAACTAGAGAGTAGAGATCACAAATACAAAAAAAAACCTACTTGAAACAAGAGCGAAAAGTAACAACAACAACAACAACATGATAGCACGATGGGTAACAAGAAGGATGGTGTTGAAACGTTGGATTTCATTTGCTACAGCTGTTACCACTTTTCTGGTTTTGGTAGTCGTATCATCCTGTTGTCATGGCTTTTCCACATGTAGTGTACTACAGGTACAAACAACAACAACAACAACTACTACGATGAGATCGTTTTCGACTACTGCTGTTGTCGCCGCTGCCGCTGCCGCTACGACGCATGTTGAAGATACAACAGAAGAAGTAACAATCATCGAAGATGATGCCAGACCTCACGATCATCGTGCCAAGGAAACCAGAAAGGCAAGACGTTTAAATCATGCCTTTCGGTATCTGTACCGACACGACGATTATACTACTTGCACTGATAATAATAATAATAGTGCTTCCGCAACAACAACGACAATCACCAATCCACGAGAATATTTGAAAGTAGTCGGAGGATACACGGATGATGAAATTGATCAACTTCACAAATCGTTTCCTCCTCTTTTAGATTTGGATGTTCAACGTCATTTGAAACCCAAATTGCGATTCTTAAAGGAAACTCTGCTCAACATTGACAATAACAACAACAACGACCAAGAAATAGCAGTCTTGCCCGCATACGTTCGAAAGTCTTTGCCACCACAATATTATGGATCGCGATTGGAACGCATCGTAGCACCTCGACACGCCTTTTTGATGTACCATAATTTATTGCCACAACACAATAACGAATCGTCATCGTCATCGTCAAGATCGTCGTGGTGGTGGTGGGACACGACTGCAACGACTACCAATACCTCACCGTGGCAAGACTTTTTCAAGAGCTGTCGCAATACCAAACAATTTGCTGCATTGTGCAATCAATGGATTCATAATAACCAAAATCAAAGTCATTATCATTATCATCATCATCAACAACAACAACAACAGCAACAACACGCAAGTAGTAATCAAACGAATACGCCTTTGCAGGTGAGACAGGTAATAACACCCAAACAAATTGAAGCTTTTGATTTCTTGTTTGGTCGGGGACTCATGGCAGCGGCACGGAATGAACTTTGTCAATCCAACAGTACTTGGCCTTTACTATATCAGACCATTAGTCCCGGAGAACTAATTACGTTACTTGTCAAGCACGGTGCCAATCCGTTGGAACGTGACAATCGCGGAGTATCACTGTTGCACTGGGCGGCTGGAGCGGGAAATCTCGACGGCGTCAAGGCATTGCTTCCCTACTTTTCTTCTTCTTCTTCTTCTTCTTCTTCTTCTTCTTCTGCTGCTGCTGCTGCTGCCGAAACCGGTGTTTGGGTACGAGCGGAACGGGATGGTGCTACACCGCTCCATTGGGCTGCTGCAGGAGCCAATGCTCGTGAATTTGGAGTAGGCGGACATGTCGATGTATGTCGCTATATACTGTCCCAACTACCCGAACAACAACAACAACAAGAAGAAAACAAACGGGATCTGGTATGCCAATTGACCAAAGATGGGAATTCTGCTCTCATGTGGGCCGCTTGGTCAGGAACGCTCGAGACGGTCAAATTTTTGATTCGCAATCGCGCTGATCCTTCCGTGGCCAATCGCAATGGTTGTACCGTGGCTCACTGGGCAGCGTCAGGAGGAAATTTAAAAGTGTGTCAATACTTGGCCAATACCGTTAACGTAGACTTTACCAAACCCAATTACGGAGGAAATACACCCTTGACACACGCCGTTGCGTTTGGAAGGGCTGATATCGTACAGTGGTTGCAAAAAGAGATTGTTATCCAACGAAATGATCCAAACGCCTTGAATCTAGCCAATGACTTTGTGGATTGGACCAATGGTCAAGATGAAAAGCGACAAGAAGTCTTGAAACTCTTTGAGGACTGGTACGATGACCATGAGCGCTAGAGAGTGTAGTGTCTTTTGGTACGAGGTGTAGGTAGATGAGACATGGCAGCAACGAAAATAAATAGGGTGCTGTCTGCTACAAAAATCTATTATTGTCATGATGGATAAAGCCATGTATTTGGAGTACAGTATCCAACAGAAAATTATTCTTGCAGATGGCCGTCGACTCTCTGTTTATAAGGGTCAATTTTCTAGATTGTTTTTGATTAGCAGCTTGGGCCTTTTTCATTCGAGGGCTTTCCAATGCGAAGATCTCGCTGGTAGTACAGACTGCCATATCCAGCAGAGTAAGTCTGGGGAGCTATGACATGGATTTACTCTCTTCTTATCTCTCTCTCTCTCTCTCTCTCCCTGGAGTTATCTCATCAAATTGAATAGTGATGAGCTGCTGCGTGTGCCCCCCTGTACTCTGTGTTTTGGAGTTCAGTCGACTCGTCCATTTTTGTGACAAAAATGTATTTGTAATGTCCAGCCTTTTTTTCTTCTTCTTCCACTCCAATCTCAAACTTGCTTCTCTTCCAGCAATCCATACTGTTTCATTTTATCTTGCACGTGCTTGGTAACGCACATTTCCAAGATTTCTTTAGGTCTGTCACAATGCGTTACGCATCCCATGGTAGCATCTTGTCGTCGTGATGTTGGTAAATGATTATGAATCACGCTAGCACCGTGATATCCACCGCATCGTTCCAATTCACACAAGGCCACATCACGTAATTCGTGTGGACATCCTCCCATATTGATGTGTCGGTACGCTTGTTGAACAGCAGTTTCGCACTGCGTAACTTGTTGGAACGTAACGTCCGAACAGGATGATGATGGATTGGTCGATAGGTGTTGTTGTTGTTGTTGTTGCTGCTGTTGACATTTGTTAAGGGCTTTCAAAAATTTGGAACAAAATTTGTGAATTTGTGGTTGCAATCGAGGCAATTCTCGTGATCCCATTGCAAAGGATTTTTGCGATGTAAACACCGATCCAAAACACAATAAGAGGCATCCAGCCAACAAGGCTATCTTGAACGTTTCTCGGAGTGCCATTTTTTGAAATATTATTATTGTAGTGTCTGTTTGGCTTGTCCTAGTTAGTTCCACCTTCGTAACTACAGTCGAAGCATACTCCTCTGCCAGCAAAAAGGCGACTTGGAAGGATGAGAGAGGAAATTAAATAACAATAATACGACTGTAATAATATATGAATACCAGGTAATTACTGTAACAAATACGTAATACGTAATACTACTACGAGTGGTACTGTAGTTAATAAGAATGATTTTGGCAATCTCGATGAAAAATCTAAAATAGATTAGTGAGAAAGAATTTAATTTGGCCATCTTATGACCCAGCACCTCTAACCCTATATGTATGAACTCTATGTGAATTCGTGACTGAGACTGAATCAGCGTTCGCGCCAAAATCAGCCTGCCCCTCGATTCGAAACAGAAAAGCAATGCGGACAAAAACCACTTCAATGTTGTGTTTTCAAACGAAAATTTCCCTCCAACCTCAATATTATTATTGTACTCGAGTAATTGTTATTGATTGTTATTATTATTTTCTTTCTTGTTGTTGTGGATCGAATTATATTATAATACGAGGACTCGAGTACTACATTATTGAATACAGCCAATACTCAGTAAACAGCATCCAAGAAACCATGCCTACCAAAATTGTGCAGGAGATTCCTGCTACTGAACATCAACAGCATCAACATCAACAGCGACATGCTCCTCAAAGTGATGCCGAAGGTGATGTTGCTACTACTGTTGCTGAAGCTTCCCCCAGTATGCCTACCACACTCAAATTGTCCTTTGGAAATGTTGATTTTTCGTTGGTTCCAACGTCTAGTAATGGTACTGTTACCTTTCAAGCCAATGGACTGAACGAGGCTGTACTGAACTTGAACAATTTTTCGGGTTCTCTCGTGATCGCTTGTAATACCGCCAACCTTGTCAATCGTTCCAGCAACAACAACAACAGCAGCAGCTGTTGCAATAATAATCTGGTGGAAGATGCTGCCAGTCCATCTCCCGATGCCACCAGCAAACAGAAGAAAAAAACCAAAGTACGGACCTCTGCTGCTGCTGGACAACAGCAATTGACATCATGGGCCACATGTCGCAAAACTGGATTCTCGTCGCAAGCTCCAACACCCAAAATGACAAACAACGACAACAGTTGTAAGAAGAATAACAATAACACCAAACGTTCGTCGAGTCAAATTGAACAAATTGTGCAGGCCAATCGAAGCAGTCCCTCCTTGCAACCCTACCATTCACCTGTCAAACGCAGTCGACAGGTTCATGGAATCCCTACTCCATTAGCTACACACTTGCCTCCTTCTCCCATTTTATTGGCTCAAAAGACAACTCATTCTTATTCCAAAGAATTGGATTGTTCTCAAACCATGTCCAGTCAACCAACCTCACAAGAAGAAGAAGAAGAGAACGAAGAAGATCGTCTTGTTTCGAAGCAACATCCGTCATTTACGGACGAGGATTCTGTTGCTACACACAATGCTGACGACGATAATGTTGACGTGGACATGATGGATATCAACAACAAGATGATTAGTAGTAGTAGCAGCAGCAGCAGCATCAAGCCCATGATGGCCGACCCTTCCTCACAACCATCTGGTTCGACGACTCAAGATGAAGTTTCTACCGCGTTTGAAAATACCAAGACGCAGACGAACATTAGTACTGTCATGAAAACTCCAGATCCACGTTGGGGTACGTTTCTATTGTACTTTGATCCCCTTTTTTTAACCTTTGCTTTTATTCGTAATGAGATTTCTCAAAACCATTTCTCTCTCTCTCCAAAACAACGATGCGCACAGGTCATACACTTACCGCAATCGACCATGGGCGTCTCTTGCTGTGCGGAGGTCAGTCTTTCCAACCCGTCACCAAGGGCAAGGGTAAGAATGCCACGACTGAAATTCTGCCAGTCACCATGAGCGATGTTCATGTTTTTGAAATGGAAAGAAACAAGTGGTTCCAACCCATTTCCTGTGACGATAAGAGTCAACAGTGGCCCCGCCAATGGCATTCCGCTACCTTTTTACCCCAACGTCAATTGTTGATCTGCTTTGGTGGTGAGGCCATGAATCCCACAACGGGCCGTATAACAACCTCGGATAAAAACAACTTGATGGTTTTGGATACCGAGATTCTACTCTGGTATCCACCCTCGGCGAGTGGTGATTTGCCCAGTGGGCGATCTGGACACACGGCTACTCTGCTGGAAAACAATAATGAATTGGTAATCTTTGGCGGTAGCAAGAGTAACAAATTTCTGAATTCTGTAAGTGTTCTCGATACCACAAGTTGGATCTGGACAACACCCAAGATCCAAGGAGTTGCACCCAAAGCTCGCAGTTACCATTCGGCGACGGCTGTCAAACCAATGACGACCAAGGCCGAGGGAAGTGATGCTGATGCCACCCACGTACGTCAACGAATTGTCATTTTTGGAGGCAACGACCAAGACGTGTCATTTGCTACTGTGCACGTCTTGGAAAAAATGGACACTCCAAAAGAAGAAGCAACATGGAAATGGTTTCATCCTACTGTTAGTGGCACAGTGCCTTCGGCACGCACTGGTCACAGTGCTACGCTGATGAACGATGGCAAGACGATTTGTATCTACGGAGGCTGGGATCCGAACCAAGACGATGACGAGTCCAATCAAGACGACGGGTGGTACGGCGATTCTTTCTTGCTTGATACTGAAACGTGGACATGGAAACGAAGCGACAGTGTTCCTGTCTTTATGGGTCACTCCTTAAATGCTTCTCAAGGGACAAATGGAGGCCCAGCACGTGCCGGACACGGTGCTGTCCTGAATTCGTTTACCAATGGCAGCGGCAACAGCAAAGGTGCAAGGGCTAGCAATGAAATCTTGATCTTTGGTGGAAGAACAGCGGAAGGCTTTGAAGGAGACTTTCAGTCAATGACTGTTTCCGAAAGTTAGGTGTCCTGCAGTCTTTTTTTGCAGGTTGTATCTGTGCGGGCTAAGAAAGGTCTACCTTGACTCTTTCCCAAGATCTATTACCATGTGATTATGGCCTTGTCTACCGTAAAGTCTACTGTAGCTAGCAAAGAGCTTATGTAGATGTACTCGAGTAGTGCGGCACTATTGGCTCCATTTCGCCAAGCAAAATTGGTTCATACCATTTCTTAAACATTGATCATGATAGAAGACTTCAGTAAAGGTGTCTGTCCCTATCTTTTTCTGTGATGATAATAATAATAATAGAACATGTTGACATAACAATAATAAAAAACTACCCGCCGCACACTTGACTCAAAAATACCAAAGAAAACAATGCGGTGAGATTCAAATTCCAGAAAACTTTCAGATTTTTCGAAACAACAATACAGTGGCATGGACATTGCTCGTTCTCTGGCATCCTCATTGCTTCGTGTACCTTCCATTACATTAGAATGAATCCAACTCAACCCGTCAACGACGTCATGATGAAGAGTATCGACGGCATCGGAAGCGACAAACTATCAGTACCAACAGCCACAAACAAGGTCGGCACGAAAATTCCACCGCTGATCAACAACGACACGCCAATAAAAAATGGCAGCAGCAACAGTGGCAGCTCTACTACCAACAACACTAACAGCACAATTCCAAAAACGATTAGTGATGCAATGGTCTGCAAAATACCGCGCACCAAAATAATGCAAACGCATAGGCGTGTTCAAAATATTTTGGTGTAAGTTTTACGTGGGAGAAATGCGTATATTTTCCCTTCTCGTCCATGTTTACCGAGTTCACGTTTCTCATATTTGTTTTGCCGTTGCTCGTAAAAAAAGACGGGGATCAGGTCAATGCATCCGTTTGTATGCGTCGCTCCGATCCAACGACGTCGTCTTGGGCTCAACCATTGGCGGCGCTCATCTCCGTTCAACAGAATACACTGGGAATCAAATCT
>Ga0210025_1003415_pt1 | contig 14398 bp, 17 predicted proteins | sample CryGeyme20150102_FD_183989 | JGI IMG/M metagenome (GOLD analysis project Ga0210025, IMG submission 183989) | Groundwater microbial communities from Crystal Geyser aquifers in Utah, USA - Crystal Geyser metaG 2015-0102 (SPAdes) (version 2) | ecosystem: Environmental > Aquatic > Deep subsurface >...
AAATCTAAGGATGTTCCCATCCTCAAAAAATAATCGATGAATGACGACGAAGAGGAAAACTAGATCCAAGAGGCCCTCAGAGAGAGTCAAATCCTGTTAGAAAAAATAGAATTTCTGACACAGCCTCCTTCAGCAGAAATTTCATAACCAGAGCCAACGCCTGCAACAGAAGACATATAGTACATAGAAAAGTGTATTGAAGGAGAAAGAAAACTCTACCAGCTTATAAGCAAAGCCTAAAACACAGCAAACATCGAAAAGTTCATCCTTCAGACTGACTTCGAAACCCGCTATTTTTAAAACTATCAGGACCAGCTTATCCATCTACGTATTCTAGCTTCAGCAGCTGTTGCGCCGGCTTCTGTAGCAAAAATAATGGATATTCGTAAAAAGATCTGTCGTGACATATGCAACGAACTAAAATAGCATTATTAAGTAAAAGATCCAGTGCAAAAAATGAAGGTAAAAACAGTAGTAGATGCCGAGCTAACCCAGAACACTGGATAGGTCAAGTATTGTGCCTAATGCTACGAAATAGTGGGAGGTATGGATGACCTTTATCAACTGAAATGCGGTCATTGTTACCACCCTGAATGCTGGAATGGGTAGTGCTGTAGTTGACTATCCAAGGTACTATTCTGATAGTGAATAGAATTGATAGATTAATGCTTTAACATCAGTAAATCTTCGAGCGTACTTCCAGCTGCATTTCTACATGAGATAGATCTTCCCTGGGGGTCTCTCCGGCCAGAAAGACGACCATCGTGTAAAAAGCTCTGTAATTTCTGTGGAACTAGCCAGTTGCCTTGATTAGTGATCTCCAGTTCTGAGGGCTCTAGTTGATGCTGTACTTGCCAAGTTCGTTTGTGATCTCTTTTAACTCTGAGTTGAGGCACATCATCAGCTACTTGTAATCAGGTTGATTTGCAATTTAATCTCTGATGGTCACCAGTTTCTGCTCTGCCTTCTTGAGAATGAGGAATGCAAAGAGTGCCCCATTGGTGTCTCCAGACTTGAGGATGTCGACCGCCACATGAAGTCCCCGAGTGGTTTCGCCATGTTCTCTCAGGATTGTTTTTTTGAGATCTTCGCTGGTGTTATCACCCATGTTGGCAGAATTCCTTCTAGGATTACTCTGGGAAAAATTATTGTTTGATCCAACCTCATAGGTATTTTTCTTTTTGAGGAAAGAGGCAGGTTGTCCTTGGCCAGCTGTAACTTGTAGATTTTGTTCAGAAGTGGTACTGAATAAATCAATAGATACTATGCGCTAGGAGGCGAGTAGCTCTGATTGCTGCTGGTTATATTATCTCCCTTCTTGGAGTCGAATTTAGTTGATTATGCGAGTTTAGCATTATCCAGGTTGCCGTCTTCCTCAACCAAGGACAATCTCTCAAGCTTGTTACTAGCGAGTTTGCCATCGTTAGTGATATTGACTGATAGCAATTGCATCCATTCAATACGCTTGGTGGGATCCTTCGTCAGTAACCTTCTCAAAAGCTTTTTTGTCTAATCTGTGATTTGCTCTTTGGGAGGGAACTATAGCTCTGTCTCTTTCAGAACTTCAATCAGCTTAGGAATGGTCGTTGACTCGAAGGGGCAAAAACCGTAGAGCATTTCGTAGAGGACGACTCCAAGAGACCAGATGTCAGCTTTGGTACTGTATATCTATCCTCTCAAAATTTATGGGGCCATGTATATGGGTGATCCAAGCATGGTCTTGGTCATGTTAGCCTTTTCTAAACTTTTGCAGAAGCCGAAATCTCCCAATTTAACGACACCCTGGTTGAAGAAAATGTTGTCTGGTTTAAGGTCACGATGCATGATATTGTACTTGTTAAGGACTTGGAAAGCATCGATGAGTTGCTTGAAGACAAGGAGGGCGTCTCTTTCGGGAATAACTCTCTGCTTGCGGAGCATTCCTTCAAGGGTGCCTCCATTGCAGTACTCATAGACGAAGTAGAAGTTGTTGGGAGTTTTGAGCATATCGATGTACTTGATGATATGCTCATTCTTCTATATATTGGTGAGGATGTTGATTTAATTGACGGTGCACTCTTCTAATTTCTTGTTCTATTTGAACCGACGCACCTCGATCACCTTCACCGCATACTCCTTATTGTCCAACTTGTTGATGGCCCTGTAGACTTTCCCGTAGGCACCTTCTCCGATTATTTCATAAAGTGTGTAGTTCTCAATTATTCGTACCATCTCTCTTTAATACAATCTTAATAATTATTATAGAAGAGGAAGGATAGTGACAGGTTGACTCAATGTATGGGAGACTAGGACTAGAGGACAGGCAGAGGGATACTAATATTATTTTTTGGAATTTATTAATTAAAATATTTAATATTCACACACCATGGCTGACATTCAGGTACCCTGATAAGCTAACTTAGAGATTCAGTGCTTTCCAGAAGCAGGACAATATTTTCTTGAACAGCAAGAAGCTGCTCGCCAAGAAAACCTCCTCCGGTGTGAGGTATTACAAAAATGTGGGCCTTGGCTTCAAGACTCCCAAGGAAGCCATCGAAGGACAGTACATCGATAAGAAATGCCCCTTCACCAGCAACGTCAGCATTCGTGGCAAGATCCTCAAGGGCATCGTCCTCTCCACCAAAATGAACAGAACCATCATTGTCAGAAGAGATTACCTCCACTACGTCCCCAAATACAACAGATACGAAAAGAGACACAGAAACATCCCCGCTCACTGCTCACCCGCCCATCAAGTCAAGATCGGTGATATCGCCATCATTGGAGAATGCAGACCCCTCACCAAAACTGTTCACTTCAACGTCCTTAAGGTCACCCCTCACGAAGTTGTCGGCAACGTCAGAAAACAGTTCATCCTCTTCTGATCTGATTTGTTTGAACACCTATTTAATCTTCTTCTTATCAGTTTACTCAATACCAACACAATTCTGAACAACGATGATCACTCACACGTCTCCGCCCATTTAAAAAGGCATTTCTAGGAAAACTAACTCGCTTATTGCAAGGATTACTCCGCAAATGGCTAAGTTGTTAAGAGCCCATTAAAAATTTGAGTCGTTGTAGGCCCTCAAAGCACTGACTAAAAACTTGAGGCACAGTCCGAAAGACACCAGCATTTTATAATTTCCTGACGAGAGCTGTGCAAGTGAGCTCATTCCAAAGAAGAGTACAGACATAAACATGAAGCGGTAGACATCGTGTTTAACATAAAGAGCCTGCTTGAGCCCAAATCTAATCTGTGCCTCCACCAAGCTCATAACGAACACAAGCAGATTGCTGATAGCATAGTAAAGAATCAGATTAGGTGTGAATGTCTGAGTGAGTGCATAGACCAGCGACAATCTATAGAAAGCATCAATCAGTAGCAATTCTGCTGCTTATTTGATCTTAATAGGATCATGCATACGTTTTACTTCTGCAAGCAATCGAACAAGATAGATGTACCCAGAATGATGGCTTCCAGGATAAAAGAGTGAAGGTAGAATTTTTTGCGGTGTTCATCCTCGAAGATGAGGAAAAACTTGAGCAGTAAGATCCAGATGTACTTCTTGAAAAGAAGTTCAGAAATGAAAGTAGGAACCTTATTGAAGAAGGGCAGCCTTCCAAGTAGGTTACAAAGCTACTTATAGAAGATCCTGATGACCTCCACCAATATGATATAGCTGATAAGGTAGTCCTTTCTGACGATTGGTAGTGTAAATGGGCCACAGATGTGTTCCATCAGGTCAGAATTCTTGAAGACGCTTAATATTATGGCACAGTTGAGGAGTAATCTAACGATTTGGGTCTTCGGTTTTGTCTGCAATGGTTTGTTACTCATTATAAAATCTAAATTATACTCAATCAAGCAGACGGCAAACTGTCAGAAATATCAGCTAATGGCAAACTACCAAATATGAGAGGGCAGTAAAAATATAGAAAAGGGAAAGATGGAGGCAAGGAGGAAGGGCGAGTGGCGGTGGGATTAATGGAGAAGGAAAGAAAGGCTTGTAGTGAGGAGATAGTGTATTTAATATTTATTGATTAAAATATTAATTTTTTATAGTCATTATTTGTCATGAAGTACATTGTAGCAGAGCAAGACCTCGAGATCCCTGAAGGAGTTGAAGTTAATGTCAAGGCCAGAGAGGTCAACGTGAAGGGCTCTCTCGGAAAGCTCACCAAAGCTTTCAAGCACATCCCCATCGAGATCTACAAGGACAAATCCGCAAAGACTGGCAAGCCTATCCTTAAGTTCAAGATCTGGCTCCAGAAGAAGAAGAGAAACGCCGCTATCGGAACCATTAAAAGCACAATCCGCAATATGTTCACCGGTGTCTCAGTCGGCTACAAGTTCAAAATGGTGCTCGCCTACAGTCATTTCCCCATCGTCGTTAACGTCATCGAAAACGGCAGAGTATTTCCTTTTTTATGCAGGCTGTTGAAGTCAAGAACTTCTTGGGCTTCAAGATGAACAAGCGCATCGATGCTCCCGAAGGAGTCACCATCTCCAAGAAGGAAGAAGAAAAGAACAACCTCACAGTTCAGGGTATCAACCTCGAGGACGTCTCCCTTGTGTGCGCTCGTATCCAGCAATCTACCGTCATTCAAGACAAGGATCTTCGTGCTTTCCTTGATGGCATCTACGTATCTGAAGCCAGACTCGAACTAAATGATTGATAGTCATCTATTTAAATCCACATTAGAATAAAAACATCATTTGAACAAAGGGTCCAGATACTGCCCCACCAAAAAGTGAATGTTCGTCTAACCGATCATAGCAACTTGCTCCATGTTCAGCTGCTTCCTATATAAAGCCATAAATACAGCGACCAAACTCTGTCCTCAATCTCGATTCGCTCAGTTTTCGATAGACTCAAGTCATATATCAACAAATTGTCAAGACCCAAACACAGGAGATACATCTGGTCTTTTTCAGCTTTGCGGATCTGACAAAGTTATCTTATTTCGGTGTCATACTCCTGAATTTGGATGATTTTGGAGTATGCATTGAGAGAAACGTCGAAAACTGATATTTTTTCATTAGTGAGCCAACAATAATAGTCTACTGAGTTGGAAGTTACGAAAAGAGCCTGCCTCAATGTTTTATCTTCGAAAGAAAACAGGAAGAGAGGCGTTGTGCTTTCGAAAGTATAAATCTACGTTTAAAAGACAGTACATGCATCGTCAACTCGCTAAAGGAAATAGCTGAAAAGAGTGTTTTTGTGGAGTTAAATTGAATATCCTGCCAGTCGACCTGAATCATCATGTTTGTACTTTGCTCTAGAATTTTAAGCTAGCTTCATCATCTTTGATGTTTTTCAGCTAAATCGTTCCCTTTTAGGGACTAATGATCATATAATCATCATGTTCTTTCCAGAAAAATTTTCCCTATCCTTTTTTAACTACCTTGAGTGTACTTAGGTTGATAATGCAGTAATACTCTGAACTTCTGAAACAAACAAGCTGAGGAATACTTGGATGCGGAGAAATTCCATTGAGTTAATGACTTGAAGGCACTTTGAATTATTTTGGAAGAGTTTGCTACTCCTTCAACTCGAAGAAAGTCACATGATTTCCGGCGAATAATTGAATGATGTACTAACTGTTGACTGCTTCATTAATGCTCTTGGTCAGTGATCCCTCCCTGACACTGGGAAAGATGTGTTAGACCTTGATCTCTTAGTTGATGTTATCGTAATGAAGAAGATCTACCTCAAACTCTGCAACATTGCTAAATAAAATAAAAAGTACTAAAGAAGCGTGTGCTGATCGCAGCCAGCTAAATTGAATTTAAGGCTGTGGTCCTATGTTTCTGATTCGTTGGCGGGTAATTTAATCTTGGGGAATTTTTAGAAATACTTTCCCCCTTTGGATTCATAGACAATCTCCTCGAACTCTTTGTTTATGATGGCCGTGTTGTAGATAGAGTTGGTCCTACGAAGTCCGTCATTAAGGGTCTCCTCTAAATCCTTCAAAATATCAGTTCTCTCTTTGCGAACCTTTTCAACTAATTTGCACATATGGGGCTTCAGGAGAAAGAAGGGTTCCTCGCAATCCATATATTAGCTCTACCTAAGTTGATTAGTACCACGTTCACATGCGATTAGATCTTCGAATACACCAGACCTTTCTATAGGATTGATATCAAATGTCCCGCCCGAACATCAAACCGAAATTATTGAAGAGGATGAGCCAAGGCAGCTTCGTTGAAGAGGGTGTAAGCCGAATGTGAGAGCCCTGCCTCCAGGAAGTACTTGTAAATTAGAATGTTGAGCTAGTTAGCCTTGATAATGATTGACATATAAAAAGATATCGAGGGTTTATCAGAAGATGTTTATTACGGACTCGGCCACATGACTTAAAGTTTCATAAAGGTTGCTCTAAGCCCTCTCGCGGCAAATTGAACCTTCAGAAGGGTTCTTGAAATGTTTATCCAGGTTTTCGTACATTTCAATGTACTCTGCCAATTTTTTGTTGGCCTCTTCACGATCTCTGTTTGACTTCTCCAGTCTGCGATTCAAGGCCTCAATCTCATTGGAACGGCTTTCCTCAAGATCAGAGATGGTTTTCTTTTGTTGGCTCTGCATTTTTTCGAGTTTGGCTCTGAGGTTTTCAGTTAACTCCGACAATTCTTTAGCATGATTGTTCTGCTCATCGCGGAGATTCTGTTCAAGAACTTGAATATTCTTGTTTAGGGCAGCAATTTCATTTCTCAATACTTTTTAATTATCGCCTGAGCTTTCAGTATCTCTGTTGTATTTTTCTTTTGCCTATTCAACAGAAGTTTATAGTTACCTCACTTGTTTTGTCAAACTGGAAATTTCTTGTGTGGTTTTTTCTCTATATTAGTCGTTTTGCAGTTTCTCATAATCTCTGTCTTTCTCGCACTCTCTGAGCTATCTTCTTACTCGATCAAGTTTGTCGGTAAGTTCCTCGATAATTCGCCTCTGCTATTTGGCCTGAAGATTATTTTCAGTTTTGGTTCTATCCAACTCATTCTGTCTAGATTTGAGCTCGCTTTCAAGTGAGTTAATGTTTTCATTGAACTGATTGACTCTTTCGTGATAGGATTAGCTGTCCCTCTGAAGAGCATTAGCAAGAGAGTTGATTCTTCTGTTCTGCTCCTGGCTTTCTTGGGCAGCTTTTTCAGATTCAACATCAAGCTTGTTTCTGAGAGTATCGATTTCAGCTCTAAAGGCAAGTTACCTTTCCTCTTCAGCAATTTTCTGTTCTTTCTTGTCTCTCAGTAAGTTCTGAATTTCTTTATTCTTGTCTCTGATAATCCAGTTGAGCTTGTCGATTTCAGCGATGAGAGTTTTGATCTCGTTATCATGTCCAGAAAGTATGCTGGTAGTTTCTTTTTGTTGAAGATCCCTATATTTAACTTCGATGTTTACAACCTCTGATCTATTGAGCTCCTAAAGTTTCAGAATTTTGTCACGGAGGCCAACATTTTCAAGTTAAAGATTTTTCAATTCCTGATCGTATCTGATTCTCAAATTTTTATTGTCAGCCAGTTGATTTTCAAATTCATTATGTTTATAGTCATTAGCAGCCTTGAGTTTGCTGATTTCGTCTTCAAGGATGGCTATTTGTGATGCATAGTTTCTTTTCAAAGTTTCGATTTCAGCAATTTTTTAATGGATGTTCTTCTCCTTTGTGTATTCAAGTTCTCTCTCCATATCGTGATTTGTTCTTGCCATCAAATTTTTTAACTTGTTTCTTTCTTCTTCGAACCTGATTTATCCTGCTTCATTAGCATTGATGAGATCGTTAACTCTGATGGTGAGGACATCAAGCTCTTTGATCTTTTCTTCCAGCATATACTCTAACTTTTGAATGTGAGACTCGTATAATTTGTTGCTTGCCAATCTTTCCTTTTTGAGCAGATCGATCTCTAACTCAAGGCTGTGGTTGACCTCTGACAGTTGGGTTGTCTTAATAGTATCTCTTTCCTGCAGTTGGACTGTGTTCGCCTTGAGGCGTTCCAATTCATAACGTCTCTATGCCAATTCTCTGGCCAGCTGATCGTTGTCCTGACTTAGCATGCTGTTCTGCTTGATGAGGCTGTCAACTTTATTCTCTAATTCATCAGTTTTTCTGACTCTAATTTGGAGGAGGGATAACTCATCAACCAATCTTCTGTTTTAGGCTTCAGATCTGAGGGCATTTTTGAGGTTGATTTATTCCTCAAGAAGTTCTCTTTATAGGCGAGGAGGTGATCTTCTGGAGTAGTGAGGTGGGCTTTCTCTGTAGAAGCTCATATGGCAGTTAAATTAAAATTATAACTTTCCCTCATTTGATTTGAATCAGAAAACCTAGATTATTTAAATAACTCTTTATATTTTTACAGTTGATATTCTTCGATCAAGACCAGAATTATATTATTTCCTTCTGAACTACTTCTCATTTATTTCATTTATCCAAAAAAAGAAATAGCAATGGGGTGCTGCTGCACAGGCAAACCTATCGTCAAATCCAGACTTGAGACTACTTCGACTAAGACCTTACAATCAGAAGAACAAGACGAAATAACAAAAAAAGTCGACTTGATCTTTCAGAGATATGATACAGAGAGAAAGGGCACCTTCACCCGGTCATAATTCCGCAACATTTTGAAATCTAGTCTGATCCGAGACAACAAGTCAATCAGCGAGCCAGTTCTAGAGAAGATGACAGAGATGATAGATACAAACAACAACGGTCTAATTGAGAGAAAGTAGATCATTGACTTTTACAATAAATGCAAATGATTCATTTTATCGTACTGCCCTAAGCTATTATTCACGACAAAACTCATGAGGAATATGATACGTCAATAACCTTATTTATTGACTGCTTTTGGCGTTCTTCTTCTTTTATCAATAATTATAAAAACGTAACAAAATAATAATGGGCTGCTCAGCAATTGTAAGTAATCATTCTTTCTACCTTAGCCTTCTAGGACATCAAGGCTGACTACTTGTTCTAAAATTACGACAAGAAGGAACATGGTTCTTTTAGTAAATAATAGCTGATCCAAGCTCTCAAGCGATAGGCCTATAAAAACCCTCAATATCAGCAGCTAAACAATATTTATGGCCCCTTTATAGATGTCATGCTATCCACCTTACTAAACCATGTAGCTACAAACTAGGATGGACGCATTGGTCGACAGGGCATTGTAGAGTTTCTGAAAAAGGTTAAAGAAGGAGAGCACCAGTAGTTATGATTTGTAGTTAATAATTTTCAGTGCCATCTGTTGTTATGAGGGGAAATAGGGGAAATAAATAACAAGATGAGGCCCAACTTTTATAGAAGGATAAAATATATAGCTTAAAGTCTGTAGAGAATCAAATACGCTTCATCCATTTTTTCTTGTTTTCGTTTTCCTTCTTGGCAGGCACAGTAACAGCCTCTGGTTTTTCTTCTTCTGCGTTTTAGCCTTTGTTCTTAGAAGTATTCTAACTCACATAAAATATACGCTTTCTAAGACTTTGAGCTCTTTGGGGGTGGCGTACAGACCAGTGAGCATTTTGGCATACTTGAAGTACTCTTCATAGTTGTCCATGAACATTTTTCCCGCTTGTTCGTTGAGAGCACTTTCGGGGAAAGGTACAATAAGGAGGCATTTTATGACTTCGAGGATGTTGACAAGTGACCAGTTTGCAGGATTCCAGTCCTTTTTGAGGGTATTGACGCAAATCTCACCTTTCTCGGAGACGTTAGGATGGAAAATTTTGGTCATAAAATAGCCTTAGTAAGCATTTTGGTACCTTTGGGAGGGTTATTGGGAAAGTCGTTTTCAACTGCTAGTTTGCACCTGAAGATTCCTCCCTCGTAGGGTGTTCCAGTAGGTCCTTCGATCTATGCTTGAATGTCAGTGATATCAGATTCATTGACTATCAATTTGATGCCTATCTTGATAGACGGTAGCTTACCATCTGGAGTTTTTTTGTTGCACTCCTGCACCTGCTTCGCTAACGCCATGACTATTTTTGGGTTCATTAGTTTCTGTTATGTAAAATATTATAACATTAGAGCCAAGTAGCTTATATCAGCATCAAAAATAATCCATTTTCCAATCATGCTTCCCGCCGTAAATACATCGGCTGACCCTGCATCGAGTAGTGGCCTTGCTGAGGAAGAGTCTGCCTGACAACGGGTACCTGATTGTAGGGACTTTGTGACATTGTCACGTGTCCTCCTTGCTGGTAGTACGCCGGTTGAGAAATGTGCTGAGGAGGAGGCTGGTTGTACTGTACAGGTGGCTGAGGTTGATATCCATAACTGGGACGTTGCTGAGGACGGTAATTAGAAGGAACAAAGGGTTCAAGATCGAGGATCTGAGGTTCATACTAATATAGGGCACTTGCAATTGAGCTGCATTTTCTTCTTTCCTGAGGATTGAAAGCCAACATACTTGCAACAGTCTCGTACAGGTAATCACTGTATTTTTCTCTAAAGGTGCGTAGTAGTCCATTGAGTCTATCTTTTCGGAGCTCCCAAGGTCCGTATTTGTACACATTGTCACAGTCCTCGAGAGTACCACTCGACAAAATAGTCAACCCAATGCAGAAAACCTCAGCAAGCGATGGGTCTACATGCGAAGGATACTGACCCTTCTGAATGAGATCGTTATTGATTTCTTCAGGAGCGAGATAAATATTATTAACGATTTCATGCTGTTTTTCGAGAAGGAGGTCATAGTTATTGAGTTATCCTGGGAGAGAAACAGTACTAATGATTTTGATTTGCCCGCTTTCGTTTATGAGGATGTTCATAGGATGAACATTACCTATCTTTTTCTTCAAATGCTCGAATTTGCTGCCGGCTCGGACAATGTTATACAGTAAATACCACACTTATGTTTCTAGGAAATCCTTTTTTAACCTTTGGCGGTTGGCAATCTCCGTCTTAAGCACAAATTCATAGTAGTCGTAGGTGAGCTGTGTTATTGGAAACTTACCTTGGCAATTCCACTAGAGCCGCACATTCCTACAGACTCGAAGGAATGCTTGAGTGGAAGTAGGAGCACCTCTTTGCTTTAAGTGTCATTGATCTGATTCATGGATTTGAGCCACTCATTGTACATTTTTTATGTTTCGACTGATCGTTTGAGGTGCATGATGTATGACTAATCTTCCTCCTAATGCGAGTGAGGATCATTTTCTTTGACTTCAAGCTTCACCAAGCCTAATCTTTCGTGCTCTGACTGCTCTCCTTCATGCTACTTTTTGGTCTGGTTCTGTCCCATGCTGATTATTTGAATAATATTATCACTAAACTATATCTAACGAAACATCGATTAATAAAACTTCTGACATGCCTTAAATTTTATAGCCGTCAGATAGTGATGAATATGTGTTGAGAAATTCAACTGTATATGCAGACAAATCATTAATGAATTTGATATAGTCAATCTACCTCAAATATTTGTCCAGAGATGGACCTATTGTATATTAGCTGAGACGTACTTTCCTTTAGGACGTGCTTTTTACTTGTATTTCCAAAGCATACATTAAAATCAAGGTAGATGAGCACGTGATAAATTATAAAGCATCACTCATGGGTGGGAGTTAATTTCTTTTTACTTTTGCTTCTCTGCTCCATCCTTCTCTTGAGCCTATCTTACTGAGATTAGATGTTGGTCTCCATCAATCTGTTGCTTTTTTCTACTTTTTTGTTGGAACCCTCGATCATACTTCTCACTACTATTTCTGACTGTGTGTTAAATTTATTAAGCTCCATCCTTAACTGACTCGAATAGTGAGCCGGATCCACCTCGGGAGCCTTGGCAGGAGCAGGCTTTTTTTCTATGAGTTCTAAAGTGTAGGGGTGAGTAAGGAGAGAAGTTAGTTTTTTTTGGAAATGATTTGCTTTTCTGGGATCTTCATTAACATAGTACTAGATGGCGACCTACATAAATATTACTATACCCTGTAGAGTTCATTAAGCTTGTGTACTAGCTCCATATTGAAAGTCTCAACAAACTCCAATTGCATTTCGAGATCCATGACTGTTTGTGCAAAATTAGCAGGCAGTTCTAGCTTTTCCTCCTCATAGTAGCTCTTGTCGGCCTTGACTTTATCCTGTCGGTCCTTCTTGAATAACTGATGAAACATCGTCAACTTATTAAAACTTCCTTACTATTCAAATAATTATAGCCCTGACTCTATCAGCATTAGTGGTCAGAACATCAGTACTGGTCCATAAAATAATATCGATCATTTGCTGGTAATTTTCACAATCAGCGATCCAATTATTGCTGCGAAAAGGACAATCACCACAATGTATAACAGGCATTTGATACAGAAGTTGCGGCGATTCATCTACTTTGTCTTCTTGTCAGCTGTCTTTATCTGCCCATGAATCTAGTCGCTCTGAATTATGACAATCATACCATCACAATCTGGTTGCTTATTTTTTACTTCTGATCTCCAAGCTCTCTCATGATATTGTTAGTGGTCTCACCAGATTCATTGACTACACGGTTCATATTCCTTAATCTGTTTGTCTGGTCCTCCGCTTCTCTATTGAGATCCAGCATTCTTTCGCGGCTACTCATTCCGAGATATCAAACTATATCAATTATAAATATTCTACAATGAATCTGGCTTCCTTTATTTTTCATTTTTGACTTTAAGAGGTTAAGCTACAAGAGTAGGTTAACCATTTATTTAATAGGAGTTATAAAAATATGAATCTGAACAAGCAGTCAGCTGAGGTGCTCAAGAGCATTAATGAAAAACTACCAACAGGAGACGGACCTAAGGATATCGAAAGAATTAATAGTTACTGGCCTCAGTTCGACAAGAACAAAAATGGCTATCTCAACCTTGCAGAAATCAATTCTGGAGTGAGATATGTCCTCAAACTACCTGATCTCTTTCCTCTTGAGCCTGTAGCTAAAAGAGCCTTCAATGCTTCGAAAGCAAAGATGAAAGCCATGACCAAATTTGGAGACGAATACGTATCAAAAGCAGAATTTCCCTATCTCATCAAATACATCCGAGATTACTACCGATACTGGGCAGTCTTTAATGAGATAGACAAGAATCATGATAAGAAGGTCTCCCAAACCTAATTCAATTTGGCGGTTCCAATGCTTCAATCTTTGAATATCCCCGTTCCAGATGTGAAAGAATTGTTCAATATGATCGACAAAGATCAAGGAGGGTTTATTGAATTCAATGAATTTGTGCATTGGATTCTTCTCAACCGCTTCTCTATCGATATCTGAAGATGATCATAACACACATATTTTACTAAGTTCAGTAAATATCACGGCTAAGGGTTGAGGTCAATTCTACTCATTTTGAAATGACATTAAAGCAAGCTTTTACCTGATTGGTGCAAGGCATAGAAATTTTAACCCAGCACACAACATTTTTGCATAGCCTCTTCATTTTAAATATCGATGTAGAACAACTTTTCACTGGAACCTCCTGAAGTGAATTTGAAGAGCTATCTATTTTTTCGGAGAAGCACACATTTAACTTTTCCATCAACTTTGCATTCAATAACCTAGTCAATTGAGCCTATATCTTGGCAAGCAAGAGATATCTATGTGTCTGTTATTTTGAACAAATCCGAGGTTCCGTTAGATGTTCTTCCTACAAAGTAAAGCTCTGTCTGTCTGGAGGTTGTTAGCTTGAAGTGAACCCCGATCGATTTGATGCTCATTCTTAAGTAGTTCTGGAAATATATATTTAACTAGTTTGTCAGGAAAAGCAGGTAGTGATTTGAATGTTCATCGTCCATCCATAAAATCAAATTTCCTTAGAATTATTCGGCTCTGTTGATTTTCGACTTAAAGAGCTAGCTGGAATACTCAAGTTAGTTGGTGAGGTCAATTTTTATGACCTAGTGTGAATGAATGAGAAACAAACAGTGTTCTATTTGAACGATTTACCTGAATGTTTGAAGGTTAACAGGAGGCAAGTGGCTAAACTGACTTATGATTTGGAGTTTATCGCTACAAAGGACTAAACTTCCTAATCTTTCGTTTTATTTGGAAGTCAAACATAGCAAATACTCCTTTTTCTTTGTCTCAAACCATATCTTTTTGTATTTGTGAACGATTAACGAGATTCTCTTGCCATCTATCTCGATGCCAGCTGCATTCTACCCTTCGACTTCACATTCGAATTTGATAAGCTTCTTATTGATACAGTCGATGTCTTTTAGTCGATGGCTTAAGCAGGTCTTTTACTTTTTGAAATTGATTTTCCTCAATACCGCGATATCGTAGGTTCCCATTTTCTCTTTTTCCTCCCGAATTTAATTCTTTCCCTTCTGAATTTAAATTTATCGACTCATCCGGTCCTTCAAGTTCTCGAATACCCTTAGAAAATCGCTGATAGCAGTATTTAATTTGTTCATTTCATTGAATATTTCATCGTTTATTCTGCTGATCTCAAAGAGCTCTTGCTTT